>Ga0163144_10021327_pt1 | contig 12880 bp, 8 predicted proteins | sample OliLak19BULKMAT1_FD_123175 | JGI IMG/M metagenome (GOLD analysis project Ga0163144, IMG submission 123175) | Freshwater microbial mat bacterial communities from Lake Vanda, McMurdo Dry Valleys, Antarctica - Oligotrophic Lake LV.19.BULKMAT1 | ecosystem: Environmental > Aquatic > Freshwater > Lake...
ATTGCAGACCCTAGTGGCGGAAACCATACATCCCCTGCCACCGCTGCTCGCCGCCCGAACCGGGTTACGCCACCTGCGCGGGCTGGCGCTTACGACCGAAGGCGCTGTGTTGCTGGTCGATGTGAGATCCCTGCTGGACTGAAGGCGCGCGGCCAGCGAACGCGGCAGAAACACCTCTCACCCTTTTTCATAGGCGGAGTAAAAACGGCGGAGTTACGCCCCCGAATCGCTTTCTGCATGGACCGCAAGCAGGGCGGCTTCTGTGTTCAGCACAAACGACGCTACAGCGGAAAACCGAACGCTTGGCGGAACGAATCAGCTTGGCAAGACCAGCAGACCCCAATGTACAGAACAAAGCGTCTTTGCTCATTCACGCAATCACCGCCGCCGGGTTTGTTTCTGCTACCGGGCTGAGGACAATCGACGTTCCATCTGAAACAATCCATTCCTCGTAGTCGGCCATCACCAATTCAGATCGCTTCATCAACGGCAGCAACAACGCCTTGCGGTCAGGGTGGGCAAATATCTTGAGGTTGGTCGCCCCGCTATGCAGCAGTTCCTTGAACTTGGCGAAGCGATCTTCCCATGGGAAATCTACGCCTTCGCTCGCCATCGCCAACACCATTTTTCGGTGAATGTCGTTATTTCGCCTCTTGCCTGCGCTGTCGAACACCTGGAACAACACCATCAGGAAGACTTTTAGTGTCTCGATCAGCAACAGCTTTTGCTGTTCGGTAAGTTGCAGCGCCGCCAGAAGCTCGATGGCATCCAGCGACGACATCAATCCGCCGATGGAATGCGGCAGCCCGGTCTCGCCGTTGGATTTCTTCTTTTTCTCCGGCGGTTCAGGCAGTTCGTTCAGCCCCCAGCCAATCGCATCCTCGACCAGATCAATGTCGAACACCGCGCCGACGCGGTCATCGTCTTCGCTCAGCTTCGAGCCCAAATGCTTGACGACCTGTTCGACGCCGCCTGCTGGGCGACAAAAGCCTGGCGGTTCGCGTTCTGGTAAATCTCGTCGGAACTGGGTGGCCGCAGTTTGTCGCTATCCTTCAGCTTCTGCACCGATTCGACGAGCTTGTATTGCAGATGATCCTCAAGGCGGTGCGCTCAGATAGGGAATGAACACACCGTTCTGAAAGTCGCTTTCCTTGAAACCGTGCGCCATGGCGAATCCTTGTGCTGGGTGGTGAATGGTGGAGTGTGGCTAAGGCGATTTCTGTCAATAAACGTACCCGCTTGCTTGTCTTTTCGCTCCCCTGCCGCGTTGCGCCCGCCATTGCATAGCTCGCTATGCGCAGGCGGTCGCGCCTTACAGGGAAACGAAAATCCGGCGCAATCGGGTACGTTTATTTCCGGCAATCGCCTAAAGTTTCTCTGCTTGCGCCAAGGCATCGGTCAGCACGCTGTAGGGCAGCACCAGAGACAGTGGCATGTCGATCAGCGCCACGGCACCAAAAAGCCGGTACCACGCGGCGCTACTGGCATCCTTGGCGTCAATCATCAATGCAGTGCCGCCCACGTGTTCCGACACACGCCTACACCGCCTGACGGCCGCCACCAGCAACTGACCGCCCAAACCTTGCCCTTGCAGCGCCTTGCTCACCGCCAGTCGGCCCAGACGAAAACCACCGACATCGTGCCGACCCAGTTTGTAGCGGGCCATTTCCGGCACACGGGCAAAGGCCACCTGCGCCGGGCTCAAGCTGTAATACCCCAAGACGGTTTTCCCATCGGCGTCTGCCACCGCAACATAGGTTTTGGACGCGCCACTGTCGTGGCTCTGGCGGGCGTGCTTTTGTAGATAAGTATTGAGTTCAGGCTGCCCGCAGTCAAAACCCTGGCGATCATGCTTTTTGGCGATAGGCTCCTCATGCCACCCGCTCAACGGCGTCACGGCAGGGGCGGCACGGCTTTAACAGCCGCCACCAGACGGGCATTGGCTGCGGGCGGGTTGTCGAGTAAATCGAGCCAAAGACGGGTGTCTCGCGTTGACAGCGCCACCTGTTCGGCCCGCCCGATGGCCGCATCAGCCGCCAGCAGCGCGTGGCGCAGCACGAAGTTGGTGAGATCGGTATGTTCCAGTGCCACGGCCCGCATCAGTCGGGCCTTGTCTTCGGGCTGAATCCGCAGCGCCACACGGCTGTTATCTTTGACGGCAAGGGCAGGCATGGTGTTCTCCTTGGTAGGCTGTCGATAGTAACGGAAGGCGCGAATGGGTGCAATATGTACGCCTTGAAGGTGTACGAATTGTGCTTTTAGGCCGCCAGTGTTGATCGAGGTGGCTCGTAGGCTGATAGGTCAATCTTGCCGGTGACGGCCTCGTGGATGAGGGCCTTGCGCTGTTGCCTGGCCAGCCATCGAGTTGGTCGATGAGGGCGATTTGTCGGGCAATCTTGTCGAGTCGCTGGTCAAGAAAAATTGCAATCTCGCGTTGTACGTCAAGAGGCGGCACAGCCAGCCAGACATGCCGCACATCCTCCAGACTCAACTGAATCTTGGTGCCCCCATAGCCGGAGTTCATCATTTGCCGCTTCGACTGGCGGCTCAACATCGCATACCCCAACCATCGCGGGTGTACCGAATCCTTGGGCCGGCATAGGGCGATGTGCTGATTCACATAGGCGGGCTTGTCCAGCTTCGGCGCTACAGCAATTGATCCGAGGTCAGCGGTGATGGACACCAGCATGTCGCCTTCCCGGATTCTCGTGCGGCGGCCTTCTGCCGCGCCATTCGGCAGAGCGACATGCTGCACATCGCTCAGGTCAAGTTCGATGGTCTCCCGCGTCAGATTGCCGATGCGCAGAAAGATGTCGCCCGCGTCCGCGTAATACTCCGCCCAACCCCGCGCTGGTCGAGGTGAACCAGCAAGCGGTTGAGAAAGTTGCCGCCCGGCACCAGGCAGGTTTCGGCCTAGCGAAGTACGAATGTGTTGGAGGCGCAAGGTGGGAAGGTCCCGCGCTTTCGTCAAAAGTGAATTCCCCGCATTAACTGCGCCAGCGCGACCTGTTCGGCCGTCGGTGGTTCGTCCTTCCCTCCCTTGGCGGCGTCGGAATCGGGGAACATGCGGAAGGCGGTGTTCATGCTGATTTGCGCCGCGCGCGGCAGCAGGGCGTGCAGCATCTGACCGAACACGCCCAGTCGCGTGGCGATCCGGACGGGTCGGCGGACGATGGCCTCGGTGATCATGTCGGCGGCTTGCTCGGGTGTGAGTGCGGGGGCGTGGTCGTACATCCGCGTCGGCGCGATCATGGGCGTGCGTACCAGTGGCATATTGATGGTGGTGAAGCTGATGCCTCGATCGGCCAGTTCCGAGGCCGCGCAACGCGTCCAGGCTTCCAGCGCGGCTTTTGACGCCACATACGCCGAGAAGCGTGGGGCGTTGGTCAGTACGCCGATGGAGGAAATGTTGATGACGTGCCCGTTGCGTTTCGCAATCATGCCCGGCAGCAGGCCCATGGTCAGGCGCAGACAGCCGAAATAGTTGACTTGCATGGTGCGTTCGAAATCGTGGAAGCGATCAAAGGAGCTTTCAATGGCGCGGCGGATCGAACGGCCGGCGTTGTTGACCAGCACGTCGACGGCGCCGTGCCTGGCCTCGATGGCCCGAACCAGATCGGCGCACTGCACGGCATCGCCGACATCGCAGGAATACGCGTACAGCGTCAGCCCGCGTTGAGCCGCTTCCTTGAGTGTCGCGTCAAGCTTCTCTTGATCCCGTCCGATGATCAGCGTGACGGCACCCGCCTCGGCCAATTGGAAGGCCGCCGCCTTGCCGATGCCGCTTGAGCCGCCGGTGATGAGCACGATCCTGCCGTGTATGGTTCCCTTGAGCGTGCAGTCGACGAACAGGTCGGGATCCAGATGCCGCTCCCAGTAGTCCCAGAGTCGCCAGGCATAGTCTTCAAAACGCGGCACGGTGATCCCGGCTGCGTCGAGAATTCGTGTCGCATTGCGCGAGTCGAAGCGGGTCGGGTAGTTGATGAAGGACATCACGTCCGGCGGCAGTGCCAGATCCTTCATGATGGCCTGGGTCAGCCGGCGAATCGGCGCCAGCGCCATCACCGATTTCCTAACGTTCTGCGGAATGAAGCCGACCAGCGCCGCATTGACGAACATCGACATCGTCGGCGCGTGAGCCGCCTTGGCGATGGTATTCAGCAGCTCACCGACCCGCATCGGCGTGGGGTCGGTGAGGTGGAATGTCTGCCCGTCCAGGCCGGCGTGATGGGCCAGGTGATCCACCGCGTCGACGACGAAATTGACCGGCACGATGTTCAGCCGCCCGCCTTCGACGCCCAGCATCGGCGCCCATTGCGGCAGCGCGCGACGGATACGCTGAATCAGTTTGAAAAAGTAGTAGGGGCCGTCGATCTTGTCCATCTCGCCGGTGTTCGAGTCGCCGACCACGATGGCGGGGCGGTAGATGCGCCAGGGCAGGGTGGATTCCGCTCGGATGATCGCCTCCGAATCGTGCTTGGTTTGGTAGTAAGGGTTGTCGAGGTTCTCGGCCTCCTCGAACATGTCTTCGCGAAAGCTGCCTTCGTAAAGACCGGCGGCGGCGATTGAACTGAAATGGTGAAAATGCCCGACCTTGAGTGCCTTAGCCAAGGCCAGCGCGTTACGTGTGCCGTCGATATTGGCCGCGATCTGCGCGTCGGCGGGGGCAGCCAGGTCATAGACGGCGGCCAAATGAAAAAAGTGGTCAATGCTGTCCTTGCAGCGCGCGATGTCGGCCTTCGATACGCCTAGCCTGGGCTGAAGTAGATCGCCGGCGATGGGAATCAATTTGGCCTTGTTAAAAGACCAGCCGGCCAGCAGCTTGGCTGCCGAAAGGGTCGCCGCCTTTCCCAGACCGCAGTAGAGCGCTGTGCGACGAAGCTGCTCAATGTGTTCCGGCGTGCCGGTACGGGCCAAGAAATAGATCGTGGTGTTTGGCCGCGCCGATAGTTTACGGACCAGGCGCTTGCCGATGAAGCCGGTTCCGCCGGTTACAAAGTAAATCATCAGGGACTCCTGGGATGCGCCGCAGGGAAAGGGGGGGGGGCAGCGCGGACGACAAGTATCCTTGGCAACTGAATAACGGTCAAACTCAATTCGCGCGCTGTCGAGCGTGCCAGGCGCGGCAGGCCTCAAATCCGCTCATTTTCCAAGGCGCCATCGATAACGCAAAGGACATAGGTGCTGTATATTCAGTCGCTAAGATGGATTTAACCAAGATGGAATCGGAAACGGTATGAATCGAAAAATTGGTCTCCAACTCGCAAGCCTTTTCCTGGCGTTGAATGCCTGCGCCGCGTTTGCGGCCGAGGAGCTGAGCCTCCTGTTCATGGCCTCCAGCGGCCAGCAGCGGACCGCCTGGGTGGATATCGTTTCGCGCTTCAACAAAGAGAATCCGGACATCACGATCAAGCACAGCGAGTATGCCCAGGAAGACTACAAGCAGAACTTCGAGCAGCGCCTGGTCAAGGAAAAAATTGACGTCGCCTTCTGGTTTGCCGGTGAGCGCTTGCGTTTTCTGGCCGAGAAAAAGCTGCTTGCGCCGCTTGATAATTCATTCGTCAGATCAACGGCGAAATCAAGCTTCACCAAGGCAACCCTCGATGCCGGGCTCTCGGGTGGCAAGTACTATGCACTGCCCCTGTCCTACTATCCATGGGGCTTCTTCTACCGAAAATCGGTGTTCCAGAAGCTCGGTCTGACGCCGCCCCAGACGTGGCAGGAGTTTCTCAAAGTTTGTGAAGTCCTGAAGGCGGCAAAAATTGCGCCGACCGCCGTGGGCGCCCAGGCGGGCTGGCCGGCGGCGGCCTGGTTCGACTATCTCAACCTGCGCCTGAACGGCCTCGTATTCCACCAGAAGCTGTTGCGCGGCGAAGTGGCCTTTACCGATGCAAAGGTCAGTAAGGTGTTCGAAGAATGGAAAGCCTTGCTTGACAAGGGCTACTTCTTGCCGGGTTCGACCGAGATGGACTGGGACGGCGTACTGCCCTATCTGTACCGCAAGCAGGTCGGGATGGTGTTGATGGGCGGGTTCGCCGCAGCCAAATTTCCGTCCGATATCGCTGGCGACAAGATTGCCGACGACATCGGATTCTTCCCGTTTCCGCGGCATAGCAACCAGGTGCCGGTCTATGAGGACTCGCCGCTCGACGTGCTCGTACTGCCGGCTTCAGGGGTCAATCGTGCGGCCGCGCACCGCTTCCTGAAGTATCTGGCCAAAAGCACCGAACTCAATCAATACAACGAATTGATCCGGCAGATTTCGCCCTTGGTCAATGCGCCGCCGAGCCAGGACCGCTTTTTGAGCAGTTTCAAAGCGACTCTCGATAAGGCAGCGGGCATCAGCTTCTTCTTCGACCGCGATGCCAAACAAGGACTGGTGTCGCCGACGTTCGACGCCTTGAAGCGGTTTCTTGTGCCACCGTACGACACGGCGGCGGCGATAAAAACAATCGCCGAAGGTGCTCGCGCCGCCAACGCCCCTTGATCACGGGCGTTCTGAGTTACTAGAAGCTGTAGCCGGGGAATCTCGCAAACTTTGCAGACTCCGGTGTGAAATCGCGCCGGAGGCGTCGGCGTCCGTTGATCAGGACTGGCCGAATACCTCGTTCAACTGACGCGCCACGCGAATAAAGGTCGTGCGTTTGGAGAGTTCCTTGAGGCGTCGGGCGCCGACATACGTACAGGCCGAACGCACGCCGCCGAGAATGTCCTGCATGGTGTCTGCGACTGGCCCACGATAGTCGAGCAACACTTCCTTGCCTTCCGAGGCGCGATAGTTGGCGACACCGCCGGAATACTTGTCCATCGCCGTACGCGAGCTCATGCCGTAGAAACGCACCTTGCGCACGCCGTCGCGCTCGACCACGTCGCCCATGCACTCGTCGTGGCCGGCCAACATGCCGCCCAACATAACGAAGTCGGCGCCGCCGCCAAAGGCCTTGGCCAGATCCCCGGGCGAGGTGCAGCCGCCGTCAGCGCAGATCAGACCGCCAAGTCCGTGCGCCGCGTCGGCGCATTCGATGATCGCGGATAGCTGCGGATAACCGACTCCAGTCATTTTCCGCGTGGTGCAGACGGACCCCGGGCCGATGCCGACCTTGACGATATCCGCGCCGTCGAGGATCAGTTCTTCGGCCATTTCCCCGGTCACCACGTTGCCGGCCATGATGGTGATCTTCGGGTAGTTGTCGCGCAATTTGCGCAGGAAGTCCACGAACGACTTGGTATAGCCGTTCGCGACATCGACGCAGACGTACTGAATCAAGTCGCCGACTTCGGCCTTGACGCGGCGAAACTTCTGGTAATCCGCCTTGGTGATACCCATCGAGTAGAACACCGCCGGTTTTGCCGCTTCTGCGGGCTTACCTTTCATCGTTCGGGCGTCACGTCCCTTGAAGAAGGTCGCCAGTTCGGGCTCCCGGTAGTGTTTGTGCAAGGCCGCGGATACGCCATGTTTGGCCAGGGCGTTGGCCATTTCCATGGTGCCCACGGTGTCCATGTTGGCGGCAATGATCGGAATGCCGAGGTAATGCTGGCCGGAGTGGTGAAAGACATACTCGCGCGACAAATCCACTTCGGAGCGCGAGGTCAAGGTCGACCGCTTGGGCCGGATGAGGACATCCTTGAAATCGAGTTTCAGTTCTTCTTCAATGCGCATGTTGACGTCCCCGGTTGGCCTTGGTGCCCACTATAGCAAGAGCCGGGAGCTCCAAAATGCCTCAAGCGTGCCATAGTGCCCCTAACTAACCAAGGCGCCGAACTGCTGAACATCAAGGCGCGCGAGGTGATGACGCATGGCGTGATCACCTTCGATGTGAGCAGCAACCCTGGCGGATGCGATCATCGTAATGACTCGCAACCGAATACGCTGGGCGTTGGTGGTTGACAAGCTGAGCAAGGGCCGCAAGTCGCTGGGTCTGATTTCGATGCTGGTTTGTGGCGGTCTTCGGCTTCGGTTCGGTGGCGGTGGCACTTAGCGCATGACAAAGCGTCGGAAATTCCTGGCGTTTGAGGGCTGTTCGCTTCAGGCCGTTGCCCGTCGCCGTATCGCCGATGGATCAGGATAAACCGGTCGGCTCAGCGTTTATAAATTGACCTTTTCCCGTAGCCTATACAGATGCATGCTTCTGCAGTGATCGAACCGTTGATTATTAGAGGCCCGGAACGGCCGGACTTGCTTCGTCAGGAAACCTTGCCTGACCTGTTTGAAGAGACCGCCCGGCGACAGCCGGAACAGATCGCGCTGATATTTGGCGACAGGCAACTGACATACGGCGAGCTGGATCACGCGGCGAATCGCGCCGCGCATCACCTGATCGAAGCCGGGGTTCGGCCTGGGCAGTTGGTCGGGTTATGGCTGCCGCGAGGCATCGATCTACTGGTGATGCAACTGGCGATTGCCAAAGCCGGCGCCGGCTGGCTGCCGATGGATGCCGACACGCCGATCGATCGTATCCGCGTGTGCCTCGACGACGCCAATGCCACCGCCCTGGTGCTGGCGAGCGAATGGCTGGAAGCGGCTCCGAGTTTGCCCATTCGCTGCTTTGGCCATCGGGATCTTGAGCTTGAGCCGGACGGCTCGCTGCGTCGGCGCGACGGACTAGCGCCGCATCACCCGGCGTACGTCATCTACACGTCCGGGTCCACCGGCAAGCCGAAGGGCATTCTGATCAACCAGGGCAGTATCTGCCATTTCCTGCGCAGCGAAAACAGCGTGCTCGGCATCCGCGCGCAAGACCGGGTGTACCAGGGGTTTTCGGTGGCATTCGACATGTCGTTCGAGGAAATCTGGATTTCCTACCTGGTGGGTGCAAGCGTATGGATTGCGCCGAAATGCCTCGTCAGCGACCCCGATGCGCTGCCGGATGCGCTTGAACTTCACCGGATCAGCGTGCTGCATGCCGTACCCACGCTGCTGGCCTTGTTCCCGCGTGATGTGCCGGGCCTGCGAATCATTAATCTGGGCGGCGAAATGTGCCCCGATGCGCTGGTGGACCGGTGGGCCGGCGGCACGCGCCAGGTAACCCGCCAGGTATTCAATACCTACGGCCCGACCGAGGCCACCGTGTCGGCCAGCCTGGCGGAACTGCGCGGCGGCGAACCGGTAACGATAGGCAAGCCGCTGCCCAACTATGGACTGCTGGTGCTGGGTGAAAACAAGCTGCCGCTGGGCGTGGGCGAAACGGGCGAGCTGTGCATCTTCGGTCCCGGCGTGGCCCTGGGCTATCTTGGCCGGCCGGAGCTGACGGCGGAAAAATTTATCCCCAATCCCTGGGCTTGCAGCTCGCTCGATACGCGGCTCTATCGCACCGGCGATCTGGCCCGGATTGACGCCAGCGGCCAGGTGCATTGCCTGGGCCGCGTTGACGACCAGGTGAAAATTCGCGGATTTCGCGTTGAATTGGGCGAAATCGAAGCGTTGCTGTGCCAGCAGCCCGGCATTGGCACCGCCGCGGTGGTGGTCCGGCCGCATGATGGCGTGGACCAGTTGGTGGCGTTTTTTAGCGCCGAACGTGGCGCCGAAATCGACCGCCAGGCATTGCGTGCCGGTTTGAAATTAAAGTTGCCCCCGTACATGGTGCCAACGCGTTTTGAGCCCATCGAACAGATGCCGCGTCTGACGTCCGGCAAGATCGACCGCAAGGTCTTGCGCGCCCTGCCGCTCCGGGTTGAGGCGCTGGATGGCGACCACGCGGGCGATGTGCCGCAAAGCGACGCCGAAGTCTGGTTGTTCGAGTTGCTCGGCCAGCTGTTTCCCGGCCAGCCGCTGCTGCTCGAAGCCGATTTTTTTGACGACCTCGGCGGTCATTCGCTGCTGGCGGCACGACTGGTCTCGCGGATTCGTGCCGATGCACGCTTTGCCCATGTAGCCATCAACGATATCTACCGTAGCCGCACCCTCGGCCTGATTGCCCGGGCCATGGCCGCCGGCGCGATTCAACCGGGTATGGCGAGCGACGGCAATGATCCGCCCCTGGCGCGTACGCCGCACATTCCCGTCTGGCGTCGCTGGAGCTGCGGTCTGGCGCAGGCGCTGGTCCTGCCGCAATTGATCTGGCTGCGTATCGGCCATTGGCTGGCGCCATTTTTTGTCTATCACTACTTCACCGGCGACGAGGGCGACAGTATCTGGTTCGCAATCGGCGTGGCACTGCTGACTTTTGTCGGCGTTCAACTGCTGGCCCTGGCGGCGGCCATTGTCGGTTGCCGGTTGATCCTGGCAAAAATCAAACCGGGCCGTTACCCTTTATGGAGCATCACCTATTTCCGCTGGTGGCTATCCGACCGCCTCGGGGATATAGCCCCGAGCTATCTGTTGTCCGGCTCACCGCTGCAGATCTGGTATTTGCGCGCCCTCGGGGCGACGATCGGCAAGGATGTGGTGATCGGCTCGATACGGCTGCGCGTGCCCTCGCTGCTGAACGTCGGCGACGGCGCCAGCATCGGCAATGCCGTCAATCTGGACAACGCACGGGTGGAGCGGGGCGAACTCCATATCGCGCCGATCTCGATCGGTCATGAAGCCTACGTCGGTTCATACGCGGTGATGGAGGGCAACACGTCTATTGGTGACCTCGGCCGGCTGGATGGCCTTTCAGCCCTCGCGGACGGACGGCAGATCGGACCGCGGGAACGCTGGGCCGGTTCTCCCGCGCGCAAGGCCGGCCTGGTCGATCCGCTATTGCGTCCGCAACGGCCGAAGGTGAGTACCGCAGTGATTGCGGTCGAAAACCTGTTCTATGCCATCGGTGCAATCCTGATCAGCGTATTGTTTTTCATACCGATTTTTCCCACGTTTATTCTCGTCGATTGGCTGGATGAAAACCTGCTGGCGGACTTTTCGGCGCACCACAGCTCGTTTGTGGTGGCATCGCGCTATTTTCTGTTGGCCTTGCCTGCCAGCGCCTTGCTGACCGTATTGACCGCGCTGCTGTCGGCGGCGGTGCGCTGGAGCGTGTTGCCGCGGATGTCGGCGGGTAGCTGGCCGGTGCACAGCAGCACCTATTTTCGCAAATGGTTGGCCAACCAGATCCAGGAATGCAGCCTGCAGGTCTTGCACGGTGTGTACGCCACGGTATATGCGCCGATGTGGTATCGGCTGCTGGGTGCGCACGTCGGCAAAAACGCCGAAATTTCCACCGCCTTGGGCGTGGTGCCAGACATGCTGACGCTGGGCGACGAAACCTTCATTGCCGATGCGGTGATGCTGGGCGACGACGAGGTGGATAGCGGGTGGATGACCTTGCAGCCCACCGTGATCGGCCATCGCAGCTTTGTCGGCAACGGCGCCTACGTACCCGACGGCACCGTGCTGCCGGAAAACGTTTTGATTGGCGTGCAGACCTGCGTCCCCGCCAACGACGCCATGCGCGCGGGCGACATCTGGATGGGCTCGCCCGCGTTGCGGCTGCCGGCACGTGAAACCCTGTCCGGCTTTCCCTCGGCGCTCACCTTTCATCCCTCCTGGCGGCGGCGTCTGGCGCGCGCTTCCATTGAAGCCGTGCGCATCGTGTTGCCCCTTTCCATCACCATCGGGGTCGGTTATCTGATCGTGCTGGAATCGTTTGCCGACGTAGGCAACGACAAAATCATCCCTTTGATGGCCGATCTTGCCATCGGCGGCCTGGCTTACGGCTTTGGCGCGTTTGCCTTGGTGCTCAGCTTGAAGTGGCTGCTGCTCGGCCGCTATCGGCCTCGGGCGGCGCCGATGTGGACGATGTTCGTCTGGCTCAGCGAGGCGGTCACCAATCTCTACGAGGCGATAGCCGTGCCCAACTTCCTCGACATGCTGCGCGGTACGCCGATGATTGTGCCGATGCTGCGTCTGCTGGGCGCGAAAATCGGCCGCAACGTGTATCTCGATACCACCGATATCACCGAGTTCGATTGTGTCGACATCGGCGATAGGGCCGAAATCAACGCCTGGGCCGGTCCGCAGACGCACCTGTTCGAAGATCGGGTCATGAAAATTGGCCGGGTACGCATCGGTGCCGACACGACGATTCGCGCACGCAGCACCGTGTTGTACGATGCCGAAATTGGCGACGGTGCGATGCTCGGACCGCTGACCTTGGTGCTCAAAGGCGAGAAAATTCCGCCGCACAGCGCCTGGCTGGGCTCGCCGGCCCAACCCGGGCGTCGATGACCGCGATGGCGAAGGCGGCCCCGCTCGCCGCATGCGCGCAAGCCATCGGCGTTACGTCCTTGCATGCGCCGCCTTATGCGGCACTGACCCTGCAGTTCATCCTGCTGCCGAAAGGCTCGCGATCAAGGCATAAAGCCTGGCTACATGCTTGGCTACCTGCTCATCTGACTCAGATGCTCGGCGGAAAGATCGATCTGAGCTTTCATCCCGGCAGCCCGCCGCGACTGATGCAAAATGACCGACGGCTGGGCCTGTCGCTGGCGTATGCGCGTGACGCCGCGATGCTGGCCGTTGCAGCCGATTTTTCAGTCGGCGTGGATCTGCTGTGGCTGGGCGATATTGGCGACGACGATCTGCGGGTGGCCAACGACTTCCTGCCTGCGACCGAATATCAGGCGCTACGGTGCTTGCCGGCGGCGCGGCGGCCGGACTGTTTTGGTCTGGCGTGGACTCGGTTGGAAGCGGCCTTAAAGGCGGCGGGCCTGCCGCTGGCAAAGTCGAATGCGCTTACGCTGGAACAATGGCATCAAGCGGTGCCGGTACCCGGCTTGCCGCCCGGCTATTGCGCGGCGGTGGCCCGCGGGCTGGGGCCCGTATAAGCTCAATGCAAGACCTGGATTCGCAGCACGATGTTTGCTCAACTCCCGCTGCCTGTGGCTTCACTACACCTGTGGGGTCCGGCGAGCCTTTGCCGTCTTTGGATTCTTTCCGGGCGGATTGGTGCGCGATTTA
>Ga0163144_10021328_pt1 | contig 12880 bp, 11 predicted proteins | sample OliLak19BULKMAT1_FD_123175 | JGI IMG/M metagenome (GOLD analysis project Ga0163144, IMG submission 123175) | Freshwater microbial mat bacterial communities from Lake Vanda, McMurdo Dry Valleys, Antarctica - Oligotrophic Lake LV.19.BULKMAT1 | ecosystem: Environmental > Aquatic > Freshwater >...
GCTTGGACGCAGCCCTACACGAGCCCGACCGCCCTGCTTTCCGCGCTGCAGGGCGTGGCGGGTGCAGGCTCGGGACTGGACGCCGATTTGGTCCGCGGCACGACGCCCAGCGTGTTCGGTTTGGCGCTACTCGGGACCGCCGATGCCGGGGCGAGCCGCACGGCTCTGGGTCTGGGCCCGGTGGCCACGGTGCAAGGCGCACTTGGCGCCCTAGGTTTGACCCTCCTCGGTGCCCCCGACGCGGTGGCCGGGCGCACGGCGTTAGGTTTGGGTTCCTTGGTTATCCAAGGTGCGGATGCGGTAGCCATCACCGGCGGCGCGATCAGTGGACTCAGCAGCTTGGGCATTTCCACGGGGCCACTCCTCGCCGATTCCCCGGTGACTCTTGCTTCCACTTGGAACGCCGCTGCCGTGGCCTTTACGGCCATGAAAATCAATGTCACCGATACGGCCAGCGCTGCCGGGAGTCTGCTCCAAGACTGGCAGGTGGGCGGAGTGAGTCAGCTTGGCCTGCGCAAGGACGGGACGTTACTCGGTCCGGCCAACACCACCGAACTGGCGCTCGAGGCCGGCGGGTTTGGACGTCTCTCTTACGCGGGGTCGCCGGTGGTCAGTTGGAATCAAACCGCCGGCTGGATGTTTGGCAGTAGCATCCCGATGAGCTGGAACAACGATCTACTGCTCGGACGCGATGGAGCGGCGACGCTGCAACTCGGCGCGGATGCCGTCACCCCCATCGCGCAAACCCTCAAAGCGCAGGACGGTGCCGGAACCGACAAAGACGGTGCCTCCCTCATCCTCGCCGGCGGCAATGGCACTGGCACCGGCAAGGGCGGCGCGGTGCGGACGGCTACCGCCCTGAGCGGCGCGAGCAGCGCGAACCAGGGTCTGCTTTCGACCCGCACCTACCAGAGCGCCAAGCCGACCGTCCTGACCGATTCGGCAGCCACCACCATCGCCACGATCACGCTGGCCAACGGGAAACATCTCGGCGGACGGCTCTTCGTGACGCTGGCGGCTGAGGACGCGACCGATTACCAGGTGCATTCGGCGACTTTGGTCTTCAGCGCGGTGAACAAGGGCGGCACCGTGGTGGCGAACATCAGCGCCGAAGGCAGCCCCACCGACGCCTTCACCGCGGGCACCCTGACGGCGGGGTGGACCATCGTGCAGAATGGCGCGGCCGTGGAGGTCAAATGCAACGCGGTATCTTCGCTGGCGGGCGCGGCGCTGTCGTGCAAATGGATCGCCGACCTCAACTCGAACGATCCGGCGATCGTGACTCCGGAGTAATCGCATGAAATTCCGCATCGGCCTTTCCCTCGCGGCTATCGTCAGCGGCACCCTGCCGCTCGGCGCGCAATCCACCAGCGCCAGCTACGCGCTCGAACCCGCCGGGTTCGACCCCGGTGGTGGCAGCGCGGTTTCGACTGACTACAGCCACCAGAGCGGGGCCAGCGCCTTGGGAGCGCTGGGCGTCTCGGCGGTTTACCAGCTCAAGGCAGGATATGCCTTCCAGTCCTACGACATCGTCGGATTGGTCGTGAACTCCGCCGCTCCAACCGTGGATGAAGGAGCCACGCTGCAATTGGCCGCGTGGCAACTCCTCGACGATGCGACTTTTCTAGCGGTGCCGCCGAACCTCGTAACGTGGAGTATTGCCAGCGCGATTGGGGGCATTGACCCACTTTCAAGTGTCAACGCCAACGGGGTGACCACCGGCCAACCGGTGTATGCGGACATCCCCGCCACCGTGCAGGCTTCGCTGGCCGGTTTCAGCGGATCCCTGAATGTAACCGTCAGGAACATCCACACCGACAACTTTGGCCCCTACGCCGGAGACGCCATGGACGACGCCTGGCAGGTGCAGTACTTCGGCCAGAACAACCCGGATGCCGCGCCCAACGTGGACTTCAGCCAGAACGGGCAGACGAACCTCTTCAAATACCTCGCTGGCCTGAATCCTCTCGATCCCAACTCCCGCTTCACACTCACCATCGCCCCAGTTTCCGGCCAACCGGAACCGAAGACGGTGGTCTTTGGCCCGCTCGCCGATGGTCGCACTTACACCGTCACCTATAAAACCGATCTCAACGCCGCGGTTTGGCTGCCCCTCAGCGGCGCGACCTTCACCGACGCCGGCCAGCAACGAACCGTGATCGACCCAGCGCCCAGCGTCCTGCGCAAGTATTACCGCGTTGAAATCACCAAACCGTAGGCTCGGTGAAAACGCCGCGCCGCGCGCCGCGACCGCCTACGACCTGTCGTGCAAATTGGTGTGGATCGAAGCACCAAAGGTCCGTCAACAAGCCAGCCCAGGGCAACGCCCTGGGAAAATGAACCAATCACGAGCCAGTCCTTAAAGGGCGGAACATTGGATGGCCCGCCCCTTCAGGGCTGAGGAGGTTTTTCCCTCCAACCCAGGGCGTTGCCCTGGGCTGGCTTGTCGCCGGGCCTTTGGCCCTCAATGCGACGGACGACGAAAGTGCAGGACAGGCTCTAAGCCCCGTGCAGAACTTGGCGATAGAGATCCTCATGCTGACGGGCCACCACCTCCGGCCCATGACCGCGAAGACTCGTCGGCGAGCCTCCTCGCGCTCGGGAAAGTCGCCTCGCTGGAGCGCCCGGAGCATCGCCGCCGCCAGGCCCGGCGCGTCCTCCTGCGGGACCACGGTGCCGTTGCCAAAGAGCCGCACATTTTCCGCCAGCGCCGTGCCCTGGGTCACGATGCTGTGGGTCTTTGGCGACCAGCCCGACGCGCCTTCCGAGTACGAGACGCGGGTGAAGGCCCGGCTCTCGGCGCTGATGGGGGGAGCGCGTGTCGTAGTCCCGCGTCGCGCCGGGAATCTGCACGACCAGCTCCGGCTCAATGCCACTGTGCGCCCGCTGGGCGAGCGCCAAATTCAGCACCCAGCGCCCCGGATGGCACCGGATTCTCCCGTAGTCCGGATGCGCTTCGGGAATGGGCAGGTTGCACAGGTGGACGACTTTCATAGTGGTAGCATTGCGATGTTGAATTCCGCTGCGGAGCCCGTCGATGGGAATTGTCGGCTATGATCGGCGGCGCTGTCGCCACGCCGAAGGAGCCGGCCTCGCTTTCAATCGCACCCGTCGAGGAGGTTGCAGATTGACAAACTTTCCGGTTCGGCAATCTATACGGCCCTTTTCAGAATGAGCATTAAGCCCTCCCCATCAAACTGGCTTCCGTACCTGCTCATCGCGCTGGTATGGCTGGTGACGCGGGCCTATCCTTTTTCCACGATTGAGCCTTGGGTTTATTGGGAAGTCGGCGAGGCGAAGAAGCTCCTCGAGTATGGTTTTTGGGAAAGGAGAGGCGCAATCATCGACAATCATTTCATGACCGGCCTTGTAGCCGAGCCGTGGAAATTCAATTACGTCAACCATCCGTACCCAATTCTCTGGTTCGACACGCTGGTTTACAGCCTGGCCGGCGGCTGGGGCGTAGTGGTGGCGAACGGGCTCATCGGGCTCGGCGCATGTCTTCTGGTATTTCCCGCTCTGCGCTCGCTGTGTTCCCGGCGGCTAGCGCTGCTGGGAGCGTTCATTTTCACCGTGTCACCTTCGGCCATCCTGTTTACCTTCGATACGAACATCGTGCAGTTGGGGGCGATTTTATGGCCGCCTGCGATTTTTTTGATCGGGAAAGGACTCAAACAAGAAAGAGCCGCCACGGCGGTGGCGCTGGGTGTGATTGTTTTCCTCGCCGGGCAGATCGCTTGGTTCAGCTACTCCGTCCTGCCGGCCTTGCTTCTTGCAGCGGGCGCGGTGGCCTATGAGCGCTCGCGTGGTTTCACTACCAAACCGAATTCAGCTCTCATCATCGCCATCGTAGCGGGAGGCGTCTTGACCCTAGCGGTTTTCATCGGGCAGATCATTCACTACACCTACGACTTTGCCGAAACCTTTGCCTACGTTCGCGGGCAAGCGGGCGCGGAACATGGGGTTCCCGTCGGTCAAATGTACGTCGCCATTGCCCTCAGAGGTATCCTCAGCGTTGGCCCGGCTCTTCTGCTGGGCGCCGTGGCTGGTTTTGTCTGCCTCTTGCGAACGAAAAGTGTGAACTGGTTGCAATGGTCCGCCTTGCTTTATCCCCTGCTTTTTCTCGGAGCGGTCATCGCCCTGCCGCGGTTCTTTTTCCGGGAACGAACGATGTACCAATACCTGCTGTTCCCTTGCACCGTGCTTACGGTCACGGCGCTGCAGCATGCGCGGGGCCGGTTGGCCACCGCGGGGACCGTGGGCCTCGCGGTCGTGGCGCTCGCCTATCCCATGTTTCAAGCCTCCATCCCCAAGGTTTCGGCTACCTCGATGAAACTGGGTGGACTCATTCGCGAGATCAGCAAGCCAGAGGAAATCGTGGTCACAAATCTTGAGGGACAACAGAGCCCTTTTCAATCCTGGGACGTCGGTTCCATCGGTATGGCGTCGCTTGCCGCAGATCGCATGCTCCGCGGGAAAATCACGACCACGGAAGCCTTGCAGGATTTGTTGAAAAACTACCGCTCCAAGGCCTTGAATATCGTGTATTTCTACGACAGCGGGCGGCCCATCGGGAAGCCCCTGCTCGCGTTCCTGCGCTCCGCAGCCGAGCCGGTCATAGTTCCATTTGCCGCTCCAGATGAGCCTGCGTCAGCCGCCACCCGGCTCAGGAATCTTTACTGGAGACTCGCCGGCAAACATCAGGTGACTGGCGAGGTCGGGCGGCAAGGTTCCGCCGGGCAGTTTGAGGTATTCCGGTTCCGGCTTTCGGAATCAGTCCAGCCTGTGGAAAAAGGAGCCCCATTGTGATCGCACCGGAACCACTTGAACTGACTATTTTGATGCCCTGCCTGAACGAGGCGGAGACGCTTGAGCGCTGCATCAACAAAGCAATGCGTTCGATCTCCGAACTAGGACTCAGAGGCGAAGTGCTGATCGCCGACAACGGCAGCACGGATGGCTCGGTCGCACTTGCCGAAAGATGCGGGGCGAGGGTGGTGCAGGTTATGGCGAAGGGGTATGGGAGCGCCTTGCGGGGCGGAATCGAGAGCGCGCGCGGGCAGTGGGTCATCATGGGCGACGCCGATGACAGCTACGACTTTTCGCGCATCGAGCCATTTATTGAGAAACTCCGGCAGGGCTTCGATCTGGTCATGGGGTGCCGAATGCCACGCGGAGGAGGAACCATCATGCCGGGGGCGATGCCTTGGAAACACCGGTGGATTGGCAACCCGGTCCTGTCGCTCATTGGACGCATCTTTTTCAAATGTCCGGCGCAGGATTTCCATTGCGGGCTCCGGGGCTTCAGCAAGCAAGCCTGTGAGCAAATGAACCTCCAGACGACCGGTATGGAATTCGCCTCGGAAATGGTGATCAAAGCCACCATGAAAGGCCTGAGCATCGGCCAGGTGCCAATCACCCTCCACAAGGATGGCCGCTCCAGACCGCCGCATCTGAGGAGTTGGCGCGACGGCTGGCGGCATCTTCGTTTCATGCTCTTGTTCAGTCCCCGCTGGCTCTTTCTCGCTCCCGGGCTTCTGCTGACGCTTGCCGGATCCGCCTGCATGCTAGCCCTTTGGTGCTCGCAATTGAAAATTGCCGGGTTTGTTCTCGATGCCGGGACAATGGCCGTTTTTGGCATGGCGGTACTGATCGGCACTCAACTCATCGCGTTCGCGTGCTTCACCAAGGTATTTGCCATCGCCGAGGGATTGCTTCCGCCGGATCCAAAGTTCGCCAGGGTCTTCCGCTTCCTGGACTTAGAGAAAGGCGTCCTGTTCGGCGTGGCGATATTCCTTGGCGGCGGTTTGATGCTGACACAAGCGCTGCTGTTTTGGCGAGAGGCCGACTTTGGGGCCATCTCCTATTCGGAGAATCTTCGACGCGTCATTCCGGCAGTCACCCTCATCGCCACCGGCATGCAGGTGATCTTCGCCAGCTTTTTCCTCAGTGTGCTCGGCCTAAAAACCTCCGGGAGAACTCCTCCGGAAACTCCCTGACGCTTGTTTCCTATGAATGAATCGCACCTGAACTTCTACCGCCGCTGGCACGAACTTTCGAAGCCCTACATCCAGTGGCAGCTTGAGCAATTCAAACCCTACCTGGGTCGCCGGATCGCCGATGTCGGGTGCGGACTGGGTAACTTTACCGAGTCGCTTTTGGATCGCGATGCTTACGTAGGCATCGACCTTGACGAAGAACTACTGGCGGAACTGCGCCGGAATTACGGGAAGTCACCCAACGTGCAGACCCTGTCGCTTGATGCAACCAACCCGGCCTTTGCCGATACCTTGCGCAGCCACTCAATCGACACCATCATCTGCGCCAACGTGATCGAGCATATCGAGCATGATCGGATTGCCGTGGAGAACATGATTCGATCTTTGCCGATGGGAGGTTATCTCTGCCTGCTGGTGCCGGCCTTGCCCTTCCTCTTCGGCACTTTGGATACCCTCGACGGTCACTTTCGGCGCTACACGAAAGCCACTCTCAATGAAAGGTTCACGGGGCTGCCTGCGCGTCTGGTGAAAACGTACTATTTCAACTTTCTAGGCGTACCCGGCTGGTTCCTGAAAGGGAGAATCCTTAAACAGCAATCTCACACGAACGACAACTACCGGATCATGAATGCTTTGTTGCCTGTCGTTAAGCCACTGGAGCGGTTGTGTCCGCCGCCACTCGGCATGTCGGTGATTGCGATTTACCAGCGCGCGGAATAATGAGGGTCTTGATTTCCGGCGTTTGCGGGTTCGTCGGCAGCACGCTGGCGCGCTTTTTTGTCGAACAGGATTCCGGCATCGAAGTCGCCGGTTTCGACAATTTCATCCGCGCCGGCAGCGAGCTGAACCGCCGCGCGCTCCAGGCGCTCGGCGTCCGTGTGACGCACGCCGACTTGCGCGTGCAAAGCGACATTGAGGCGCTGCCTGCCGCCGACTGGGTGATCGATGCCGCCGCGAATGCCAGCGTCCTCGCGGGCGTGGACGGCCGCACCAGCAGTCGTCAGATCGTCGAGCACAACCTGCTCGGCACGGTGCAACTGCTCGAATACTGCAAGGCGCACCGCGCGGGGTTCGCGCTGCTCAGCACCAGCCGCGTCTATGCCATCCCGCCGCTTGCCGCGCTGCCGATGCGGGTGGAAAACGACGCCTTCATCCTCGACCCCAGCGGCTCCCTGCCGCCCAGCGTGAGCGCGGCGGGACTGACCGAGGATTTTTCCACTACCGCGCCCGTCTCGCTCTATGGCACCACCAAACTCTGCTCCGAACAGCTCGCCCTCGAATATGGCGAGGCGTTCGGTCTGCCTGTCTGGATCAACCGCTGCGGCGTGCTCGCGGGAGCCGGTCAGTTTGGCCGCGCCGACCAGGGCATCTTCAGCTTTTGGATCAATTCATGGCGGCGGCAGCGCCCGCTGAAATACATCGGCTTCGGCGGCACCGGCCACCAAGTGCGCGACTGTCTGCACCCGCGCGACCTTGCCCGGCTGCTCCTCGCGCAAATACGCGACCCGGCACGGCCAGTGAACCGCCTGCAGCATGTCGCGGGCGGTTCCGGCCAGGCCATGTCGCTCCGGCAACTCAGCGGCTGGTGCGCGCAGCGCCTCGGTCCGCACCCGGTCGCCAGTGACCCGGCGGAGCGACCGTTCGACATTCCGTGGATGGTCATGGATTCCAGCCGTACCGGACGGCAATGGGACTGGCGGCCGGAGATTTCACTCGACGCCATCCTCGATGAAATCGCCCAGCACGCGGAGCAGCATCCTGACTGGCTGGCCGTTTCCACCTAGCCGTGAGCTTGCCCCGCTCCTTCTGGCTCCTGCTGCTGGCCGGCCTCGCGCTGCGCTGCGGCGCCCTTAACCAGCCCCTCGTGGATGCCCACCTCATCCGCCAATGCCAGACGGCGGCCGCTACCAAGAGTATGATTGCGGAACCGGGCTTTCCGCTCAGCGCCACGATCCCATGGCAGGGCGACCTCGGCTCCCGCTATCTGCAGGAGTTGCCACTCTACAACTACCTCGTGATCGGCGTGCATTATGTGACCGGGCAGCTCGACCTCAGCGGAAAACTAACCAGCGTGCTGCTATGGATGGTTTCCTTTTTCTGCCTACAGCCGATCTGGCGGCGGATGCTCGACGCGAGGCAGGCCTTGTGGGCCAATGCCCTATTCGTCATTGCGCCATTAGGTGTCTTCTTCGGCCAGGCCTTCATGCCCGAGATGCTGATCCAGGCGCTCGCTTTCGGCCTCGTGCTGACGGCCCTTCGCTACCATGAAAGTCCCACCCTCGCGCGGTGGGTGGCAGTCGCTGCCACCGGCCTGATGGCGCTCCTAGTAAAACTGCCGGAGACTAGCCACCTCTATCTTATCATCGCCATCCTGATTTTTTGGCGGGCGGGCTGGCGCGGCCTGATGGCCCCTCGCTATCTCATCGCGGCTGTGCTTACCGCCGCGGTCTTGAAAGCTTGGGGTAGCTATGTGGATTCGGTCAACGCAGCCGCCTTGCCGGAATGGTCTTCCAGGTACGTTCTCCCCGCTTTCATCGGCGACTTTCACAGCCGCTTTCACTTCAAGCCATGGGCGATGATCTTCCTCTACATCGGCGGCTTCATCGTGCCGGGCCCGGCCGCCGCCGGAGTGGCCTACGGGTTCTGGGTTTTCATCCGAAAATGCCGGGAGCGGCTGCTAGGTCTGTGGCTGCTTTCCGTCGCCGCGTATTACCTCGTGTGGTTTGGCAATTGCGGCACTGCGCAGAGCTATTACAACCTACCCGCACTGGGCCCCCTGTGCGCGTTGTTCGGAATCGGGGTCAACGCGCTATTCGCCTCGGAAAGGATCGCCCCCTGGCGGCGTCCGGCGATAATCGCGGTCGTTCTGGCCTTGGTTCTGCCAGCCGTGCCGGTGCTGCGCTATTTGTTCAAACAGGATCGACAAATCTTTGCCGCCGCCGGATGGCTTCACCGCCACACCCAGCCGGGCGAAGTGATCCTTTTCCGCCCGAATCATCGCAATGACATGATCGACTACCACTACAACCCCGTGGTGGCCTACTATGCCGAGCGGCCCACTTTCGTCTGGACGCGCTACACCCCGGTGTCCCAACGTAGCACCGCCCTGGAACGCGCGCGTTATGTCGTGGTCACACTCCCGGCACCTCTGCCCAGCGGCCTGCCTGGAATGCTTAACCAGTTTCGCGGCATTTCCGCCCTCCAGCCCGAGCCGCTCGACTGGCTCGCTGCGGAGAGCTTTGAGCTTGTCACCCAAGAGTCCGAGTTTGCCATCTACCAGCGCCGATCATCGGCGAGCGATCACTAGGAACTGCTTTCCAAAAATACTCCAAGCCAGCGGCAGCTTGAGATACGCGCGGAGGAAAGCGACCGGGTAGCGTGGCCCGCTGGCCATCGTATAGGGCAGGAACTTCGGACGACAGACTTCGATCTCGAACTGGCGTGTCATCAGCGCCTCCTTTAGGGAAGCCTCAGTCAAGGCGACATAGTGATCCCAGAAGTCCCAATACTCGCCGGCGAGAAACTTGATGTTCGGGCCCATCGCGATCAGGCGTCCACCTTCGCGCAGACAGCGATGAATCTCGTCGAGGGTTCGACCGAGCGCGGACTTGTCGGGCAAGTGTTCGAAAAAGTTACTGGTAAAAACCACATCCAGCGAGGCACCTGGCAGATCCCAGCGGGCGGAGCAATCCTGCTGAAGAAACTTCACGTCGTGACCGAGAAATTTGGGCGCATCGGGATTGAGGTCCATCGCGAATTTCTGTCCGCAGCTCACGGTGTTAATGAACTCGCCGTAGCCGCAGCCAAGGTCGAGCACCGCAGCGTCCTGTTTCACAAACCGCGAGAACCAATCACCGACTAGGACCGACCAGACTTGGCGGCGGTATTCAAGATTGTCGGAAAAGCGCGCGCCGTAGATGCGCTGCAGGTCTGTGGGGCTGTGGGCACTCATGATTTCTTATAGTCTCCGCGGCTGAAGTATTTTTCCAGCCAGATGTAAAGGCAGATGAAAAGGTAGCGACTGCCCATTTCGGTGATTTTGAGTTTCGCCTCGCCGTGGCGGCGGTTGCGCCAGGTGATGGGGATGACGGTCCACGAATATCCGCGCACGATGGCTTTGAGCGGTAACTCGACGGTAAGATTGAAATGCGGAGAAATGAGCGGACGGCAACCTTCAATGACGGTCTTCCGGTAGGCTTTGAAGGCGTTGGTCGTGTCGTTGAGTTTGATGCCGAAGATGACGCGCAGAAACCAGTTGGCGAGCCGGTTGATGAAAAGTTTGATGCGCGGGTAGTCGATGACCCCACCGCCCTTCATGAAACGGCTGCCATAGACACAGTCATAGCCTTCATTGAGTTTCTCCCAATACCGGACGACGTCGCGACAGTCGTCGGATTCGTCGGCCATCATGATGACGGCGGCGTCACCGCGCATTTGGTCGAGGCCAAAAATGATGGCGCGCCCGAAGCCATGCAGACCTTCGTTTTTTACGGGGTGCAGTTCCGGCATGGCCGCGGCGACCCGCTCCAGAATCTTCCAGGTGCCGTCTTTGCTGCCGTCGTCCACCACGATGATCTCATGGGGGACGCTGCGCAGCTTTAACTCGACGTGCAGATGCTCAATGGTCGAGGCGATGCACCCTTCCTCGTCACGCGCCGGGATGACGATACTAAAGAGCGTCAGTTGCGGAGCGTTGGGATCCTTATCCGGTGCAAGCATCGTGAATCTCCTGGAGGATTTCGCGGATTCCGTAGCGGTATTGCCACGCGGGAAAGTCGCGCTGGAACTTGGACACATCGCTGATCCACCAGATGTGGTCGCCGATGCGGTTGTCTTCGATGTAGGTCCACGCGAGTTTCCGCCCGCTGAGATCCTCGCAGATTTCAATGGCCTCGAGCATGGAGCAGTTCGAGTGGCGGCTGCCGCCGAGGTTATAGACTTCACCGGCCCGTGGAGCTTGGAAGAAATGCCAGAACGCCTCGACGAGATCATGGCTGTGGATGTTATCGCGCACCTGTTTGCCCTTGTAGCCAAAGACTCGGTACGGCGCGCCCGTCGCGGTGCATTTCATCAGGTAGGCGAGAAAGCCATGCAGTTCGGTGCCGGCGTGGCCGGGGCCGGTCAGGCAGCCGCCGCGGAAGACCCCGGTTTTCATGCCGAAGTAACGTCCGTATTCCTGCACGAGAATGTCCGCGGCGACTTTGCTCGCGCCAAAGAGCGAGTGCTTCGTCTGGTCGATGGACATGCTTTCGTCGATGCCCACGGAGAAGGCGTGCGCGGGGTCGATTTCCCAGCGTTTCTCCAGTTCGACGAGCGGCAGGCGGTTCGGCGTGTCGCCATAGACCTTATTCGTGCTGGTGAAGATGAAGACCGCTTCCGGGCAATGCAGCCGTGCGGCTTCGAGCATGTTCAGCGTGCCGGTGGCGTTGACGCTGAAATCGGTGTGTGGCTCGCGCGCCGCCCAGTCGTGCGAAGGCTGCGCGGCGGTGTGAACGATCACTTTGATCTCCGCGCCGTATTGCGCAAAGACGCCCTTCAAGGCGTCGAAATCGCGAATGTCGATGGCGTGATGCGTGTAATTCGGGAGCGCTGATTCCAGGCGCTGGCGCGTGGTCGCGGTGGAGGCTTCGGGGCCGAAAAAGCGCGCGCGCATATCGTTGTCGATGCCGGCGATAGCCAGCCCTTCGGCGTGAAATTTCTTGCAGGTTTCCGAGCCGATCAGGCCGGCGGATCCCGTGACGAGGGCGATGCTCATAATTAGTGGAACGGTGTGAGAGGAAGAAGGCCGGTGCGAAAGCTCGCCGCGTGCCCGGAGGCGCGGAAAGATCGACCGGAAGCGCGCGCAACCTAGGGGCGGCCCGTGCCGCCGGTAAAGTAGAAAGCCCACACCACCCCCGTCTTGCGCGTGGGCGTGCGCCCGCGCAAGATAGCCGCCCTCCATGCCGCCCAAATTTTCCATCATCACGCCCAGCTTTCGCCAACTCGCCTGGCTCAAACAATGCGCGGCGTCCATTGCCGATCAGCAGGGCGTGACGCTCGAACACATCGTGCAGGACGCGGGCAGCGGCCCGGAACTGGAAGCGTGGGCGGCCACGCAGCCGGGCTTGCAGCTCTTTGTGGAAAAAGATCGCGGTATGTATGACGCGGTGAATCGCGGGTTGCGGCGGGCCAAGGGAGAGATCGTTGCCTACCTGAATTGCGACGAGCAATACCTGCCGGGCGCTCTGGCCGAGGTCGCGCGGTTTTTCGACGCGCATCCCGAGGTGGATGTGGCCTTCGGCGATGTCGTCGTGGTGAACGAGAAGGGGGGCTACCTCTGCAGCCGCCCGGTGGTCCTGCCAAAGTTCGCCCATACGCACGTCTGCACCCTCGGCGTCTTCACGGCGGCGACCTTTTTCCGCCGCAACCTGCTGGAAAAGCACGCGCTGTTTTTTGATGCTGCGTGGCGGGCTACGGGGGACGCGGTGTGGGTGCTGCAGCTCCTGCGCAAAAAAATCAAAATGGCCGTGCTCCGGCGCTTCGTCAGCTCGTTCACCGATACGGGAGAGAATTTGATCCTGACGCCGAACTCCGTGGCCGAGCAAATTCGCCTCCAGCAAATGGCCCCGCTCTGGGTGCAGAAGCTCGCTCCCTTGTGGGCACTCGAGTTTCGCCTCCGGCGGCTGCTTGCTGGCGTGTATTGGCCGCGCCCCCTCACCTATGCCATTTACACGGACGACAGCCCCGGTCAGCGGCGGGACTTCGTGGTCGAAAAATCCACCTTCATCTGGCCGGGCCGTTTCACGAAGCCGGCGGACGCGTCAAAATGAAGCCGGCCTGCGTGGGCCGCGAAGCCGTCAGGGCGGCGAACACTTTGCTCAACTGAAGCCACAACCGCGGCC
>Ga0163144_10021329_pt1 | contig 12880 bp, 14 predicted proteins | sample OliLak19BULKMAT1_FD_123175 | JGI IMG/M metagenome (GOLD analysis project Ga0163144, IMG submission 123175) | Freshwater microbial mat bacterial communities from Lake Vanda, McMurdo Dry Valleys, Antarctica - Oligotrophic Lake LV.19.BULKMAT1 | ecosystem: Environmental > Aquatic > Freshwater >...
CGCACCGCCCAGCTCAACATCCCCAACCCGTGGGGCATCGCCTTCGACGACTGGGGTCAGGACTTTTTCATCCACACCTCCGGCCCCAGCATCAACTGGATGCTCCCCGCATCGTCCCGGCCCACCTACGGCAGCCAGTCACCCTCGTCGCCCGGCCTCGCCCCGAAGGGCAATGCCGTGCGCCCGACTTCCGGCCTTGAGTTCATTTCCTCCCGCCACTTTCCCGACGATGTTCAGGGCGACATGCTGCTCTGCAACAACATCGGCTTCCTCGGTATCAAACAACACTCGATCGTCGATGACGGCACCGGCTACAAAACCACCTTCCGCCAGGATTTGTTGAAATCCTCCGATGGAAATTTCCGCCCGGTCGATCTCGAGTTCGCGCCCGACGGCTCGCTCTACGTGGTTGACTGGCACAATGTCCTCATCGGCCACATGCAGCACAACGCGCGCGATCCACTCCGCGACCACGTTCACGGGCGGATCTATCGGATCACCTATCCATCGCGCCCGCTGGTCAAGCCGGCGCAAATCGAAAATGCTCCGGTCGCCACCCTGTTGGAAAATCTCAAACTCCCGGAATACCGCACGTCCTACCGCACCCGCCGCGAACTCCGCGCCCATCCGGCCGCAGAAGTACTTCCAGCCCTCAAGAACTGGGTGGCTAAACTGGATCCAACAGATCCCCGCCACGAGCACCACCTGCTCGAAGCGCTGTGGACCACCTGGGGGCTCAATCAGGTCGATGAACCGCTCCTCCGCCAGCTCCTGGAAGCGAAGGACTATCACGCCCGCGCCGCGGCTGTTAGAGTTCTCCGCTACAACACGCACCGCATCGCCGGTCACGTCGCCCTGCTGGAGAAAGCCGCCGCGGATCCCCACGGCCGTGTGCGCCTGGAAGCCATCATCGCCGCCTCCTGGCTGAACAAGCCCAGCAGCAAGAACATTGTGGCCATCGCCTCGAAGCTGCCGCTCGACGAGTGGAACCAAAACGCCGCCAAGACCGCCATGTCCCGCCTCGAAGGCGTGGAGGATGCCGTCGTCGATGAACACCCGATGGCACCTGTTCCCACCCATCTCTCCCAAGCAGAGCAAAAGCAGTTCACGGCGGGTCATGAAGTCTATTACCGCGATGCACACTGCGCCACCTGCCACCAGCCAGATGGCAAGGGCCTCGATCCAGCATTTCCTCCACTCGCCGAGAGCGGGTGGGTCACCGGCAATCCCAACCGCCTCATCAAGTTGACCTTGCACGGCATGATGGGACCCTTCGAACTCAATGGGAAAAAATACGCGGGACTCGTTCCGATGACTCAGTTTGGCAGCATGCTCAAGGATGATGAGGTTGCCGCCGTTCTCACCTACGTGCGCAACAGCTTCGGTAACAAAGCATCTGCGATCCAGCCAAGCCAGGTCGCCGCCATCCGAGAAGCGACCAAAAGCCGCCAAGGATTCTACATCGCGGAAGAATTGCTCAAGGAACACCCGATGGAATAGCTTTCAAGATCGAGAAGAAAACGTTTGCGCTCCAAGCCTCCACCGTAACCGGTTAGAGCGCCGTTTTTTCCAATGACCCGGTGGCAAGGAACGATGATAGAAACCGGGTTTTTACCATTCGCAAGGCCGATGGCACGGACGGCCGGCGGCTGCCCGATGGCCCGGGCCTGCTCGCCATAGCTGCAAGTCTCGCCGTAGGGAATTGCGGTAAGCGCCCGCCATGCCCGGATCTGAAAGGGCGTGCCTCGCAAGTCGAGCGGGATGTCGAATTGGCGCAGCGCTCCGGCGAAATACGCACCGAGCTGGCAAATGATGGCGGAAAAATGGGCAGGGTCCTCGACCGATTGCGCAGGGATCCGGAAGGCGTGACGCTCGTGGTCCAGGTAGAGCCCGCAAAGTCCTTTTTCCGAGGCGATCAAGCGAATCGGGCCAATCACCGAGGAAATAATGCAATGACGCGTCTGCATGGCACGAGCTTGTTTTTTTTCAAACCCAAGGGAAAGGAATATCCGTGATGCGATGCACTCAAAGGCACGTAAAATGCTGTTGCACTCGGAATCGCGGTTTTCTACGTTGCGAACTGCTTTCCCAAAACGCCACCGAATGAAATCTCAGCACCAACTTTTCGCCACACTCGCTTCAATGGTTAGCCTGCTTTTGCTCCCCTCTTGCAAATCAGGAAATGGCGACACCATCAAAGTGGGCGAGTTCGCATCTCTAACGGGTAAGGAAGCCACCTTCGGAACATCCTCGCACGAAGGGACCGAACTCGCCATCGAGGAAATCAACTCCGCAGGCGGTGTCCTTGGTAAGAAATTGGAACTCCTCACCGAGGACAATCAATCAAAGGCTGGCGAACCCGCGAACATCGTCAATAAACTCATCTCCCGCGACGGCGTGGTCGCCGTGCTCGGCGAAGTCGCCTCAAGTCGCTCGCTCGAAGCCGCTCCCATCGCCCAGGCCGCGAAAATCCCCATGATTTCTCCCGCCTCCACCAACCCGAAAGTCACCGAGGTGGGCGACTATATCTTCCGCGTCTGCTTCATCGATCCCTTCCAAGGCACGGTGATGGCGAACTTCGCGACAAAAACCTTGAAGGCCCGGAAAGTCGCCATCCTCACCGATGCCAAGAGCGACTATTCAAAGGGTCTCGCCAAATACTTTAAAGAGCAGTTCATCAAAAACGGCGGCTCGATTTCCTCTGAACTCTCCTACAACGGCGGTGATAAGGATTTCAAAGGTCAGCTCACCACCATCAAGGGTTCCGCGCCTGATGCGGTTTTCATCCCGGGTTATTATAACGACGTCGCGCTTATCGCGATCCAAGCGAAGGAAGCGGCGATGAGCGTCCCCCTCTTCGGCGGCGACGGGTGGGAGTCGGAAAATCTCCTGCAAGTCGGCAAAGACGCGGTGGAAGGTCATTATTTTTCCACCCACTGTTCACCGGAGGATACCTCGCCCAAGATGATCGCTTTTGTTTCCGCCTATCAAGCAAAGTATAAGAAAGCCCCGGATGCGATGGCCGCACTCGGTTATGATTCCGTCTATGTTCTCGCAGAGGCCATCAAGCGCGCGGGCACGACAGAAGGACCGAAACTGCGCGATGCGATCGCCGCTACCAAGGATTTCGAAGGGGTGACGGGTAAATTCTCGCTCGATGAAAAGCGGGATGCCGTGAAATCCGCCGCTATCCTTCAGATCAAGGACGGCAAGTTCAAGTTCCTCGAAACCATCGCCCCTTGAGATTGATTCCGCGAACGAGTCCCAGCGAATTCACGTGAACGAGATCTCCCAACAACTCGTCAATGGACTCGCACTCGGCGCGGTCTATGCCCTCATCGCCATCGGTTATACGATGGTCTATGGAGTTCTGCGGTTTATCAACTTCGCCCACGGGGATGTTTTCATGCTCGGGTCATTTACCGGGTATTATCTCGCCCCGCAAATCGCCAAATGGTTTCCCATCCCGGGCTGGGGTGGCTGGGTGATGGTGATGGCTGCGACGATGATTGTTTGCGCGATCATCGGCATTGTCATTGAACTGCTGGCGTACCGACCCTTGCGGGATCGCCCGAAGCTAACGGTTCTGATCACGGCCATTGGTGTTTCACTGCTGATTGAATACACATGCCAGCATAAGGCTTTTTTCGGTGCGTCGCAAAAAGCATTCCCACAACTCCTCCCAACCGGGAATTTCACCATCGGCGGATTATCGTTCAATTCCACTCAGTTCGTCGTGTTGAGCGTAACCCTGGTATTGTTGGTCGCTCTGACTTTCATTGTTAAAAAAACCCGGATCGGCATGGCAATGCGCGCGGTTTCCCATAACTCTGCCGCCGCCTCCCTGATGGGGATCAGCAACTCGTTCATCATCTCCTTCACCTTCGGACTTGGTTCCGCCCTGGCCGGTGCCGGAGGCGTTCTCTACGGCATGACCTACACGGGCATCGACCCGTTGATGGGCGTGAACGTCGGACTCAAGGCCTTCGTCGCTGCCGTCCTTGGCGGTATCGGCAATCTCCCCGGAGCGGCCCTCGGTGGCTTGGTTCTTGGAGTGGTGGAAACCTTTGCGGGTGGCATGTCGGGCGTCTCAACCTACCGGGACGGTATTGCCTTCGCGATTCTTATCATTATCCTGATCTTCAAACCAACGGGCCTGCTGGGTTCCAAGCAGATTGAGAAAGTCTAACGATGCCTCCGATTTTCAAAGACCCCCGTCTCCAACTCGTTGCTGCGATCCTCATCGCAGTCATCGCGGGTTTGGGGGCGGATCAGATGAACTCGTACTATCGGGATGTGGTCATCGATATCGGAATCGCGATCATCCTGGCAGTAAGTCTGAACCTCATCAATGGCCACACCGGACAGTTCAGTCTTGGCCATGCGGGATTCATGTCGGTGGGAGCCTATATATCGGCGATGACGACGCTCGCGCTCCAGAAAAGCATGGGTATCGATATTCTACCATGGTTGTTCCTGCCCGCGCTGATCGCTGGCGGTTTGGTCGCAGCGCTCGCAGGCTTGTTGGTAGGGGTGCCTTCGTTGCGCTTGAGAGGAGACTACCTTGCCATCGTGACGCTCGGGTTCGGAGAAATCATCCGGGTGATATTCCAAAACGTGGAGGCGGCGGGAGGTGCAAGTGGACTGAGCGGAGTCCCGAAACTCAGCGGGCTGGCCTGGACATTCGGCTTGGCAGCCGTGACAGTCTATGTGGTTGGATGTTTGGTAAAATCGACCTATGGCCGAGGCTTCATCGCCGTGCACGATGATGAGGTGGCTGCAAGTTCCATGGGACTTAACCCCACGCGCTACAAAGTGACCGCATTCGTCATCGGAGCATTTTTCGCAGGCATTGCAGGTGGGCTATACTCGCACCATAAAACATTTATCAGCCCGCAGGGATTTGATTTCATGAAAAGCTTCGAAGTGGTTGTGATGGTCATCCTGGGTGGCATGGGGCGCACGGGAGGCGTGATCGTCGCCGCCGTCGTCCTGACTCTATTGAGCGAACAACTCCGCAGTGCGGCGGAACTTCGAATGATTCTTTATGCACTTCTCATCATCGTCCTGATGATCGCGAGGCCGCAGGGCTTGTTCAATTTCGAGCGAAAAAGGAAACCGCGCACCCCTGTTAACTCATGACCGTGCCGTTGCTGGAACTTGAGAATGTCACGATCCGCTTTGGCGGACTCACCGCAGTAAGTCAGGTGAGCCTGCGCGTGGACGAAGGTGAACTCGTCGGCCTCATCGGCCCGAACGGAGCGGGTAAGACCACCGTTTTCAACATGATCACTGGAGTTTATCAGCCCACGGAAGGCAAAATCTCGTTCGCAGGCCGGGCTACGGCCGGCCAACTACCCCACGCGCTGACGAAAAGCGGGATGGCTCGAACGTTTCAAAACATCCGTCTTTTCGGCTCAATGAGCGTTTTCGACAATGTCCGCGCTGCCACCCAACTGCATCGCCCCCATGGCATTCTCCAAGCGCTCTGGCGGGGTCGGGCCCATCAAGCGAGTGAAAAGGAAATCGGAAACACGGTCCTTGAATTGTTAGAGGTGTTTTCGCTGCAAGACTTTCGCGACGAGCCAGCCAAGAGCCTGCCCTACGGTGGCCAGCGCCGCCTGGAGATCGTCCGCGCCTTGGCAACAAAGCCGAAACTCCTGCTTCTGGATGAACCTGCCGCCGGCATGAACCCATCCGAAAAGGATGATCTCATGCATCTCATCGAGTTCATCCGCAAGCGTTTCGACATGGCGATTCTACTCGTCGAGCACGACATGAAGGTCGTCATGGGAATCTGCGAACGCATCGCCGTATTGGAATATGGCGGGAAGATTGCGGAAGGCACACCCAAGGAAATCCAGTGTCATCCGAAAGTCATTGAGGCCTATCTTGGTGTCGCCGCAGTGTGATGTATCCCTTTTAAGAATTCATGCTCACTCTCGAAAATCTTCACGCCAGTTACGGTGCGATCAAAGCACTTCACGGCGTTTCGCTCAGGGTGCCAAAGGCAAGCATCGTCACTCTCATCGGTGCGAATGGTGCCGGGAAGTCCACGACTTTGCGGGCGATTTCAGGTTTGGTAAAACCGTCAGCCGGCACCATTGCCTACGACGGCCAGGAAATTTCAAAGTTATCCCCCCACAAGATCGTTGGGCGGGGGTTGTGTCACGTCCCGGAAGGTCGGATGATTTTCTCAAACCTCACGGTCATGGAAAACTTGAAAATGGGGGCCTACCTTCAGCGCGACAAAAAATGGATTGCCGGGCAGACTTCATACGTCTTCAGCCTTTTTCCACGCCTCCATGAACGCCAAAACCAAGCCGCAGGAACCCTCTCAGGGGGGGAGCAGCAAATGTTGGCGATTGGCAGAGCCCTGTTGGGAAAGCCTGAATTTTTGATGCTCGATGAGCCATCGCTCGGCATCGCCCCACTGCTCGTGAAGACGATTTTTGAACGCATTGTGGAAATCAACCGTGAGCAGGGCTTGACGATTCTACTCGTCGAACAGAACGCCAATCTCGCCCTCGACATTTCCTCTTATGCCTACGTCATGGAAACCGGGAAAATTCTTCTCGAAGGCCCATCCGCACAAGTAAAGGCAGACCCACAAGTGCAGGCAGCTTACCTAGGTGCGTAGTTCCCCACCCTTTGGAACTTTCAAAGAATAATAATTAGAATAATTCTTGATATTGTTCAGTTGGCTCTTAAGTTGCCGCTGCCATGATAAGTAAAACTCCAGAAATTCTCGCTGAGATCTTGATTCCAGAAGAAATCTCGGGTCTCCGAATGACGCGCCAGCGCCAAGAGGTTTATCGGACCCTCATGCAGGAACGGAACCACCCGACTGCCAACGACGTCTTCATGCGTGTCAAAGACCGCCTGCCCAACATCTCCCTGGCCACCGTTTACAACTGCCTCGAAGCCCTCGTGCAGCACGGCATCATCCGCCAAGTGAATTTCGAACGCGAATCCTCCCGCTACTGCCCGAATCTCAGCGAGCACGGTCATTTTCATGACGAAACAACCGGCGTGATCCACGACATCGATTTCAAACCCGGAATCCACCTCGCCGATCTCCTCAACCTCCCACCCGGAGCCGTCATCGAAGATGTCGAAATCACCCTCCGCGGCAAACTTGTCACTCCATAATCTCAAATTTCAATTTTCAGATCTCAAAATTTTTCATCATGAGCCTACAAATCACCGACCTCCACGCCACTCTCGAAGACGGCACCGAAATTCTCAGAGGTGTCAACCTCACCATCCCCAAAGGTGAAGTCCACGCCATCATGGGACCTAACGGCTCGGGCAAATCCACCCTTTCCAAGGTCATTGCCGGTCACGAGAGCTATCTGGTTACGGTCGGTTCCGTCACCCAGGATGGTGGGGAAATTCTCGGGAAATCCGTTGATGAGCGCTCACGGAATGGCATTTTCCTCGCCTTCCAGTATCCTTCGGAAGTCCCGGGTGTCTCGAATGCCAACTTCATCCGCGCCGCGCTCCAGGCACGCCTCCCGAAAGGTCAGGACATCGACGCGGTCGCCTACTATAAAAATCTCTACTCGAAGATGGACCTCCTCGAAATGGACCGCAAATTCACCGCCCGCGCCGTGAACGAAGGCTTCTCCGGCGGCGAAAAGAAGCGAAATGAAATCCTCCAAATGATGATGCTTGAACCCGAATACTGCATCCTCGACGAAACCGACTCCGGTCTCGATATCGACGCCCTCAAAATCGTCGCCAAAGGCGTCAACGCCATGCGCTCGGAAAATCGTGGAATTCTCCTGATCACCCACTATCAGCGCCTGCTCGATTACATCAAGCCCGACTGGGTCCACGTCATGGCGGAAGGAAAAATCGTCCGCTCCGGGGGCCCGGAACTTGCCCATGAACTCGAAAAGGATGGCTATGAGTTCCTCAAAGAACCCGCACTCGCCTGATAAATTCTAATTCTCAAATCTCAAATCTCAAATTAAGATGTCCTACGATACCACAAACGTTCTCGACTCTGACACCCGCGAAGCGATCGAAATCGACCGCTCCAGGGGTGACTTTACCTTCCCGGAACGCAACAAATTCGATGCTGGACGTGGTCTCACCTCCGCAACCGTCGATTATATCTCAAACGTCAAGAACGACCCCGACTGGGTGCGTGAATTCCGTCACAAAGCACTCAAGGTATTCCAAGACAAGCCCATGCCTACCAACTGGGCCACCAAGGACCTGGATGCCATCGACTTCGATGTGATCCGCTATTATCTATCAGACGGAGAAAAGCCAAAACGCTCATGGGACGATGTTCCCGCAGACGTGCTGGAAACCTTCGAGCGCCTCGGCATCCCTCAGCAAGAACGCGCCTTCCTGGCGGGTGTCGAAGCCCAGTTCGACTCGGAGGCCGCCTACTCCAACGTCAAAGAAGAACTCACCAAACAAGGCGTCATTTTCTGCAACTCCACCGAGGGACTCAAGGAACATGAGGCAATTTTCCGCCCGTGGTTCGGTAAAGTCATCCCCACCGGAGACAACAAATTCTCCGCTCTCAATAGCGCGGTCTTCTCCGGCGGCTCATTCATCTACATCCCGAAAGGCCTCAAACTCAAACAACCCCTCCAAGCCTATTTCCGCATCAACTCGGAAAACTTCGGCCAGTTCGAGCGCACCTTGATCATCGCCGATGAAGGAGCGGAGCTGATGTATATGGAAGGCTGCACCGCCCCGAAATTCGAGACCGCCACCCTCCACTCCGCCGTGGTCGAACTCGTCGCCCTCAAAGGTGCCAAAATCCAATACGTCACCGTCCAAAACTGGTCGTCCAACGTTTTCAACCTCGTCACCAAGCGCGGCATCGCCATGGAAGACGCGGAAGTGCGTTGGATCGACTGCAACATCGGCTCGCGGCTCACGATGAAATACCCCGGCGTCATCATGAAGGGCAAGCGCGCCCGCGGTGAGGTGATTTCCATCGCCCTCGCCAACACCGGCCAACACCAGGACACCGGCGCAAAAATGATCCATGCGGCCGACAATACGACTTCCAACGTCGTCTCCAAATCCATTTCCGTCGGCGAAGGCCGCTCCACCTACCGCGGCCAAGTCCACATCCCGAAACACCTCAAAGGTTGCAAAAACAACACCGAGTGCGACGCCCTTCTCATCAACAGCAAGAGCCGCACGGACACCTATCCCGCCATCACCGTCAAGGGCAACCAACACGCCACCCAACACGAAGCGTCGGTGAGCCAGGTCTCGGATGACATGCTCTTCTACATGCAACAGCGCGGCCTCAACGAAGGCCAGGTCATGTTCCTCGCCGTCAACGGCTTGATCAGCGATCTCGTCCGCGAGTTTCCCATGGAGTACTTCGTCGAGCTCAAGCGGCTGATCGACTTGGAAATGGAAGGCTCGGTAGGATAACAAACATACCCTTCATGAAAACGCGATTCACCTGGTGGAAAGACGGCGGTCACCTTCTCGGCTTCCTCAACGAACACCCCGACCCTCAGACCCAGGGGGAATCTCCCGAAGACCTGAAAATGCATTTACTCGATCTCTACAAAGACCTGTCCACCAATGCCATTCCCGGTGTCATCCACCATGAGGAACTCATAGTTGCATGAAGAGGGCCGACCTCTTCCGCAAGCTGACGGAACTCGGCTACAAGCTCATCCGCCACGGTGGCCGACACGACTGGTATCAAAACAAGGAAATCAAAGAGAACCTCGCCAAATCCATCATCAAGAAACTTTCCCCGCCCCTATGACCACTCTAGAAATGCCATCTCTACTCGAATCCGCACCCGTCACCCCACCCTACCTGCCCGAATGGTTTGCCGCCCGCCAGCAGGCAGCTTGGAATCGTTACCTCACCACACCTGCTCCCAAACGCGGCGATGAAACCTGGCGCTTCTCCAGCATCAAGCAGCTCGATTTCTCGGGTTTTCAAAAGACTCCTGCTTCCGGCGTCAACGAACTCATCGCCCGCTCCATCGGCCTGGAATCACCCGCTGCGAAATTCGTTTTCGTAAACGACGAACTCGTCCACGTGGAATCCCATCTCCCGGAAGGCGTGATCTGCCTGCCGCTCGCCGAAGCGCTCGTCTCCCACAGCGATCTCGTCCAAGCGCATTTCATGAAACAGGAAACTCGCCTTGGATCGGCAAAATTCGCAGCACTGCACGAGGCATCTCTCACGAACGGGCTGTTCGTGCATGTTTCCGACAAGATCGAAATCCAAGGAACCATCGAGGCCCATCACTGGATCACCGGTGAGAACACCGTGATTTTTCCGCACACGCTGGTCGTCACAGGAAACAGCTCCAAAGTCCGCGTCGTTGATTGTTTCCGTTCAGCGAAGGACACGCAACCGGGGCTCGCCATCGCCTTCAACGACCTCTACGCCGGGCAAAATTCCCAACTCGACTACATCGCCATCCAAGCCTTCAACGAAGTGACCCGCGTCATCCAGATCAACGAAACCGCCGCTGCCCGCGATGCCTCCACCACAGGTTTCATTCTCAACACCGGCGGTTCATGGGCGCGCAATGAATCGCTCTCCCGTCTCGAAGGTCCCGGCTCCCGCTCCGACATGCTCTCCGTGAGCATTCCCAGCCACGAGCAGGAATACGACCAACGCACGTTCCAGCACCATGTTTCCGAAGGGGCCTACTCGGACCTGTTATACAAAAATTCTCTCTACGATGAATCTCGTACCATCTTCTCCGGCCTCATCTTCGTGGACGAAGGTGCCCACCACACGGATGCCTATCAGACGTGCCGCAATCTCCTGATGAGCGACACCTGCGAGGCCAACTCCATGCCCGGCCTCGAAATCAATGCCGACCAGGTGAAATGCTCCCACGGCAGCACCTCCTCCCAAATCAGCGACGAGGAAATCTTCTACCTCCGCGCCCGCGGCATTGATCCCATGCACGCTCGCCAACTTATCGCCCGCGGCTTCTCCGTGGAGGTCGTGGAACGTCTGAAAAACGACGGAATCGAGGCACTCGTCCTTCAATTCATGGATGAGAAATTCTCCAGAATCGCCCTCGCCTAACGACCATTTCCGGTTGCTTCTGGTTCTTTCAATCGCACGACCCCGCTCGTTTCCATGTCTCTCCCACCGCACCAGCCAATACAAAAAGAGGAATCGAATCCGAGGAATTAAATTGACTTTTCAGCTCATTTTCCAATATTAAAGGAAAGTTAGATACTTCAACTAAAATGGACACCGACCTACTCCATACCGAAAAAATCCTCGCGGATCGCAAAACATTCTATCTTGATCTCAAACAAAACGTCCGCGGGATGGTCGTCAAGATTACCGAAGACGTCGGGGGAAACCGGGATACCATCATGGTGCCTGCCGAAATCCTCGGGGATTTCATTGCCGCGCTGAACGATATCAAGGCCACGGCGGACGAACAGGAGTGATCCAAGATCACTTGTCGGCGCTTTAGCCTTGCTGAGATGCGCGAACTTGAGGAATGTGAATCGTTCACTTTTTCATGGCATCTCATCCTTCCGTCAACGTTGCACGCCTCACCTACCTGCTGGTTTGCGAGGCCGCAGGGGTCGCAATCGCCCTGAGCACCAAGGGAACGCTCGATATCTCGATCGGCACGGGAATGCTCTGCGGGCTGGCGGTCGCCGCATTTTTCATTTGGATCGAGATTCTCATGAAAGGCTTTACCCTCCGTGGATTTTCGACCGCAAGCTTCGGCCTTGGAGTCGGACTATTCTGCGCTTGGCTCCTCACCCGCGTGGAAATTTCCAATCTCCTGGAGTTGGCGTTCCGGGACCGCCTTCAAGATGAAATGGGCGTCTCCGGCATCCAGGTGGATGTTTTAGTGAACGCCCTGCGCCTGGCGATCGATGTCACTCTGTTTGCCAGTCTCGGCTTTCTTGGCGCGGTGCTCGCCCTGCGGAGCAATCGGGATGATTTTGCGTTTATCATCCCTTACGTCCGCTTCCGACAAGATGCATCGTCTGGACAGCCCATCGTGCTTGATCCAGACGCGGTGATGGATGGACGGGTGCTTGCCATTTTCCGATCAGGTTTCCTGCACGGTCGCATCATCGTGCCGCGTTTCGTCCTGGACGCCTTGCAGACCATGGCGGATTCCGGTAACAATGGCGACAAACAACGCGCCCAGCGGGGTTTGGACAGCCTCGAAAAAATGCAAAGCGCCGCGGATGTGCAAGTTTCGATCCATGACAGCTCAATGAGCCTTGATACCGAACCGATGAACGCCCGCCTCATCGAAACCACCCGCTTGCTCGGCGCGAGATTGATGACCGTGGATGAAAATCTGGCAAAAATCGCGAGAATCCAGGGGGTGGATATTCTTAACATCCATGATCTGGCAGACGCCTTGAAGCCCTTGGTGGCGGTTGGCGAGAGGACCCGCATCGCGTTGGTAAGGACTGGCAAGGAAGATCATCAGGCCGTGGGATACCTGCCAGATGGAACGATGCTCGTGGTCAATCATGCCGTTGCAAAAATCGGCACCACCGTGGAGGTCACCGTCGTCAGCAGTCTCCAGACGACGAGTGGCATCATGGTATTTGGAGAACTCTACAAAGCCAGGTGAGCGGCATCGTAGAAAAAAACCTCGGCAGCTGGATCGCGCAGCCCATCCACAAAACGGATCCATTCAGTGCGTTCATCAGCGGTCACGGGGCTGGGTCGCTTGTCTGCCGCGACATTGGCGATTAAAAATTTGACGGGCACCTCAGGCCCGGCACTTGCCCGCACTTTTTGATGAAGGACGAGCATTCGTGCGGGGGATAGCGACCAACCTTCCGCAAGCAGCACCACTCCGGCAGGCGCGTTGGCCAGAGATCGGGTGGCTTCTTGTTCCGCGCCTGGATCTAACACC
>Ga0163144_10021332_pt1 | contig 12880 bp, 25 predicted proteins | sample OliLak19BULKMAT1_FD_123175 | JGI IMG/M metagenome (GOLD analysis project Ga0163144, IMG submission 123175) | Freshwater microbial mat bacterial communities from Lake Vanda, McMurdo Dry Valleys, Antarctica - Oligotrophic Lake LV.19.BULKMAT1 | ecosystem: Environmental > Aquatic > Freshwater >...
ATGTCGGTCGAGCTGATCACCCCGATCGCCCTCGAGGTCGGCCAGCGCTTCGCCATCCGCGAGGGTGGCCGGACCGTCGGCGCCGGCGCCATCGTCACGATCGCCGAGTAGGTACGACATGGCAAAGCAGCGGATCCGGATCCGCCTCAAGGCTTATGACCACCGACTGCTCGATCAGTCGGCGGCCCAGATCGTGGAGACCGCCCAGCGCACTGGCGCGGACGTCGTCGGTCCGGTCCCGCTGCCGACCCGTATCGAGAAGTTCACGGTCCTGCGTTCCCCGTTCATCGACAAGGACTCCCGGGAGCAGTTCGAGATCCGCACCCACAAGCGGCTCGTCGATATCCTGGATCCGAGCTCGAAGACCGTGGACGCCCTGATGCGACTCAGCCTCGCGGCTGGCGTCGACATCGAAATCAAGATGTGACCGGATGAGCATCGGATTGATCGGTAGAAAAGTGGGCATGACCCAGGTCTTCCAGGACGACGGCACGATGGTCGCCGTCAGCGTCCTGGCCATCGAACCCAATACCGTGACGCGCCTGCGCACGTCGGACCGGGACGGCTATACGGCTGTCCAGCTCGGCACGGATGCGAAGAAGAAGCTGAACAAGCCGGAGGCCGGCCAGCTCAAGGATCTGCCCAAGGTGGGGACGATCCGCGAGTTCCGTGTCGAGAGCGTGGACGACTTCACCGTCGGGCAGACCCTGTCACTCGGCGACCTGTTCGCCGCCGGCGACGAGGTCGATCTGACCGGTGTCTCCAAGGGCAAGGGCTTTGCCGGCGTCATCAAGCGCCATAACTTCCATCGCGGTCCCAAGACCCACGGCTCGGACCATCACCGCGCGCCAGGCTCCATCGGGCCCGGCACCACGCCTGGTCGTGTCTACCGCGGCCTGAAGATGGGCGGCCACATGGGCGACGAACGCGTGACCATCAAGAAGGTGCGTGTGGTGCGCACCGACCTCGATCGCAACCTGCTGCTCGTCAAGGGGAGTCTCCCCGGCGCGCGCGGTTCGCTGATCCTCGTGAAGAAGGCCTGACGATATGCCGTCGACCCCCCTCTACGATCGAACCGGCAAGGAGATCGGCAGCGTGGATCTCAGCGATGAGCTCTTCGCGGCCCCGGTCAATGCCGCTGTCCTGCACCAGGTGGTCACCGCCCAGCTGGCCGGTCGGCGCACGGGCACCCACGACACCAAGACCCGTGGCGAGGTCCGCGGCGGTGGGCGCAAGCCGTATCGCCAGAAGGGCACCGGTCGAGCCCGGCAGGGCACGATCAGCGCCCCGCACTACCGTGGGGGTGGCGTCGTCTTCGGTCCGCACCCGCGTTCGTACGAACAGCGCCTGCCCCGCAAGATGAAGCGCCTCGCACTGCGCGGTGCCCTGACCGCCAAGCTCGTCGATGCGCAGCTCAAGGTGATCGACACCTTCGGCCTCGAGGCGATCAAGACCAAGGATCTCGCCTCCGTGTTGCGCGCCCTTGACGCGACCGGTCGGGTCCTCGTCGTCGCTCCCGGGCGCGACCAGGCCCTGCAGCTGTCGGCCCGAAACCTGCCGCTCGTCGAGGTCATCCTCGCCGACTCGCTCAACGTCGTCGATCTGATCAACGCCGACCTGGTCCTCATCGAGCAGCCGTCGCTTGCCCGCATCGAGTCCATCTACGGCAGTGGTCTGACGCAGGAGGTGGTCGCATGAGTGGCCTGACCGCTCCGGAGATCATCCTGCGACCCGTCATCAGCGAGAAGACGATCGACGAGTCCGGCCGCGGCAAGTACACGTTCGCCGTCCACCACGACGCCAACAAGATCCAGATCAAGGCGGCAGTCGAGGAGCTCTACAAGAAGGAGAACGTGACCGTCACCGCGGTCAACGTCCTGACCACCAAGGCCAAGGAGAAGCGTCGCGGCACCAAGCGTGGTCGGATCGTGGGTCACACCACGCCGTGGCGGAAAGCCATCGTGACCCTGGCCCCCGGCCAGAAGATCGAATTCTTCGAGGGGGTCTGATCGATGCCGCTGCGTAGCTACAAACCCACCTCGCCGGGGCTCCGGCAGATGACTCGCTCGACCTTCGAGGAGATCACCACCAAGGTGCCCTACAAGCCGCTGCTCGAACCACAGACGCGTGGATCGGGTCGCAACAACGCCGGTCGCCTGACCGTCCGCCACCGCGGTGGCGGCGAGAAGCAGCACTACCGTCGGATCGATTTCAAGCGCGACAAGTTCGGGGTTCCAGCCCGGCTGGCGACGATCGAGTACGACCCGAACCGATCTGGTCGGATCGGCCTGCTGCACTACCGGGATGGCGAGAAGCGCTACATGCTCGTGCCCCACGGTCTGAAGGTCGGTGACGTGGTCGTCGCGGGCCCGGATGCCGAGGCGCGCGTGGGCAATGCCCTGCCGCTGGCCAACATCCCCCTCGGCACGACCATCCACAACATCGAGCTGACGCCGGGCAAGGGCGGCCAGATCGTTCGCTCTGCCGGAACGTCGGCGCAGCTGCTCGCCAAGGAAGGCGAGTACGCCACGGTCCGGATGCCGTCCGGCGAGATGCGCCGCATCCCGCTGCGCTGCATGGCCAGCATCGGCCAGGTCAGCAACCTGGACCACGAGAACCAGAACCTTGGCAAGGCCGGCCGCGCCCGGCATATGGGCCAGCGCCCGGAAGTCCGCGGGGTCGTCATGAACCCGCGTGACCATCCGCACGGCGGTGGCGAGGGCAAGTCCCCGACCGGGATGCCGCCAAAGACCCCGTGGGGCAAGCCCGCCATGGGCTATCGCACGCGGCGGTCCAAGACGACCGGACGACTGATCGTCCGTTCGCGGCATCGTAAGTAGTGGGGAGGTAGGAGCAGATGTCCCGTTCTGTCAAGAAGGGCCCGTTCATCGAGGCCCGCCTCCTCGGTCGGATCGAGGAGATGAACAAGCGCAGTGAGAAGAAGGTCGTCAAGACCTGGTCGCGCGCGTCGGTCATCTTCCCGACGTTCATCGGCCACACCATCGCCGTCTACAACGGCAAGAAGCACGTCCCGGTCTACGTGACCGAGAACATGGTCGGCCATCGCCTTGGTGAGTTCAGCCCCACCCGCAATTACCGCGGCCACGGCAAGCACACCGACCGATCGACCGCGCTGAAGTAGGCCAAGCATGCGTGTATCCGCCACCGCCAAGTACCTTCGCGGCTCGACCCGCAAGACCCGTCTGGTCACCAAGGCCATCAAGGGCAAGCCGGTCGAGGAGGCCGCGGCACTCCTGCGGTTCATGCCCCAGCGGGCCGCCGCCGATGTGGCGCGCGTGCTCAAGAGCGCGACCGCAAACGCCGAGAACAACCACAACCTGTCCGCGCAGGACCTGATCATCGCCGACGCCATCGCCGATGAGGGGCCCACGATCAAGCGCTTTCGTCCGCGTGCGCAGGGTCGGGCGTTCCCGATCCACAAGCCCATGACCCACATCACCATCGTCGTCGCGGACCGGGAGGCCTGACATGGGACACAAGGTCCATCCGTACGGCTTCCGCCTGGGTGTCTCGCGCACCTGGACCGCGAAGTGGTACGCAGATGACAAGGAATACACCGCCTCCCTTCAGGAGGACATCAAGATCCGCCAGCTCATCGACAAGCGGTTGGCCAACGCCAGCGTCAGCGGTGTCGAGATCGAGCGTGGGATCAACCACGTGACCGTGACCATCCATACGGCCAAGCCCGGGATCGTCATCGGCAAGGGCGGGGCCAACGTGGAGATCCTGCGTCAGCAGATCGGCGGGCTCAGCAACCGCAAGGTGAAGCTGGAGATCAAGGAGATCCGCCAGCCCGAGCTTGACGCTCACCTCGTGGCCATGAACATCGCCGGCCAGCTGTCGCGCCGGATCGCCTTCAAGAAGGCCATGAAACAGGCCATCCAGCGGTCCATGAAGGCCGGTGCGAAGGGCGTCAAGATCGCCGTGGCGGGTCGCCTCGGCGGGTCCGAGATGGGTCGGCGTGAGTGGGACAAGGAGGGTCGTATCCCCCTGGGCACCCTGCGCGCCGACATCAGCTACGGGCAGATCCACGCCCACACCACCTATGGCCGGATCGGGGTCAAGGTCTGGATCTACCGCGGTGACATCACGCCGGAGCGCACGCTCCCGCATGAGGCCACGCTCGCAGCCTCGGCCGGGCAGGGGGTCTAGCCATGTTGATGCCGCGACGCGTCAAGCATCGCAAGGTCATGCGCGGTCGCATGTCCGGGATCGCCAAGGGTGGCCACACGGTCGCCTTCGGCGAGTACGGCCTGGCCACGCAGGAACCGGCCTGGATCACCAGCCGCCAGATCGAGGCCGCCCGACGTGCGATGACCCGTTCGGTCAAGCGCGGCGGCAAGATCTGGATCCGGATCTTCCCGGACAAGCCGGCGACCAAGAAGCCGGCCGAGACCCGGATGGGCTCCGGCAAGGGCGCACCCGACCATTGGGTCGCGGTGGTCAAGCCCGGCCGCATCCTGTTCGAGATGGCCGGCGTGGACCACGCATCCGCAGTCGAGGCGATGCGCCTGGCCAGCCACAAGCTTCCCGTGTCGACCCGCGTGGTCGTCCGTGAAGGCGCGAAGGAGGCATGACGGATGGATATCGATAAGGTCCGTACGCTGTCCGACGCGGAACTCGACGTGGCCCTGCGCGACGCCAAGCAGGACCTCTGGGGAGCGCGCTTCGCGCTCTCGACCCGCCAGTTGAAGGACTACAGCACGATCCCGCAGACGCGGCGAACGATCGCGCGGATCCTGACCGTCCAGCGCGAGCGCAAGCTCGGCCAGACGGCGTGAGGGAGATCACGCGATGACAGGAGCGACGATCAAGGTGCAGGGAAAGCGCAAGACGAAGGTCGGGCGCGTCGTCAGCGACAAGATGGACAAGACGATCGTCGTGTCCGTCGAGCGCCTGACACGCCACCGGCTGTACAAGCGGGTCATCCGCTTGACCACGAAGTTCAAGGCCCACGACGAGACCAACGACGCCCGGATCGGTGACACGGTCAAGATCGAGGAGTCGCGTCCGTTGTCGGCGACCAAGCGCTGGCGGCTGATCAGTGTCGTCCAGCGTGCGGGCGACCAGGGGCTGCCCGGTGAGTCCGTCGTGACCGAAGAGGCCGAGACGACCGAGGCGATCCACTCGGCCGCCCATCCCGGGCGGACGAGCAGTATCGCGGCGTCCGCCGAGCCCGACGGCTCGCCCACGGCCTCCGGCGACGGCGACACCGACGCAGGTGCGGACGGAGTCGGCCAGGCTGCCGAGGAGACGACCTCGTGATCCAGCCCCAGACTCGCCTCAAGGTGGCGGACAACACCGGCGCCCGGAGCATCCAGTGCATCCGGGTGATGGGTCGCTCGCTCAAGACCACGGCCGGCGTCGGTGACGTGATCATCGCCAGCGTCAAGCAGGCCATCCCCAACGCTGCCGTGAAGAAGGGCGATGTCGTGCGCGCGGTCATCGTCCGCACCGCCAAGGAATACGGTCGCCCGGATGGCAGCTACATCCGCTTCGACGAGAACGCGGCGGTGCTCATCAACAACCAGGGCAATCCGCGCGGCACGCGGATCTTCGGCCCGGTCGCCCGCGAACTGCGGGACCGGAACTATATGAAGATCGTGTCGCTCGCCCCGGAGGTGCTGTGATGGCCGTCCGGACCGCTGTTCACAAGGCGCCGAAGGTGCCCGAGATCCGCAAGGGCGACACCATCGTCGTGCTCGCGGGCAAGGATGCCGGCAAGCGCGGCACCGTCGAGCGCGTCGTTCGCCAGGCGGCCGCGCCTCGTGGTGGTCGGAGCATGTTCCGACGAGGTTCCTCCAAGGGCGGCGTCAAGGTCGTCGTCGAGGGCCTCAACATCGCCAAGCGCCACACCAAGCCACGACAGAGCTCCAGCTCCACCGACCGGATGCCCAAGATCCAGCAGGGCGGCATCCTGGAGATCGCCCAGCCCATGCCCATCGCCAAGGTGATGGTCGTATGCGGGAGCTGCGACAAGCCGACGCGGATCGCCCACGCGACGCTGGAAAACGGTCGTCGTGTCCGGGTCTGCCGCCACTGCGGCGAGCAGCTGGAGGTGAAGTCGTGACCAGCCGCCTTCGCGAGCGCTACGGGGCGGAGATCGTACCCGCGCTGCAGAAGCAATTCGAATACGGCAATCCCAACGAGGTGCCGAAAGTCAGCAAGATCGTCATCAACATCGGTCTGGGCGAGGCCCTGACCAATGCCAAGGCGCTGGATGCTGCACTCGGCGACCTGTCGGCGATCACCGGCCAGAAGCCGATCGTCACCAAGGCCAAGCGGTCGATCGCCCAGTTCCGCCTGCGGACGGGCAACTCGATCGGGGCCAAGGTGACCCTCCGCGGCGAACGGATGTGGGACTTCCTGGATCGCTTTACGACCCTCGCTCTGCCGCGCATCCGGGACTTCCGCGGCGTGCCCGGCAAGTCCTTCGATGGGCGGGGCAACTACAGCCTTGGGCTGCGCGAACAGCTCGCGTTCCCCGAGATCGACTACGACAAGGTAGACCGTCTCCGCGGGCTGGAGATCAGCATCGTGACGACGGCGAAGACCGACGAGGAATCCAGAAAGCTTCTGGAACTCCTCGGCATGCCCTTCGCCTCGTAGGCGCGGGGAGGGAGACACATGGCCAAGAAGTCGATGATCGCAAAGGCGGCTCGGACCCCCAAGCACAAGGTGCAGGGGTATCACCGCTGCACCGTATGCGGGCGTCCGCGCGCCTTCATGCGACGATTTGCGCTCTGCCGCATCTGCTTCCGGGAGCGAGCGCTCCTGGGCGAGCTGCCGGGCGTCACGAAGTCGAGTTGGTAGGACACCGATGAACATCTCCGATCCGATCGCGGACATGCTCACGCGCGTCCGGAACGCCTCGCGAGCACGCCACACGGAAGTGCTCGTGCCAGCGTCGCGGACCAAGCGCGAGATCGCCCGCATCCTCAAGACCGAGGGCTTCATCGCCGAGGTGACGGAGGAGCAGGATGGGCCGACCGCGATCCTGCGCCTGACCCTCAAGTACGTCGATGGCAAGGTCCCGGTCGTCTCCGGCCTCAAGCGCATCAGCAAGCCCGGCTTGCGCGTCTATGCGCGCAAGACGGACATCCCACGCGTGCTGGGCGGCCTGGGCATCGTCATCGTCAGTACCAGCCAGGGCATCATGACCGGTCAGCAGGCGCGCCAGGCGCAGCTGGGCGGCGAAGTCCTCGCGTTCGTCTGGTAGGCGGGTACGACATGTCGCGCATCGGACGCCTGCCCATCGCCGTCCCGACCACCGTCGACGTGACGATCGAGGGGCGCCACGTGACGGTCTCAGGCCCCAGGGGGACCCTGAGCCGTGACCTTCACCCGGACATCTCGGTCAGCCGCGACGAGAGCAATCTCGTGGTGACTCGACCGACCGAGCAGAAGACCCACAAGCAGCTGCACGGTCTCACCCGGACCCTGGTCAACAACATGGTCGTGGGCGTGACCGATGGCTATCGCAAGGGCCTTGAGATCACGGGCGTCGGCTATCGCGCCACGCTCAACGGACGGAAGCTGACGCTGAACCTCGGCTACAGCCATCCGATCGAGATCGACCCGCCCGAGGGCATCAGTTTCGAAGTGGAGAATCCGACCCGCCTCGCCGTGGTCGGTATCGACAAGGAGCTGGTCGGCCAGATCGCCGCGAAGGTGCGTTCCACCCGCAAGCCAGAGCCGTACAAGGGCAAGGGCGTGCGCTACGCGGGCGAGGTGATCCGCCGCAAGGCGGGCAAGGCCGGCAAGGTCGGCGGCAAGAAGTAACCAGCACATGACGACGAAGGATTGACAAGATGACGCAGGTCGCCACCCGCGGCGCCGCCCGACGCAAGCGCCACGAACGGATCCGCCTCCATTTGGCGGGGACGGACGTGCGGCCGCGTCTCGCGGTCTTCCGCAGCCTGAACCATATCTACGCGCAGATCATCGACGATGCGTCCGGCCGGACGCTCGCCGCCGCCTCGACCGTCGACAAGGAGCTCAAGGGTTCCACGTCGACCAAATCGGAGGAGGCAGCCGTCGTCGGTCGTCTTGTCGCCGAGCGGGCCAAAGCCGCAGGCGTCGAGCGCGTGGTCTTTGATCGAGCCGGATTCCGGTACCACGGGCGGATCAAGTCGCTCGCCGATGCCGCCCGCGAAGCCGGCCTCGAGTTCTGATCGGAAGGAGCCAGAGTGGCACGCATCGACCCGAATAAGCTCGCGCTCGAGGAGCGCGTCGTCCAGATCAACCGGGTAGCCAAGGTCGTCAAGGGCGGCCGTCGGTTCAGCTTCAGTGCGGTCGTCGTCGTCGGTGACGGCGCGGGCCACGTCGGCGTCGGGCTGGGCAAGGCTGGCGAAGTGCCGGAGTCCATCCGCAAGGGTGTGGAGGACGCGAAGAAGAACCTCATCAAGATCCCGATGGTCGGAACGACGATCCCCCACGAGGTGAACGTCCAGTTCTCGGCCAGCAAGGTCATGCTCAAGCCCGCCAGCCAGGGCACCGGCGTCATCGCCGGCGGTTCCGTGCGGGCCGTGCTCGAGGCAGCCGGCGTCCGCGACATCCTGTCCAAGATCTATGGCTCCACCAACCCCGTGAATGTCACCCGTGCGACCATCGAGGCGCTGCGCGGCCTGCATTCGGCGGAAGAGCTCGGCGCCCGCCGGGGCGTCAAGCTCACCAGTCGGATCTCCGGCCAGCCAGCGGCCGTCACGGAGGTCGTCGATGGCCGGTAAGCTGAAGGTCACCCAGACCCGGAGCACGATCAGTCACATCGCCCGCAATCGGGCCACGGTCAAGGCTCTGGGCCTGCATGGCATCGGCAGCATCAGCGTCGTCACGGACAACGAGGCGACGCGCGGCATGGTCCGCCAGGTCCGCTTCCTCGTGACGGTCGAGGAGATCGCCGATGGGGAACGTGAGCTCTCCGCAGCTCCGGACAAAGGCAGCTCGGAGGACCGCGGCGACGCCGCCGCGAGCCATCGGTCCGAGGATTCCGAGGATGCGAAGGAGACCCCATGAAACTCCATGACCTGCGACCCGCCGAAGGGTCGCGCAAGGATCGCATCCGCGTCGGTCGCGGCATCGCGGCCGGCAAGGGCAAGACCGCGGGCCGCGGCACCAAGGGCCAGAAGGCGCGTGCCGGTGGCTCCATCCCGCCGTGGTTCGAAGGTGGCCAGACGCCGCTGCACATGCGCATCCCCAAGCTGCGCGGCTTCAAGAACCGCTTCCGCATCGAATACGAAGTCGTGAACGTCGGAGCCATCTCGGCCGCCGTCGAGCGCGGCGCGTTCGAGTTGCCGGAAGCCGCCAAGGGCAAAAACGCGAAGGCCGCGAAGGCCGCGAAGTCCTCCGCCGCGCAGATCACGGTCAATCAGGACCTGCTCCGCGCCGTCGGTCTGGTCCGCACGCTGAACAAGCCGCTCAAGATCCTGGGCAACGGGGAGCTGTCCGCGGCCCTCTTCGTCGTCGCCGACGCCTTCACCGCGTCGGCGCGCTCAAAGATCGAGGCGGCCGGTGGATCGGTCAACGTGCTCGAGATGCCGACCTCGCCGCTGAAGGCCCTGGGCGTGGAGGCCGCGCCGGCCGATGCGACCGCGACCGACGAGGCCGAGACGACCCCCGGCGACGACGCCTGACCCCGTGTTCGAATCGCTGCTGAACGCCTTCCGCGCACCGGACCTCCGGCGTCGGATCCTCGTCGTCCTGGGCCTGCTCATCGTCTTTCGCTTTCTGGCCGTCGTGCCCGTCCCAGGGATCGATCGTACGCAGCTCCAGTCGTTCCTCGAAAACAACCCGCTGTTCGGTCTGCTGAACCTCTTCTCCGGTGGCGGGTTGTCGAACTTCTCCGTCGTCGCGCTGGGCATGAACCCGTACATCAACTCGTCGATCATCATGCAGTTGATGCAGGGCGTGGTGCCCTCACTGCAGGCGCTCAGCCGCGAAGGTGAGTACGGCCGCAACAAGATCACCCAGTACACCCGCTATCTGGCCGTGCCCATGGCGCTGCTCCAGTCGTACGGGTTCCTGGCCCTGCTCAACTCCCAGAATCCGCCCGTCCTGACCGGCACGTTCGACCTCGCCAGCTTCGACACGATCACCCAGATCGCCACCCTGACCGCCGGCTCCGTTGCGCTGATGTGGGTCGGCGAGCTGATCACGGAGCGGGGGATCGGCAACGGGATCAGCTTCATCATCTTCGCCGGCATCGTGAGCCAGGCACCCAGCGCCATCGGGGCGTTCCTGGCCAGCCCGAATATCGGCGCCTTCATCGCGTTCGCCCTCGTGGCCATCGCCGCCGTCGCGGTGATCGTCTACATCCAGGAAGGTCAACGACGAATCCCGGTCCAGTACGCCAGCCGCGTCCGTGGTCGGCGGATGTACTCCGGCGGCCAGACCTTCCTGCCGCTGCGGGTCAACCAGGCGGGCGTGATCCCGATCATCTTCGCCGTCAGCATCCTGCTCTTCCCGGTCCAGCTGGCCTCGTACTTCACGGCGTCGGAGATCGACGTCGTGGCCAGCGTCGCCAACGGGATCGTGCTCTTCTTCAGCCCGAACACGATCATCTATGTCGCCCTGTACTTCCTGCTGACCATCGGGTTCACCTATTTCTACACGGCCTTCACCTTCAAACCGGATGAGACGGCGGAGCAGCTTCGCAAGAACGGCGGCTACATCCCGGGTATCCGGCCCGGTCGTCCGACCCAGGATTATCTGGCCCGGGTGGTCAGCCGGATCACGCTGGCCGGAGCGCTGTTCCTGGGCATCGTGGCCGTGTCTCCATCGCTCGTCGGGCTCGCCTTCCCTGACCTTGGCGCCATCGGCCTGGGTGGGACCAGCCTGCTCATCGTGGTGTCCGTCGTGGTCGAGACGATGAAGCAGATCGAGGCCCAGCTCATGATGCGCAATTACGAGGGCTTCATCCGGTGACCGCAGACCAGGTCATCGCCTCGCCATGATCGTCGTGGTGCTCCTCGGAGCCCCCGGGGCGGGGAAAGGCACCCAGGCGCCTATCCTTGCCCAACATCTGCGCGTCCCCCATGTCTCAACGGGCGACCTGTTTCGGGCGGCCGTCCGGGATGGCTCCCCGGTCGGCCTTGAGGCCCGTCGCTTCATGGAGCGTGGGCAGTTGGTGCCCGACGACATCACGATCACGATGCTGCTCGATCGGCTCACCCAACTCGACGCGCAGGACGGCGTCATCCTGGACGGGTTTCCACGTAACCGAGCCCAGGCGCTGGCCCTGGACACGGCGCTCGCCGAACGCGGGACGGCCGTGGCGTCTGCCCTGAGCATCGACGTGCCGGGCGAGGAGCTGGTCCGACGGCTGTCCGGACGTTGGGTCTGCAGCGCCTCCGGTCACGTCTACAACGAACACTCCAATCGCCCCCGTGTCGAGGGCGTGTGCGACCTTGACGGCGCACCGCTCATCCAGCGCGAGGACGATCAAGCGGCGACGATCCGAGCCCGGATGGATGTCACCCTCGCCAATCTCGCCGAGGTGGCCGAGCACTACGGCTTGATCGGGGTGCTGCGGTCGGTCGATGGGCTGCAGTCCATCCCGTTGGTCACGTCGGCCCTGATCGAGCACCTGGATCGGGACCTGGCCCCATCCAGGGTCGATCACTGATCGTGGTGACCCGAAAGTCGAGGGCCGAGATCGATCGCATGCGTCGCGCCGGCCGGGTAGTGGCGGAAGTCCTGGCCCTGGTCGAGGGGGCACTCAAGCCGGGCGTCACGACCGGCCACCTGGACCGCCTGGCAGAGGCGCACATCCGGTCGTCCGGCGCGATCCCATCGTTCAAGGGCTACCCGGGCATCAATCCGCGCCGCCCGTTCCCGGCCAGCCTGTGCATATCCATCGACGATGAGATCGTGCACGGCATCCCGGGCGACCGGGTGATCCGCGACGGCCAGGTCGTGTCGATCGACGCAGGCGCCATCGTCGATGGCTGGCACGGCGACGGAGCCCGGACGTTCTTCGTCGGCGAGCCGTCGCCCGAGGTCGCCCAGCTGATCGCCACGACCCGTGAAGCGCTGATGGCCGGGATCGCCGCGGCGGTCCCCGGCAACCACATCGATGACATCTCGGCTGCCGTGGAGGATGTCGCGAAGCCGCGCGGGTTCGGGATCATCCGCCAGTTCGTCGGCCATGGCATCGGAACCGCGATGCACGAGGAACCGCAAGTCCCCAATTATCGGACTGGCCGCCGGGGGCGCAAGCTCGAGCCCGGTCTGTGCCTCGCCATCGAACCCATGCTGACCATGGGCGACTACCACGCGCACGTGCTCGCCGACGACTGGACGGTCGCGACGGTCGATGGCTCCCTCGCGGCACACTTCGAGCACACCATCGCCGTGACCGAGCACGGTCCGGAGATCCTCACCGCCGTCTGAAGAGGCCGACCCGGCGGTTGCCGGGATCGGCGTTGTTTGATACGCTACGCGTTCGTGTGTCGGCCCGTTCGGGCCGGCACTCCGCGTGAGAAAGGGAAGCACATAGCCTGTGGCCAAGAAAGACGCGATCGAGGTGGAAGGGACGGTCATCGAACCGTTGCCCAACACGATGTTCGCCGTCGAACTGGAGAATGGCCATCGCGTGCTCGCCCACATCAGCGGCAAGCTTCGGATGAACTTCATCCGCATCCTGCCCGGTGACCGCGTCCGTGTCGAGTTGTCGCCGTATGACTTGACCCGCGGGCGCATCACGTATCGATTGAAGTAGATCAACCCGACACACGAGCACGATCGAGGATCCGTTGAAGGTCAGAGCTTCCGTCAAGGCGCGCTGCGACAACTGCAAGGTCATCCGTCGCCACGGCACCGTGATGGTCATCTGCAGCAATCCCAAGCACAAGCAGCGGCA
>Ga0163144_10021334_pt1 | contig 12878 bp, 7 predicted proteins | sample OliLak19BULKMAT1_FD_123175 | JGI IMG/M metagenome (GOLD analysis project Ga0163144, IMG submission 123175) | Freshwater microbial mat bacterial communities from Lake Vanda, McMurdo Dry Valleys, Antarctica - Oligotrophic Lake LV.19.BULKMAT1 | ecosystem: Environmental > Aquatic > Freshwater > Lake...
ATAGTTTATATAGATACATTAAACAAAGAAATTTCTTTTCCTCAAATTGAAAAAGGTTATTTGATAAAGTCGAATTTGAGTTTAAATGAAGTAAGTATAAAAATAGAAGGAATTGAAGATAATTTAGAAGTTGGAGATAATGTAGCAAAATATAACTCAACAGAGAAAGGGATTCATTTAATTTCTGCAAATGATAATACACTAAAGTCAGAAATAACTAATAACTTATCTCAAATTCAAAGTATTATGAATAATGAATTTGCAATCATTTTTTTAAATAATAATGTATCTAACGAAATCAAGAATTACTTAATTTCTAAAAATTCAAAACTAACTTATACAAATGGTTCTATTTCATTACTGATATTCAAAAGTGGTGAATTGATTGAAGAGACCTCAAGTCTTGATAGAATTTTTAATCACAATTTTTTGGCGAATAATAAAGGCAATAGTTTTTCTGCTGAATTATTAAATCTTAAAGATAAAAAAGAATCTTTTATTGTTGAAGATAATACTATTATTCAAAATTTAAATTTTACTTATACAAATAAATCAAATTTAAAATCAAAAAATATACAAGCAGATGCAATAATAATTACACATAGTAATTTTTTAGATGGTTCAAACAAATATGCAAGTTATTACAAAGAATTTAAAAATATTAATGTTAAAGTTATTGATGTTAAAGATATTTACAAAGAATTTGGCTTTGGCAAAGAGTCACCTTTTTCTATAAAAGCTTTTTTACAATATGCATTTAATAATTGGAAATCACCAAAATTTACACATTTAACTATTGTTGGAGATGCGAGCTGGGACCCAATTAAACGTAACCCAAATTACACATCGAACTCTTGGGTGCCTGTTTATGGTTGGCCCACAACGGATATTTGGTACGGTACTTTAGATGGAAATTATGATTATGGTTTAGACATTGCCGTTGGTAGAATCCCTGTAAATACCAATCAAGAAATGTCAGATTATGTAGAAAAAATTAAAGAATATAATAATTATACTACAAAAAAATGGATGACAAATTTTATAAATTTAACTGGTGGATATGACAATATTCAAAATGAAAAGAAGAGATTTTTTGATGGAAGAGAAGCTTGGATGCAACAATTTCCATTGTACAACTTATGTGTTAGTGAAACTGTAATCCGTAAAAATGAAGGAGCAACGGTAGGCAATAATCAAGGTGGTGAAATACGAGAAGCGATAAATAATGGAGCATTTTGGGTAAGTTATTTTGGACATGCATCTGCTAATAATTTTGATATGGACGGTTGGGATGTAACAACTCTTAATAATAAAGGTAAGTTGACTATTTTGAGTTCTTTGTCTTGTAATACTGGTGCATTTGCAGAACCAGAATTTAAGTATGGTAGAAGTGAGCAATATTTATTAAATCCTGATAGAGGGTTTGTTGGAGTATTAGCTTCAACTTTTACTGGATTGGGTGAGTTGGTTAAGAGTATGCAAAAATCATTATTCTTTAATGTTTCAAGAGATGAAGTTAGAGAAAGAAATTTGGGTATGTTGCTTGAATATTCCAAAAGTGGATTAAAACTTCCAGAAAATGGTTTAGTTGCATCTACCCCTTATATTGACGCATTTTATCATAATATTTTACTTGGTGATCCACTTTTGGATATAAAAATTGGTAAAGGATTAGATGTCTTTTTTGATGACGAAACAGTTAGTGTAACTAATTTTGAAGGTGATGATTTTTTGAATGAAGATAGTGACTCAGTTTATATTAAAAAGGTATTTTTCAATAATGGTTACAAATTAAACGATAGTATCATAGTCAAAATTAGTCACACTTATAATAATATTACAAATGATTATTTTAAAACTTTACGAGATATTTGTCTAAATGATACCTTAAACTTTGTGTTATTTACCAAAAATAAATCTGGCATTCATAAAGTCAAAATTCATTTGAATTATGATGAAAGAGTTGAAGAAACTGATTTTGGAAACAATACTTTAGAATTTCAATTTAATGTTTTTCAAAAGTCTCTTCTACCTATTGAACCTTTGAATAATTGGACTGTTGATACTGAAAACCCAGAATTTATTTTTGTTAATCCTTTTGTTGGGAATTATAAATATGAAGCAAAATTAATAGAATTAACTATGGATAATGATGTAGCAACAGAAAATAATATTTATAATTCAAAATTTGAAGAGTTTGGAATTTTTGAGAATAGAATTGTTTTTAGTCCCAAAATACAATTAGCTGAGAAATATTATAAATTTGAAGTTAGATTTTTGGACTCTACTGGAGCAATTATACCAACTGCAAGTTGGTTAAGGATTAACTTTAATACCTTTGAAGATAGGTTTGGCGATAATATTATTTTTGATTTTAATAATAATTATACTTTATCAAATGGAGAATTAGAAAATACAAAAGTTGAAAATGGTAAAGTTGTTTTATCAAGTGATGAGTATAAATATGAAATAATTGCTGCAAGAGGTAATTTCAGCGACCCTGACCCTGAGACTAAAAGATATATTAAAATCCAATATACACAGCCAGATGGAAAAGAAATTGTATTTCAAGATGGTATAAATACAGGATTTCATACTTTTAAATTTCCTGCAATGTATAATGAATCCAAACCTATCTCCAAATATTTTGATACTTGGGGATTGGATTCTGTAAGTCAGGGATTAGATGCTACATTAAAATTTGTAAATTACTTAAAAGACTCTATTAGTGATGATGAATATGTATTTATTGCTAATTGTGATGAAGGTGCTAGAATTCCTAAAGAATTTTGTTTTGATCAACCTTGTTTTTTGGATAGTATCAAAGTATTATTCAATGAATTAGGGAGCAAAACAGCTGAAAAATATGATTGGGGATATACTTTTGCCTATGCTCTCAAAAAAGAAGGGAATAAAATTATTGTCATAACTGATAGTTGTGAATTATATAATAGAATTACAATGACTGGTAGTATGTACAAAGGATTCAGTAATGGTAAATATTACTTGAAAACAAATTCGAGAGCTAAGAAATTTAAAAATATAACTTTTGATTCAGATATTGATAACCCAGAAGTGGAATTAAAATTAAAAGATAAATTTGATAATATTATAGAATTTAAAAGTGAAAATAAATTTATTAAATTAGATAACAATAAATATAAATCTTCAGATGAATTAATAGATTTTATAAATGATAGTATTATTGATTTTGTTGATTTAGAATTCAAACTTGTTAGAGAAAAAAGCTATAACAATTATTACATTTCTAATGTCAAAACTGAATTTGTTGCAATTGACGAAATTGCACTCATTAAGTCGAAAACTTCTTTAGACTCAAATAATTATTTAAGAGGTTTTACTGCAATTTTGAATATATCAGTAGAGAATTTATCTAATAGATTTGATTCTGATGATTTTAAATTAAAAGTAAGTGTTTTAAATTCAAGTGGTAGAACTGACTCTATTGTTAATATAAACAGTTTAAATAATAACTCAAAAAAGGACTTCACATTTGAAATAAATACTGAGTTTTTGAGTAACGTAAACGATATTACTATTGAATTGATAGACAATAATTCAAATAATAAAAATAATGATTTATATCAATTTAATAATATTCATACATTAAAACTCAACGTAAAAGAAGATAATATTAAACCAACTATCAAAGTTTATGCTGATAACAAAGCGATAAAAGACAAAGATTTTGTTAGCCAAAATCCTTATTTTAAAATAGAATTGTCTGATAACTCTCCATTAAATTTTAATAATACGCAAATTCAAGTTTTTCTAAATAGTTCTATTATCGCTCAAAATAACACACTAACTTACGATTATAATAATTTGAAAAATGAAGGTATAAAGTCGTTATTTGAATTTCAATGGAAAAATAATTTGGACTTTGGTGAGAACTCAATATCTGTTCGTGGTTTTGATAGAGCCGGAAATTCTGATACATTAGAGCTGAGTATTTTTGTAAGTAGAGATGGGTTCATTAAAAATGTATTATGTTTTCCAAATCCAACATCAGATGGAACAAAAATTCAATTTGATGTATTGATGCCTTTCAACAAAACCGGTGCTTCTATTTATATTTATGATACTTTTGGAAACTTTATCAATAAAATAGATAAAGAAGTCAATATTGGTCAAAATGAATTTGAATGGGACCTAAAAAACTCTTTTGGCAACTCTGTCGGAAATGGCAAATATTTCTATTTTATAAAAATCAATTCATATCTATATTTCGAAGATGTATCTGGTAGTATTCTTGTTTTCAAATAAGGATTATTAGATTTTCTTTAATAAATAAACTTTATTGAATATATTGTTTAAAACTAATGTTGATATAATATTTTTAATCGTTAAACTAATTAGATTTATTTATTAACTTTGCAACCTAAAATAACTAAAATTTAAAATACTTTAGAAATTTGAAACCAAAATAATAAATAACAAGAAAAAAGAATATAAATGGATATTAAAGAATTATTAAAAAGTGAACTGAACTTACCTATTTGGCAAATTGAAAATACATTAAAACTTAGACAAGATGGTGGTACAGTACCATTTATAGCAAGGTACCGAAAAGAGCAGACTGGCGAACTAAATGAAATAGTCATCACAGAGATATTTGATAAATTTGATTATTATACTGAATTAGAAGAACGAAAAGCCACTATTCTCAAGTCAATCGAAGAACAAGGCAAATTAACTGATGAACTTAAGAAAAAGATTGTTGATTGCCAAAACAAAACTCAATTAGAAGATTTGTATCTTCCATATAAACCTAAAAAAAGAACCAGAGCCACTATAGCCAAAGAAAAAGGTTTGGAACCACTTGCTTTACAGATTATTGAAGTTAATTTGAATAATCAAAAAATTGACTTGGCTGAGATTGCAAAAGATTACCTAAATCCGGAATTAGAAGTAACTACAATTAAAGAAGCATTAGACGGTGCATCTGATATTATTGCAGAAACTATTTCGGAGAATGCAACTTATAGAGATATTCTACGTAGGTTTATTTATAATGATGGTATATTCAAAACTAAAATAAAATCAGAATTTCCGGAAGGCAGTACTAAATTTGAAAATTATAGAGATTTTGAAATTAAAGTATCGAAAATCACTTCTCATAGTATGTTGGCTATCAGAAGAGGAGAAACGGAGAAAATTTTGAGTTTAGATTTAGATTTTGATATTGATGAAGTCTATCAATATTTAAGAAATAAAGTAATTGTAACTAATGAAGTACAAGTAATTGATTTTTTGACTAAAACTATAAGAGATAGTTTTGATAGATTAATGAAGACATCTTTGATAGCCGAAATTCGTTTAGCCAAAAAGCAAGATGCTGATGTAGAATCAGTAAAAGTATTTTCGGATAATTTAAGACAAGTTTTGTTGTCCTCCCCTGCTGGCATGAAAAATACAATAGGTATTGACCCTGGGTTTAGGACTGGTTGCAAAGTAGTTGTATTGGATAAAACAGGGAAATTTTTGGAATATAAGTCAATTTTTCCTTTTCACTCCGATAATCAAAAGTTAGATTCAAAAAAAACATTATTAGATTTTATTAATAAATATAAAATTGAATTAATTGCAATCGGAAATGGAACAGCTTCGAGAGAAACTGATGAATTTGTAAGTAAATTGATTGATGAATTGAAAATAAAACCAATAAAAGTGGTTGTAAATGAGTCTGGTGCTTCTATTTATTCAGCAAGTAAAGTTGCTCAAGAAGAATTCCCAGATTTGGATTTGACTATTAGAGGTGCAATTAGTATTGCAAGAAGATTACAAGATCCACTTTCAGAATTAGTAAAAATTGATCCAAAATCTATTGGAGTTGGTCAATATCAACACGATGTGGAGCAAAAGTTATTAAAGAAAAAGTTAGATGAAACTGTAGAAAGTTGCGTAAATTTTGTTGGAGTTGATCTCAATACTTCATCTAAAGAACTACTTACTTATGTTTCTGGTATTAATGATAGAGTTGCACAAAAGATAATAGAATTTAGAAATGAAAATGGTGAGTTTAAATCCAGAAAAGAACTTTTGAAAGTTCCATCATTTGGTGCAAAAACTTATGAGAATGCAGCTGGATTTTTGAGAATAAGAAACAGTAAAAATTTATTGGATAATACCTCAGTACATCCAGAAAGATATGAAATAGTCAATGCTATTTTGAAAAATGAAGGAATTAAATTAGATAATTTAAATTCTGAAATTCTGAAATTAAAAGATATTGACTTAAAAAAATATATTACTGATTCTGTTGGTGAACCTACTCTTAAAGATATTATAGAAGAACTTGAAAAGCCAGGAAGAGATCCAAGAGAGTCATTCAAATATGCTCAATTTGATGATAAGATAAAAGAAATGTCAGACTTGAATACTGGAATGGTATTAGAGGGAGTCGTAACAAATATTACTAATTTTGGTGCTTTTGTTGATATTGGAGTTCATCAAGATGGATTAGTTCATATTTCTGAAATATCACACGAATTTATCACAGAGCCTACAAAATTATTAAAAGTAGGACAAATTGTAAATGTAAAAGTTTTAGAAGTAAATATACCTTTAAAGAGAATTGGATTATCAATTAAACAATTAACAAATAAACCATTAAACTCTAAAAACAACAGAAACTATGGTAACTCAAGTGAAACGTTTAATGTAAATGACTTAAAATCTAGATTTGGGAAATAAAATGCAAAATAAATATATATCTCTTTTAATTTTATTATTTATCCTTAATGTAAATAATCTTTTTAGTCAATATGATAATTTGTACCAAGAAGCAAATACTGCTTTTTTGAGTAATAACTTTGAGAAAGCTGAAAATTTATTTAGCGAAATAATAAAAAGCAAACCTGATTTCAAAGATGTCTTTATAAAAAGAGGTATGTGTTATTTACTTACAAATCAGTTAGAATTAGCAGAAAACGACTTCACACAAGCTCTAAACTACAATCCAAAAAATGTTGATGCTTATAATGGAAGAGGGCTGGCTTATGAAAATATGGGTAATTCCAAAAAAGCTTTGGAAGATTTTTCAGAAGCTATTAAGTTTAATTCCAAATTTACAGAAGCATATATAAATCGTGGACATATTTATAATAAAAATTCAGAATATGAAAAATCAATTTACGATTTCGGAACTGCAATTCAATTAGACCCAAAAAATCCTGCTGCATATTTTGGGAGAGCTAAAGTCTATTACAATATGAAGTTCTTTGATAAATCTATAAATGATTTTAACACTGCCATAGGAAAAGGACTAAATAATCCTGAAGTTTATTATGAAAAAGGAAATTGTTATTTTAGAAAAAAAGACTTGAAAAATGCTATTAAAGATTATACAGAAGCCTTGAAAATAAACCCTAAATATATAGATGCATTAAACAATAGGGCTATATCCTATGATAAATCTGGTAATACAAAAAGAGCAGAAGAAGATAGAATGAGAATTAGTGACATTACGGGTGTAAAATTTGTACCTAAAAATCAACTTAAGTATAAAACTTATAATACCAAAAATGGGGAAATGTCTATTACATTGCCAGACAATTGGTATGCTTTTGAAGAATCAACAAAAGATGAAATTAAGCTTAGCATTTCTATGAAAAATGAAAAATTACTTAATCCTGGTGTTCCAAATGTAATAATGTCTATGAGTAGAGGAATGAAAAAGAAGTATAATGTCTACACCGATAATGAAATTTTAGGTTTTTGGAAAGGAAGTATGTCAAAGAATGCAGAGGATTATGAAAGATATGATATTTTGACACAAAAATCATATAGACACAACAATAAATTAGCTCAAAGTCAAGAAACAATATTACAATTTAATAAAAGTGCCATAAATTTATATAGTTATGAAATTGGTATTGCAGATACTGATAAATTCTTTTATGCTTATCTACAGTGTCCTGATACACAAATTGAATATATGAAAGATATATTTGAAAAGGCTTCAAAATCAATTTATATCAAGTTCTAATTTATATATAAATTTATGTTTAAAATAATTTATAAAGATTTATTTGTACTAATTAAAATAAATAAATAATTCAACGTTTAGAACTAATATATTTGACTATAAGATTATAATTAAATATATTATTATAAAATTAAATATCAAAATCGTTATGTTAAAAAACTCACTTACTAAATTACTTATTAATAATGTCGAATACTATGCTTACCATGGTGTAAAAGAAGAAGAAAGAATTTTGGGTGGTAAATATCAAGTAGACTTAGAGATGCTTTATGATTCAAAAACAGCAATATTGAATGATGATGTAAACTATGCTCTTAACTATGAAGAAGCTATGTTTTGTATATCGAGTGTAATTACTGAAGAAAATTATGCTTTGATTGAAACTATTGCTACCGAAATATTGAGTAGTGTTATGGATAAATTTGAAATAATTCAAAAAGCCACTGTTAGGGTAAGAAAATTAACTGTTCCTATGAGAAGAGCAGTAGATTATGTAGAATGTGAGCATACTGTTGAAAGAACTAAAGCTTAATTTTGACTTTATATTCATTTTTTTTAATTTCTAGTAATGTTATCTTCTTTTTTTATTTTTTAATAATTAAAAATAAATAAATTGATAAAAAACCATAAAATAATGTTGTCTATTGGCTCCAATTTTGGAGATAAAGAAGCAAACATAGAAAATGCTTTGGATTTATTAATCACAAGTGAAGCGATAAAGTTCGCCAAATTTTCATCTTTTTATGAAACCGAACCTTATGGTGTAACTGAACAAGAGTGGTTTTTAAATATGTCAATTGCTGGCTACACAGATTTGAGCCCACAAGAGTTATTAGTGATATGTAAGAGTATTGAATATAGTGTCGGAAGGTGTATCAGAAAGCGTTGGCACGAACGAGAAATAGATATAGATATACTTTTGTATGATAATGATATAATACAAGAAAAGGACTTAACGATTCCTCACCCAAGATTAGAAAAAAGAAAGTTTGTACTTATACCATGTAATGAAATTGAACCCAATTATATACATCCGCAACTTAATATGACTATGAAACAATTATTAGATGAATGTAGTGATAGTTCTGAGGTAAAACTTTACGCATAAATTTAGAACTCATTTAAAATAAATTAAATGTAAATAAAATAAGTATTAATCTTTATTGTCTAAACATAATTATAAAGATTTGAATTTAAATTTTATAAAAATAAAGATATAGATTTTTTTTTAGATAAATTTTTTAGAAAAGTTGTTGAGAATTAATGAGAATAACCAAACAATATACTAATAGAGAAAGCCAGTCCCTAGACAAATATTTGCAAGAAATCGGTAGAGTCGAATTATTGCATGCCGATGACGAAATCGACTTAGCAAAAGCAATTCGTAAAGGCGGTCTTGAAGGTATGAGGGCATTAGAAAGATTAGTAAAAGCAAATCTTAGATTTGTAGTATCTGTTGCTAAACAATATCAAAATCAAGGTCTTTCATTAGGCGACTTGATAAACGAAGGTAATTTGGGCTTGATAAAAGCAGCAAAAAGATTTGACGAAACACGTGGATTTAAGTTTATTTCTTACGCAGTTTGGTGGATTAGACAATCAATTCTTCAAGCTTTGGCAGAACAATCGAGAATTGTTAGATTGCCTTTGAATAGAGTTGGTGCTTTAAATAAAATTGGTAAAAAGTTTTCAGAATTAGAACAAGAATTTGAAAGAGAACCTACTGCCGCAGAACTTGCTGAGCAATTAGGTATGTCTGTTTCAGAAATTTCCGAAACTATAAAAATATCTGGAAGACACTTATCAGTAGATGCTCCATTTGTTCAAGGTGAAGACAATAGACTTTTGGACGTATTACCTAACGAACAACAACCGCCACCAGATTCAGAATTAATTCGTGAATCACTGAGAATTGAAGTACAACAAGTATTAGCAACTCTTTCAAGTAGAGAAGCTGAGGTAATAAAATTATACTTTGGTTTAGAAGGAACAACACTTACATTAGAAGAGATTGGTGAAAAATTTAATTTGACACGCGAAAGAGTAAGACAAATTAAAGAAAAAGCAATTAGAAGACTCAGACATGCTTCGAGATCAAAAGCTTTAAGAGCGTTTTTGGGATAATTGTTAATCAATTTAATTTCAATATTTTATTAGTTTATATCAATCTTTAATTTTAACTAATTAATTACAAAAATAATTAAAATGACAAAAATAGAAATACCAGTATTTAATAAATCAAACAGAAATAATCCAGAACTTTCTACAACTGTGGGTAGAAGACCTGAATGGTTAAAGGTAAAAGCACCAGGTGGAGATAGTTATGCCAAAATTAAAACAATGATGCGTTCAAAATCACTTCACACAGTATGTGAAGAAGCTCATTGTCCAAATATTGGAGAATGCTGGAGTAGTGGTACTGCAACTTTTATGATTTTGGGTGATACTTGTACAAGAGCTTGTAGCTTTTGTGCCGTAAAAACAGGAAGACCTGGTACATTAAATACTCAAGAACCTTATGATGTTGCTCAATCAATTTTTGAAATGGGATTAAAACACGCTGTAATTACATCAGTTAATAGAGATGAATTAAAAGACCAAGGGTCAATAATTTGGTCTCAAACGATTACTGAAGTAAGAAAAACAAATCCGAATACTACAATTGAAGTTTTGATTCCTGATTTTAAAGGTGATTTGGAATGTATAAAAAGAATTTGTGATGCTAATCCGAATGTATTAAATCATAATTTAGAAACTGTACCTAGATTATACAAAAAAGTTAGACCCCAAGCTCGTTATCAAAGGTCATTAGACCTTTTAGAATTTGCTAAATCACAAGGAATGAGAACAAAAACTGGTATTATGGTTGGTATTGGTGAAACCGATGACGAGGTTTTTGCTTTGATGCAAGATGTTGTTGATGTAGGGATAAATGTATTTACAATTGGTCAATACTTACAACCATCTGTTGCTCACTCAGCAGTCGATAGATTTGTTACACCAAATCAATTTGCAGAATACAAAAGAGTTGGAGAAGCTTTAGGTATCGAACACGTTGAATCGGGTCCATTAGTTAGATCATCTTATCATGCAGAAAGACACGTTTAATTAACATAAAACATATAAATTATTTTTATTGAAATGCCTTTATTTTTAAAGGCATTTTTTTATGTAAAATTAATTTAATAATTTAAATTTTAAGATTTTAACAAGTGAAATAAAGAATTAATAAAATGGATAGAAATTTAAATATAAATCCTATTACAAAAACTTCTGATAATGAATTTGAAGTTAAATTAAGACCAGATGGATTTTCTGAATTTACTGGTCAAGAGAAAATTGTTGAAAATCTTAAAATTTATATTGCAGCGGCAATTAAAAGAAAAGAATCATTAGACCACGTATTATTGACTGGTCCTCCAGGTTTAGGTAAAACAACTCTTTCTAATATTATTGCCAAAGAACTAAACTCAAATATTAAAGTAACATCGGGCCCGGTTTTGGACAAACCAGGTGATTTGGCTGGATTATTAACAAGTTTGAATGATGGTGATGTATTATTTATAGATGAAATTCATCGATTATCAACAATTGTAGAAGAGTATTTATATTCTGCAATGGAAGATTTCAAAATTGATATTATGTTAGATTCAGGTCCATCTGCTAAGTCAATTCAATTAAATTTATCTAAATTTACATTAGTTGGTGCAACAACGAGAGCAGGACTGCTAACATCTCCACTACGCTCAAGATTTGGTATAATCAATAGATTAGATTATTATTCAAATTCAGATTTAGTTAAAGTAATTCTACGCTCTGCTAATATTATGGGAGTAAAATTAGAAGATGATGCTGCATTTGAATTGGCAAGTAGATCGAGAGGTACTCCAAGGATTGCTAATAGATTATTGAGAAGAGCAAGAGACTTCGCTGACATTAAAGGTGATGGTGAAATTACAAAAGCAATTGCAGAATATACATTGGAAGCTTTGGAAGTCGATAAGTTTGGCTTAGATGAGATGGATAAAAGACTTTTAGTAACTTTAATTGATAATTATAAAGGTGGTCCCGTTGGACTTAACACTTTGGCAGTAGCTTGCGGCGAAGAAGCAGGTACTATTGAAGAAGTTTACGAACCATTTTTAATTCAAAATGGCTTCTTACAAATCACTCCACGTGGAAGATTGGCTACTGACCTAGCTTACGAATATTTTAATAGAGTTAAATTCTCAAAGGATAACAAAAAAGATTTTTCATTAGGTTTTTTTGAAAATTAAAAATCCTATATAAGTTTTTATATAGGATTAATTTTATTAAATATTTCAGATGTGATTTCTTACAAAGGCTTTATACCTAATTCTTTAAGTTGTTCTATATCTACAAAAGAAGGTGAGCCGTCCATTAATGATAAACCACTTGTAGTTTTAGGGAATGCAATTACGTCTCTTATATTATCATTGTTTGTAAGCACCATAACTAACCTATCTAATCCAAATGCTATTCCACCGTGAGGAGGAGCTCCATATTTTAAGGCTTCTAACAAAAATCCAAATTTAGAGTCAGCTTCTTCTTTACTTATTCCCAACAAATCAAACATAGTAGATTGAACTTTACTATTATGTATTCTAATTGAACCACCACCAACTTCATGTCCGTTAATTACAAGGTCGTGTGCAATTGCTCTTGCTTTGCCAATATCGGTACTCAGATAATCCAAATCTTCTTGATTAGGTGAAGTAAAAGGATGGTGCATTGCATAATATTTGCCTGACTCTTCATCTAATTCAAAAAGTGGAAAGTCTAATACCCAATGAAATGAAAATTTATCTTTAATTTTATCTAAAATACCAGTTTGTTTTGCAATTTC
>Ga0163144_10021336_pt1 | contig 12877 bp, 6 predicted proteins | sample OliLak19BULKMAT1_FD_123175 | JGI IMG/M metagenome (GOLD analysis project Ga0163144, IMG submission 123175) | Freshwater microbial mat bacterial communities from Lake Vanda, McMurdo Dry Valleys, Antarctica - Oligotrophic Lake LV.19.BULKMAT1 | ecosystem: Environmental > Aquatic > Freshwater > Lake...
CATGGCCGCGGAGATCGGCTCCATGCGCGTCTACCAGGAGATCGACGCCCTCCGCACCATGAACATCAACCCGGTGCATTACCTCGTGCTCCCACGCCTGATCGCCATCACCATCTCGCTACCCATTCTCGTGCTGTTTGCGATCCTCGTCGGCTGGTTCGGCGGCGGACTCGTCGCGGTGCTGAACGAAAAGATCGGCATCACCTTTCAATCCTTCTTCGTCAACCTCCGCATGGTCGTTGAACTCGGAGACGTGCTAAACGGCCTCTTCAAGAGCGCCGTCTTCGCCGTCGTCATCGGCACCGTCTGCTGCCATCAGGGATTGGTGACCATGGGCGGCCCGCGCGGCATCGGGCGCTCCGTCACCAAGGCCGTCGTCAATTCCATTGTACTGATTCTGATTCTCGATTACTTCCTCACGCGCTCGCTTTTGTATTTTGAAAAGTGACGAGCCACGTCAATGACATGAGCGAAACGGCTCCCAACTCCAACTCGCCCGCCCAAAGCGTCAACGTCCGCATCGAGGGACTGCGCAAGAGCTACGACGGCGTGCCCGTGCTCAAGGGCATCAATCTCGAAATCCAGCGCGGCGAAACCTTCGTCATCATGGGGCCGAGCGGCAGCGGCAAAAGCGTTCTCCTCAAGCACATCATCGGTCTTGAGAAACCCGACGATGGCGACATCTTCATCGAGGGCGAGTCCATCCGCAATCCCGAGGTGATGAACAAGTACCGCCTCGCCATGGTGTTCCAGTCCGGCGCGTTGCTCAACTCACTGACCGTCGGCGAGAACGTCGGCCTCTATCTCACCGAGCACAGGCTAAAGCCCCCGGCCGAGATCGCCCGCATCATCAGCGAGAAGCTCGAACTGCTGGGACTGCGCAACATCCTGGATCGCAATACCTCCGAACTTTCCGGCGGCATGAAAAAGCGCGTCGCCATCGCCCGCGCCCTCGTCATCGAGCCGCAACTCATCCTCTACGACGAACCGACCAGCGAATTGGATCCCCTTAGCGCCGTCGTCATCGGCGAGGAGATCATCGCCCTCCGGCAGCGCGTTCAGGTCACCTCCTTTGTCGTCACGCACGACCGTGACCTGGCCTTTGGCGTAGCCGACCGCATTGCCATGATGTACGAGGGCGAGATCATCGCCCTCGGCACACCCGCGGAGATCAAGGCCAGCACCCACCCGATCATCCACCGTTTTCTCAACGCTGAATTCACCACCAACCCCCGTTTAACATGAAAAACACCCTGGAGACACGCCTCGGCATTTTCTTCGCCCTCGCCCTCATTGCGGCCGTCGTCATTATCGAAATGATTGGCGCCGCCAACTTTTTCAAGGGCGGCTACCGCATCAACGCCACCTTCAAGACCGCGCAGGAACTCAAGAAGGGCGACCTCGTCAAGATGGCCGGCGTCGAGATCGGCCGCGTCGAGGAAATCGGCCTCGAGAACGGCAAGGCCAAGGTCACCATGAAAATCCAGAAGGGCTACGAGATCAAAACCGACGCCAAGGCCGCCATCAAGTTCACCGGCCTCATGGGCCAGAACTTCGTCGCCGTCGAGGGCGGCAGCGCCGCCGCGCCTGCCATCCAGACCGGCACGCTCGAGACCTACGAGCAGCCCGACCTCTCCGTCCTCATGAGCAAGCTCGAGAACGTCGCCTCCGGCGTTGAGAACCTCACGAAGAGCTTCAGCACCGACAACATGAGCACGCTACTCGGCCCGCTCACCGACTTCGTGAAGCAGAACAGCACGCCCCTCACCGCCGTCATCGGCAACATGAAGATCGTTTCCGACCAGGTCTCCGCTGGCAAAGGCAGCATCGGCAAGCTCGTCATGGATGAAGCCTTCTACAGCAGCGCCTATTCTGCCGTGACCAATTTCCAGAGCGCCTCCGCCGATCTCAAAAATCTGACCGGCCAGGCCGACGCCATGATTGGCCAGGTCCGCGGCGTGATCGACAACATCAACGCCGGCAAGGGCACCCTCGGCAAGCTGGCCAAGGATGAAGCCCTCTACACCGAGACCACCACCGCGATGAGCAACCTCCGCGAAATCCTGGAGAAAATGAATCGCGGCAACGGCACCGTCGGCAAACTCATCAACGACGACAGCTTCCTCAAGAACGCCAAGCTCTCCCTACAGAAACTCGACAAGGCCACCGACTCCCTCGAAGATCAGGGACCGCTCAGCGTCCTCGGCCTCGTCATCGGCAGCTTGTTCTAGGAATCCCTGTTCGTTCAGCGCAGTCCCCGGCCCCGCCTCTCACCGATGAAACGCAAGACCTGGAAAATCGCCGGCATCAACTTCGATCACTTCCACATGGGCGACCTGCTCCGCTACGCCCACGAACATCCGCACGCCGAGATCGTTGGCATCTCCGACGAGCAGCCCGCCCGCATGGAGGAAGCCGTCCGCAAGCTCGGCCTCGCCCGCGAACGCGCCTTCACCGACTACCGCGCCTGCCTCGAAACGACCAAGCCCGATGTCGTCATCCTCTGCCCCGCCGCGTCGAAGCACGGCGAGTGGGTGAAAAAAGTCGCGCCCTACGGCCCGCACATCATGGTCGAGAAACCCTTCGCCGCGTCGCTCAAGGAAGCCGACGCCATGATCGCCGCCCTGCCGCGCAACCGGACGCTCATGATCAACTGGCCGCTGCAATGGGTGCGCTCCCATCGCAAGGCCTACGAACTCGTCGAAGCCGGTCTCATCGGAGAAGTCACCAACGTCTGGCATTTCGGCGGCAATCGCGGCCCGCTCTTTCACGGCGCGGACAAGGACGAAAAAACTCCCGCGCAGGTCGCGAAGGAAAAGCCCAACTCCTGGTTCTACAAGAAAGCCCACGGTGGCGGTTCACTCCTCGATTACCTCGGCTACGGCACCACGCTCGGCACCTGGTATCAAGACGGACGCCGCCCCCTCGAAGTCACCGCCACCACTGATGCGCCGCCCGGCCTCGAAGTGGACGAGCACAGCATCGTCGTCGCGCGTTACGCGCACGGGCTGTCGAAGTTCGAGACGCGCTGGGGCACCTTCAGCGATCCGTGGACGCTCCAGCCGCAGCCGCGCTGTGGCTTCGTCATCGCGGGCACCGAAGGCACGATCAGCAACTACGACTACGACGACTTCGTGACCGTGCAGACGCGCCGCCAGCCCGTGCCCCATCGCATCCCCGCGCCCGCGACCAAGGCGCCGCATCAGAATCCCGTGCAATATCTCCTGCACTGCCTTGACCAGGGTAAAAAGCTCGAAGGCCCCGTCAGCCTGCCCATCAGCCGCATCGGCCAGGAGATCGTCGATGCCGCCGTGCGCAGCGCGAAGCTGAAAAAGACCGTGAAGCTCTAGTGAAGAAATGCAGTTATTGCGGCCGGTAGTATCCCGATGAAGCGATGATGTGCCCGTTGGACGAACGGCCATTGGTGACGGTGGCCGCTGCGCGCGCGGCGGTGCCGCCACCGCTGCCGCCACCGCTGCCGACGTCGCCGCTGCGGATGACGGAAGCAGGTGGGCGCAGCTTTAGCGACGAGGAGATCCAACTCGTCGGCCAGAGGCAACGGGCGATTATCTTTTTTATCATTCCGTTGGAAGCGGTGTGCTTGCTGAGCTTGCTGACATGGAGGTTTCTGCTGTTGGGGATTATCGCGAGGATAGTGGCGGCGGTGTTGATTTACCGCATGGCGGTGGCGTTGAAACGCCCGTTTCCAGCAGGTTATGCGTTCCTGGCGTTCCTGCCAGTGGTGGGATTGATCGCCCTTGTGGTATTAAACGGGGAAGCCACGGCGGTGTTGCGGGCGCGGCGAATCCGGGTGGGCGTCCTGGGCGCTGGCGCGGAGGAGTTGGAGACGCTGACGAAGTCGGATGAGTTCCTGGTGCAGGAACGAAAGCAGGTGGCGGACGACGCGCTGCATGAGGGGCCGCGATGTGTCTCCTGCCTGGCTCCATTGCTGCCGGAACTAACGCTTTGCCCGAGGTGCGGTTGGACTCAGCCGCGAAGCGATGTGACGTGAGATTTTTTGCCGGGCTGCGTTCGGCAGGTCAGGTGACGCGGGGCATCTGTGAGGTGACGGCACGGCGCGAGGGGGCACCCATGATTTCGTTCTCTTCACCGAGGCCGTAGCGTTCGGTGATGACGGCGCGGAAGTAGCGGCGGAGTTGTTCCTGCGCGTAGTTCATGAAGATGAGGTTTTTCACCACGCCGATGATCGGCCACAACGGCAGACACAGGAGCAGCGCGAGCATGGGCAGGAGCAGGACGTTGACGACGGTCTTGGTCACGGCGCGACCGGGCTTCTTCGTGGAAAGTCCGGCCCACATGCCGTAACGCGCGACGGCGAACAGATCGAGCACGGCGATGAAGATGCACAGGCCGGCTCCGATGACGGTGAAGATGATTTCGAGCTGGCTGGCGCTGTCGGCCATGAGGAAGGCCTGTCCGGCGATGAGCAGCACCTCGACCGCGACAAGGATCAGCACGGGCCGGTAGAAGAGGCGGCGCAGTCCGAGGAGGTAGCCCTGCAAGATTTCGCGGATGGACATCGGGGTGCAGAGCAAAATCTCCAGCGCGCCCGAGTCGCGCGCGTCGGCAAAGAGGTGGCACGCCTCGGACGCGACCCACAGGGACAACCCGAGGTGCAGCAGCAGCAGCGCGGCGAAGAGCGCGATGGCCACGACCTTTGATCCTTGCGCCATGACCCAGACGCCGGCGACGAGTCCCGCCGCGACCACGACGATGGTCCAGAGGGACATGCGCTCGCGTTCGCCGCGGGAGACGAGCCAGACGACGGGGTTCACTTCGAGCACGGCGACGCGCCTGGCGGTGGCCCGTTGGGCGGAGAGTTCGTCATCCTTCTTTTCAAAGGACAGGCGTTGCCACCATGAACCGGTGAAGGTCGCGGGCCGATCATGCCAGGAGCGGGGCAGCACGACGCTCGCGGTGATCAATAATCCCCAGCTCAGGAAGTGAACGCTCCACAGGGCGGCCCAGTAGCGTCCGGGATCAGCCGTGTAGGCGGCGTCGAATGAGCCCATGAACGCGATGGTGGGGCTGATGGGGAGTTGGAAGAGCGCGGGGAGGTAGGTCACGCTTTGCAACACCGGCGGCAGCACGCAGAAAAACGCGACGAGTGCGAGCGTGCCGCCCCAGGCTTTGCGTTCGTCGCGGCTCGCGGCGGAGACGGCGAGTCCAGCGGTGAGGGAAAAGAAGAGGGCGTTCACCAGCGCGAGGACGGCGCGCCAGAATTCGCCCGCAGTCACGCCGCCGATGATGAGCGGGATGGCCATCGGCGGGAGCACGGCGAGGAGCGCGTAGAAACTGTTGAGCGAAGTGGCGATGAGTTTGCCCAGCACCACGTCGTAGCCGCGCAGATCGGTGAGGAAGAGGAGTCCGAGTGTACCGCCGCGCTTCTCTTCGCTGAGGCAATCGGCGGTGTTGCGCAGTCCTTCGAGGAGGCAGTAGGCGAACATCAGGCCTGCCAGCGTGTAGAAGGTGCCCGCGCCAAAGGATCCGGCGGAGCCGCGCCCCGCGCTCGCCACGAGGAGCCCGCCGACGATCAGGATCGCGAGGCCGGCGGCGATCAGGCGGAGGCGATGGGTGCTCTTGAGCCGCGCACGGACGCGCAACTCGCGTTCAACAATCGGGAGGAAAGTCATGCCCGCACTCCGTGAGCCGCAGCCACCGACGGCAAGTGCGCTCCACCCTCCTTGGGCGAGGGCGAGGCGTCGGAAGCATCGAGATCGCGCCCGATGATGGGCAGGGTCATCATGATTGTTTCGCTCGCTCGCCGGACATGCGGGGAATCTTCGGTGAGAGGCGTGGAAAAGCCAGACGGGAATCTTTCGCCTCACTCGCGCTCCGCCGCGCGCGCGGACAGGACGATAGTCTCACTTAAACCAAATCGCTCCGGGTGATACATCTCCTCAACCTTGACGCTGGGTGCGGTCGCAGTGCCCGCCGCACGAACCCGGGCGAGGTAACGAATGACATGCCTTCCCGGCTCCAGATGATTCCGGAAGAACAGCACGCGGTCATTGCGGAGTTCGTGGAAATCGCTCCACCAGTTCGATGCCTGCGCGGCAGCCGCCACGCCACCGGCGACTTCCTGGGAAACGAAATTGGCATTTAACGCTTCGAACAAAGCAGGCAAAGGATCATCCACTGCCACGTAGCGTGCCGGTTGGTGTGCGTTGAGCGTCAATGTCACCAGCACACGGTCGCCCACGCGCCAGTCGTTGGTGGAGGCCCGCCCGCCGGTGTCGTCGAGTTTCTCGTATTCGCGCGTGATGCCAAAGCCCCGGTCCTGCCGCGGCTGAAGCGCGGCAAGGGAACGCCCTTCCGCGGTCACACGAACGTAGAGGCGGCGGCGTTCCGGATTGTCCAAATGCAGCGTCACATTGCCTGCGCCTCCGGCATTGGTGAACGACGCCGTGAAATTGGTCGGGCCTTCAGACAGTTGAAACGCCACTTCCCTTCCACCAAAGCGAAGCGAAGCAGTGGCGCGGTCGAGCACGCCCTCGACGCGGCGCGCGTACTCCGTCAACGCGAAGAGCGCCCATGCATTGCCCTGCGTAGTTCCCCAGTGCGCGTTAAGCCGGCCCTGCGCCAGCTCCGTTGCGAGTCGATCCACGACGGGTGAGGATGGACGATGCCGCGTCATGGCCAGCAGTACAATCGCTTGCTCACGCGCGCCGCAGCCGAAGTCATCGCGCGCCCCAAAGCTCTTCGCGGGCGAAGCGGCATCGATCAATTCCGTGACGAGTGAATCAGGGCCGTTGCTTTCGAGAATCGCCAGAGCAAGCAGCGCGCGAGCTTCAGTGGAAAACCCATTGCGATCCTTGAAGAGCAGCTCGTGATAAGCGGGCTCGGCGTGACCGGCCAGCGCCAGCGCGTAGAGCGCCAGACATTGCTCGAAGCCCTGTGAGCCGCGCCCGGTCGCGCCTGCAATCTGTTCGCGCAGATACTTGAGCAACGCCCCGAAACGAGCGGCTGGAACGTCGATGCCTTCCCGCTGCGCCAGCGCGAGAACGAACGCGCCGTAGGCGCTGCCCCACGGCATTGACTCGCGCGCGCCCGGCCAATAGCCGAGACCGCCATCCCAATTCTGCATACTGAAGAGACGTTGCACGCCGGAGCGGATGGCCGCGTCCATTGCCTCGGGTTTCAGCCGGAGACCCGGCAGCAGCGAGGGCACCTGCCTCAAGGTGATCCACGGCAGCAGGCTGGAGCCGGTCTGCTCCACACAGCCGTAGGGATAATGCAATAACTGCGACGCCGCTTCGCCGAGTTCAGCGAGGCGCGTGTTGGCGACGTTCACCGTGATGGTGCCGCGCCCTTCGAGAATTTGTGGGTCCACTTCGGAGAGAAGATTCGTCAGATCGCCATCCGTCCGGGCTAGGTGAATCTCGCGTCGCAACGGAGCAACGTGTCCAACCGGCAGCGTGGATTGCACCGAGTCGTGGAAGTTTGGATTAAGCTGGGTGTCGTCGAATGACGCCTTCCAGATCCAGGTCGCGGTGCCGGGCCCGTGGAATTGAATCGGGAATTCCACCGGCATGCTGGACTTGGCCGGGACATGCACGCGGTTGGTCAGCGTTTTTGTTTCAGGGGAAGCCGTCCCGTCCAATTGGAGCGTCACGACGATATCGCCCGGCTGGTCCGTGTGATTGAGAACAACAGCGCGTGCCTGGAGGCGATCCGTGACGTTGGCGAAGCGCGGCAGAGCCGGCTCAATCATCAATGGCTTGTTGATCTCGAAGCCCGCCGCACCGCTGCCGAACTGGCTCGAGCGCGTGTGCGCCACGGCTATGAGTCGATAGCGGGTGATATTATCCGGCGCTGGGAAACGCGCCTGCACGCGGCCATCGCGGTCAGTCAGCATCGACGCGCTCCAGAACGCGCAGGGCAGAAAATCCTTTCGCAATCGCTCGCGCCCGCCGCCGCCGATGAGGAAGCCTTTGTTGCCGAATTGGAGCCGCTCGGGATCTTCAGTCAAGAGCTGCGGGAGCGTCAGCCCTGAAGTGACGGCGAGCGGACGTGGGCGGATAAAAAACCGGAGCGGGTCCGGCGTGGCTTCACCGGTCAGACTGAGGATGCCTTCATCGACCGCATACAGGGTGACTTCAGCTTCCGGCACGGGCTGCCCCCGGGTGTCGGTGATTTGCGCGCTGGCCTGCACGTAGTCTCCGGGACGGTAGGATGGCGCGTCGGAACTGACGGCGACATTAAGCTGATGCCGGCTGCTCTCGACGCGAAGTTCGCAGTAGCCAATGCGGTAATCAGGCGCCCTCACGCGACGCGTATCATCGGCGACGCCGCGCCAGAGCATCACGGAGATGAACACGTTCGGCGCGTCGTTCTCATCAATCGGGATCTCGATGGCGGGGGCATTGCCGCGCAGTTCCGTGAGGAACGAACGCATCACGCGCTCGCGCTCGACGGTCACGAGCGCGGTGCCGCTGATCGGCGTCTGCACGAGCAGCATCGCCTTGTCGCCGGCCCGGTAGGACGCGCGGTCCGGCACGAGGGTGACCTGCGTTTCATTGCGATAGGCCCATGACTTTTCCTGTGGACCGGCGAGGTAGAAAGTTTGCGCGGTGAGCACTTCGCGTCCGCCATCGTCCATGGCGCGAGCCTCGACGAGATACTCGCCAGGCTGGTCGATGACAACGCCCGGTGCAAGCGGCGCATCGGAGAGGTCCCACTTGGTCCCGAGACAGCGCGGGGTTTCGGTGGGTATTTGAAGGTTGAGAACATTGGTCAACGCGAGCTCCGTCCTAAACGCCGCCGCTCGTCCCGCACCCTGATAGCGCAGGGTCTGATGATCGATGCGGTGAAAGGCTACGTGGACCGGCACGGTCTTCGGCCATGGTTGCCCGTCGCGGCCGACGGCCACGAACCGCAGCGGCAGCGGTTCTCCCGCGCGGAAAACATTCTGCATGGTCTTCAACCCGAGATAGAAATCCGAGCTGTGCCGGATGAACTCGACGGAGCGCGCGATGGTCTGCTGGTTCAGGTCGGTCAGTTCGGCGCGCAGATGAAGGCGACGTGGTTGCGGCGCTCGCAGGTTGAAGGGAACTTCCGGCGTGAGGATGAAATTGGTGCCCGCATGATATTCGCCTTCGCCGTGGGTGGAGAAGGAGCCGGGAGTCCTGCTCAAACGCGAATCGAGCCAGCCGGTGGTGAACTGAAAGTCATCGAAGCCGTCCGGTGCGAAGCCAGCGTCGGCTGCCTCGAGTGACCACGAGACTTTGGCGCGGGTGAGTGGCGCGCCGAGGTAGTAGCGCGCGGTGAGCGGAATCGCGAGCGCCTCGCCGGCGGCATAGTTCTCTTGCGCATCCAGGGTGACGTTGAAAGCGTTGGCCTGAAAATCTGCGACCTGAATGCGATGCCAGAAGTTGCCGGGAGGGAGGGAAAGTTCGAAAGCGTAATCACCGCGTGTGCCCTCGGGCAGGATCACGGATTGATCCAGCGAGCCGTATCCGGAGAAGACAAGGTTCGTGCGGAAGACGACGTGGCCCCGGGGATCGCGCAGCCTCAGCTCCGCTGGCTTTCCTCGGGGCAGAATGAGAGCGCCGGGCGCGCGCTCCCGGGCGATGGCTTTGAGATGGACGGTTTCACCCGGGCGATAGACCGAGCGGTCGGTGAACAAAAAGGTCTCGATGTTTTCGGGCGCATCGCCGCGCCATGCGACCGGGACGCCAAGGCCCGAGGAATTAATCGCGTGGTCATTCAGCCGCGCGGCGTGGAGATCGGCGCCAGCTTCAGCGAGAATCCAGACGGCATTGGTTCCCAGCGGCAGGGTGACGAGGCCGTTGGTCCCGGTGATCTTTTCAGCAAGAGAGATGGAGTCATCGGTCAGCAGATTGAGCCGGGCACCGGGAACGGGGTGTCCCGTGCGAAGGGAGAAAACGCAGAGGGTGATGTCTTCGCCGCCAATCTTCCAGGCGAGTCCGAGATCCGTCACTTGCACGAGGGCTTGCGCTCCTTGGGCTCCTTGCGAGGCGCGGCGGGTTGAGTCTGCGTTGGCATGTTCAGCCTGCAGGAACACGGCTTTAGCTCGTCCTTCACCGAGCACGTCATCCCAGGCGACCTCCAATCGGGCGGGAACGTCAGGGGGACGTTTTACCGGGTACGAGCGGTCGAAAATCTGCGGGCCGGCGATGAGGTTGAAATCAATCGCCCGAAAGGGCTCGCGCCAGTTCCAGTCGCCATCCTCATGCTTGAAGTAGCGTTGATAGCCGCGCAGCGCGTGTATGAGGCTGTGGCGATCAAGTTGCCTGGCACGGACGCGAACCGGGCCGGTGTTGATGGCTTCGATCTCGAAGACGCGGCGGCCGGAGGCGAGTTGCCCGGTGGCGAAGGCAGGAAGGTAGAGGCGCGGCGGCAGCGGGGCGAAAGTGAGATCGTTGGTCAGCGGCAGGGCTATCGTAGAACCGTCTTCCGCACGCAGTCCGGCGCGAATGGTGAGGCGATAGTTCTGCTGGAGCGAAAAATCGCCCCGAAGCTCGACGCCGCTGCCCCAGACAAGCGTCGCAAGGTTGGTTGGAGCGGGGGTGACAGAAATCCATTCCGTCAGGTTCGAGCCGCGCAATTCGGGCGACAGGCTCTTGTTGAACCGAAGCGCAATGCGCTTGCCGTCGCGCGGTCCGTTGTGGGCAAGTGCTTCCTTGAACACAAATGGAATGACATCGCCGAGTTTCACGACGAATTCGGATGGAAGTCTCATTTCACGATCCGCAGCGGGCAGATTCCTCGACACGATCAACTGCCAGCCGTTACCGATTGGCAACGGACGCGCGGGCGTGACGACAAGGCGATTGGAGAGGCTGATGGTCGCAAGCTCAACAGATTCACCCGGCACACTTCTCGGGAATTGATCACGCCAGGTGGAGTTGAAGCCGCTGCCATCATGGAAGCTGGCGCTGTGCGCCGGATCGACTCGAACCACTCGCGCGGGCATCCGCCTTCCGGCGGTATCCCGAAACTCAAGATAGGGGCGCGCCAGTTCCGGTGAGACGTCGGCGTTGAACTTGAGCACTACTCCAGGTTCGAAAGGCACGTTGCGCGATGAAAACCATAACGGGCTGGAGGTTGCTTCAAATTCCGGAGTGTGCAGCGTCCGGCGAAGTTGCGCGGCGAGCGGGCTGCCGTCGGGGGCTCTCAACCCCGCGCGCAGCGTACAGCGGTAAGCGGTGGCAAGGCGCGTCGGTTCCGCCGGCGTGAAGACTCCGCTGCGCTGGCTTAGCCAGGTGAAGCTGCCCAGAAGTTTTGGCGTTATGAGCAACGGCGAGACGGCGTTGCTTTGGCCAATTTCCCCTGCGGTGACGACTGGCTGATCGAAGCGCAACTCGAAGGTCGTGGCGGGCTGAAGCGCGTCAGTGTTCAGCACCAACTGCACGCCGCGCGAGGTTTCGCCCTCCGGCGCGCACGCTGGCAACCAGGCCAGCACGAGCGGCACAGCGAGGAATGCGACAGCCCGCCTTGCGCGCCTGGACAATTCAGATGGAAGGAAATTTCTCATGGCCGATCTCTGCCGTTTTCGCAAAGGCTGAGGGCGGCTGGTGTGTAGTCAAAAGAAAGTTGTTCACAACGCCGTGGAGGCGTGGTGAAGGTGGTGGGAACGAGAAGAGGGGAGAGCCGTGGACAGACTCAGGCGGGCGAGCCCATCGTGGCCAGACGCGTGCTCACGGGACTGACGGTGGGAAGCGCTTCCGTCGCCGGAGAGGTCGCCTTGGACGCTGGCTTGGCGTGCTCGTCGAAGAAGGGGGTGTACTCTGGAACCGCCTTGTTCAAGAGTCGCTTGAGCTGGCTGGCGTCCGCTTGATCGATGCCCTTGTTCATCTCGGCGAGCTGCTCCTGGATGACTTTGATCGCGGCTGGCTGGCAGACGAAACGCATGATCTCGGGGTGCGCAGTCTGAACGCAGTTCTCGGTGTCATGGCTGAGTTCCTCGAACATCTTTTCGCCGGGACGCAGGCCGGTGAACTGGATTTCCACGTCCACGCCGGGCTTGAGGCCGGAGAGTTCAATGAGCTGGCGGGCGAGATCGACAATCTTGACGGGCTTGCCCATGTCGAGGACGAAGATTTCCCCGCCTTCGCCGAGGGCGGCGCTTTGCAGCACCAGCCCGACGGCCTCGGGGATGGTCATGAAGTAACGCTCGACGTCGGGATGCGTGACTTTCACCGGACCGCCGGCGGCAATCTGCTTCTGGAAGGTAGGGATGACGCTGCCGGACGAACCGAGGACGTTGCCGAAACGCACGGCGATGTACTTGGTGGCACCCGGATTGGCGGCAGCAAGGCCCTGGGTGTAAATCTCGGCGAGGCGCTTGGTCGCACCCATGACGCTGGTCGGGTTGATGGCCTTGTCCGTGGAAATGAGCACGAAGCGCTGCACCCCGTACTCGAGGGACAACTCCGCGACGTGGCGCGTGCCCATCGCGTTGTTCTTGATGGCCTCACCAGGGTGGTTCTCCATCATGGGAACGTGCTTGTGCGCGGCGGCATGGAAGACCACCTGCGGATGGTAGCGCTGGAAAATGAAATTCATCCGCGGCCCATCCAGAATATCGGCGACGAGCGGCACGATCAGGCCAGCATACCCGAGCGAGATGAGTTCCTGCTCAATTTGGAAGATCTGCACTTCGGATTGTTCGAGCAAGAGGACGCGTTCCGGATTGAAGGCGGCGATTTGCCGGCAAAGTTCGCTGCCGATGCTGCCGCCCGCACCCGTGACCATGACGACTCGACCTTCAAGGATGCTGCGAATATTTTCTGTCTGGAGCTTGATCGGCGCGCGGCCCAGGAGGTCTTCAATGGCAACGGGACGGAACTGAGAAACCTTGACCTTGCCGGTGGCGAGTTGGTCGAGGGTC
>Ga0163144_10021337_pt1 | contig 12877 bp, 8 predicted proteins | sample OliLak19BULKMAT1_FD_123175 | JGI IMG/M metagenome (GOLD analysis project Ga0163144, IMG submission 123175) | Freshwater microbial mat bacterial communities from Lake Vanda, McMurdo Dry Valleys, Antarctica - Oligotrophic Lake LV.19.BULKMAT1 | ecosystem: Environmental > Aquatic > Freshwater > Lake...
AATAATGAGTACAAAAAGTGTTCGTTTTAGCCATTTTCGTCTAGGTGAAGTCGGCTTGTGAACAAAGTCTTGATGCATTCTAGTATTATACCAAGAATTGGATGGAAGTTTAAGGGTTCGCAGTGACTTGAACCAATCAACTAATCCACCTACAATACCCCCAATGATCAAAATTACCGATACATTCAAACGCGCGTACGAAGCACTCAATGCCGAACAAAAACGAGCCGTCGATACGATCGAAGGCCCAGTGATGGTCTTGGCAGGCCCCGGTACAGGAAAAACGCAGATTTTGGCGATGCGGATCGCGAATATTTTGATCAAAACGGACACCCAGCCAAATGCCATTTTAGCCCTAACCTTTACAGATTCTGGTGCTCAGGCGATGAAAAAACGACTGGTGACACTAATTGGCGAAACGGCGTACTACGTTCATATTCAGACTTTTCATGGTTTTAGCACCCAAATGATCCAATCAAATCCCGAGTATTTTCCAGAGCTGAGTGAAGGACAACCGCTCTCTGACTTGGATAGAATTACTTTTTTACAAAAGATTTTACTAGAACACTCATTCCAGCTTCTCAAACCGATCAACGCTCCACTCCTTTACCTCAAATCAATCCTGACCTGCATTCAACAACTCAAGCGGGAAGGCTTCTTGCCGGCACAGTTTCAAAAGATCGTCAGCCAAGAAGTAGAGATATTTGAGAGTGAAAAAAGTGAGCTCAAGAAAACACTGTTCATGAAAAGACAGAAAAATTTGCAGAAAAATCAAGAACTTCTAAAAGTGTTTGAGCTCTACCAACTCGCTCTATCAACTTATAAACGTTATGATTTTGAAGACATGATTTCATTTACGCTCAGAACTTTTCAGGAGCAACCACTTTTGTTGCAGGAGTATCAAGAACGTCTGCTCTATTTCTTAGTCGATGAATATCAGGATACAAACTCGTCTCAAAACCACATTCTGACTTCACTCGCTAGCTTCTGGGGAGATGAAGCGAATGTCTTCGCGGTTGGTGATCCGAACCAATCCATATACCGTTTTCAAGGCGCGTCACTCGAAAATACTTTTGCATTTTTGGATACATATCCTCAGACACTGGTGATTACACTCAAAGAAAACTACCGTTCACCACAAGTAGTCCTCGACAGTGCACATGTAGTCATCAGTCACAACCAGATTCAAGAACTAAAACTTCCACTCGCTCTTGATCAAAAATTACACAGTCAGAAAGGACAAGGTGAGTTGATAGAACTTTACCGCGCCTCATCATCACTGCTAGAATCGTTATCGATTGCCCAAAAAGCTAAATCATTGATCGATGCAGGAGAACATCCAGCAGAGATCGCCATCATTGTGCGAAATAATGTAGATACCGCTCAGTTCGCGGACACACTTGCCCGATGGCAGATACCGTATGAGATCGAAGGTGGTGCAAACATTTTGTCTCATCCACTGATCATGCAGCTATTGACTGTATTTCAGACCATCTCACAACTCCAGTCAAACCAAGAGGACCTGAACGTGTTTGTAGTACTCAACTATGAATGGTTGGCTCTTGAGAAAGTAATGATTTTGAAGGTGACACGCTTTGCAGCGGAGAATAGGACGCACATCATCGATGTACTGCTAAAGTCCACTCTTCTAGAGGCATTGAAAAGCAATCTAATCGAATCAGAACTTGTGCATCTTTCCAAGATTGAGATGATCGTCCAAAAATTTATCAGCTGGGGACAGCTGGATACCACCATGCATTTTGTGCGATGGTTTGAAAAAGTGATGCATGAATCCGGGTTTTTTGAGTACGTGATGAGCCGACCAACCTCCATCGAAGATCTCAATCGTCTCCATACCCTTTTCTCCGCTGTACAAGCCATGACGAGAGATTCTGATACGTTCTCACTGAAAGAGTTTTTGCATATCATTGAGGTGATGCAAGAGTATAATTTATCGCTGCCTGAGATAGATCTTGATATGAAAAAAAGTGCAGTTCGGATCATTACTGCTCATAAATCAAAGGGCCAAGAATGGAATCACGTCTTCATAGCTGGTCTAGTAGACAAAAAATGGGGAAATAATACTGTCAAAGAGTTGATCAAACTTCCAGAAGGCTTATTACAGTATTCAAAACCCGTCGATGACCAAAAAAACGACGATGAACGAAGGCTTTTTTATGTCGCTCTCACGAGAGCGAAAAAGCAGTTGTATCTTTCCATACCTGACTCAATTCAGACCACTGCGTCCGCGAGAGAAACTTCTCCCTCACTTTTTATCCATGAACTCCCAACAGAATTATTGAAGGAAAATGATACCTTTGAGCACACGCATACACAAAAAGAGTTACTGGTAAAACTGCTTCAAGAATCTGAGCCAAATGATACTGTGAGTGGTGAAAGCGAACAGCACTTCCTTCACTCACTCGTGGAGAAATATAAACTCTCTGCCACTGCATTGAACACCTATCTTGAGTGTGCGTACAAATTTAAGCTCAATCATCTGCTAAATATTCCGCGCACCCGACCTCCTGCAATGGCATATGGGACAGCGATCCACGCTTCTTTAGAGTTCACTTTTAAAGAGATGAAAGAAGCGGGCGGACAGCTTCCACTTCTCGAAAAAATTCTTGAAGAATTTCAAACTTCTTTGAGCAAAGAACTCCTTGATCCCCAAGAGTTTCAAGGCCGCTTAAAAAAAGGTAAAGACGTGTTGGGGCAGTACCTAAAGTATTATGAAGGCCAGTTGAGTGTCCCACTTGCAGTCGAAAGAGCGTTTGGGTATGGCTGGTCAAAGGCATTTTTGGATGATATCCCACTCTCTGGAAAAGTAGATAAAGTTGAAGTGATCGATCCGCTCAAGAAGACTGTCAAGATTGTGGATTACAAAACTGGCAAGCCAAAATCTCGTAATGATATTGAAGGGAAAACGAAAGCCAGTACCGGTGACTACAAACGTCAACTAGTGTTTTATACATTATTGACTCGGCTAGATCGTAGTTTTACCATGATTGCGCAAGAAGCAGAGATCGATTTTGTCCAGCCCACCGATGTAGGTACATTTAAAAAAGAATCGTTTACGATCACCGATGAAGAGATTGAAGAATTAAAAGAGCTGATCAGAGAAGTGATGAAACACATCAGAGCTTTAGAATTCCCCCGAACGACAGACTATCACATCTGCCACGACTGCGAGTTTGCCAAACACTGCTGGCCGGAAGGGATTCCAAGTCAAAAAAAGTAACTAGGAATTATATCTTTCATTGAATACCTCCGCTTTCAAGATAATCATAGTACCAGGGAAGCTCGATAGTTTTTCCACTGCATACCGTTGGTGAAATATATTGACGAGGAGGATTCAATTCGTTATCAGTGAAAAGTAAAATCATACGTAAGATTCTCAAAGCGGGAATTTGCTCTGATTCTTCTTCTAAAATAGAGCCAGGGAGCATCGTCCAGATGTCGACGAGAATCTCTTTAGACACGATATATCGTTTCTTTTGAAAGATTTTTCGTTCTGACTCAACCATAGATTACGGGATATTATACCACACCCGCTCTTGATTTATCCGCCCTACATCAATCTTTTACCATATCTTTATTCCGTAATCTCGTATGCTGCTTCTTCGCAAATCGATGAGATTCATCTCTAATTTGCTGAAGCAGTGTCAATGTTGGATTGCCTTCCGGCAGTAAGACAAAATGATAGGCGATGTTTTTGAGTGATGGCTTGGAGATATCTTCGAACATCGGGATGACGATCCGATCGGGGTTTTTCACCAGTGAAATCACGGGGATATTCCACTCCCAGACAGAAAGAGCAGATCGAAGTTGTCCTCGTCCACCATCGATCACGATCAGGTCCGGGAGTCCCCACTCGGGATGATTTTGTCGTCTCGCCACGGCTTCTTTCATCATTTGATAATCATTTGGAGTATCGATCGAGCGAATATTAAACAGACGATAGTTTTCTTTGTCAGGCGCCCCATCCGTGAACACGACCATCGAGACCGCTGCATTTTTACCCATGATATTACTCACATCAAAGCCTTCGATACGTGACAGTTTATACTCCTTCGCAAGTGGATACGCTTCCCGCAGTTGTTTCTTGAGGAAAAGTAATCCTTCATTCATCATCGATTCATGGAGTTTTGGCAACTTCAGATCTGGAGAAAGTCGATACGTCGGTCTCATCAAGTACTCGATCAACACAATGCCATCACGATATCGACCAGCTCGCTCATAATCCTCGTCATCAGACGCATCGTTCATCTCAACCTTGAAAAAGTTCAGCACTTCTCTCGTCTTTCCTCTTAAAAACTGCTTAAGCAGCTCAATCATCTTGCTATACTCCTCCTTCTCTACCAATCCCAAACAAGCCCCCGAGCATCGCCCAATATGATAATAAAAACAAGCCTTCAAAGGCTTGTCACTAACCCCTAACCCCTGTGGCCTAAGGCCTGGTTTATCGCACCAGCAAAAAATAGGCCGAATAATCTTCAGTACTTCTTTTGTCCGATACGCACTCTGAAACGGCCCGAATAAATTCTGCTGCTTGATATGCTTAAACGCTTTGAGACGAACAATATCTTTTTTACGAATGAGTTTAATCTCTGGAAAGTCAGCATTAGTAATGTAGATATAGAGTGGAGTTTTATCGTCTTTGAGAAGAACGTTAAATTGTGGCTGATGCAAACGAATCAACTCTGCTTCGACTAGCAAAGCCACAAACTCACTCTCCTGCACCTCAAACTTTAGTGTAACGGCTTCCCAGACCATCCGCTGTGTCTTGCCATGGAGTTGTTTGATCTGAGTGTAGGATGCCAATCGACTCTTTAGATCCTTCGCTTTCCCGACATACAATACTTCATCTTTTGGGCCCAAAAACCAGTACACCCCAGGTTTGTGAGGAGCGACTTTATAATATTCAAGCCACTTTAGAAGCTTTTCTTTGGCTACCATATTGCAGTGAGTGATATATGAGATTTGACTTTGTATAGCTATTTCTTATATAATATCGATGGTCGCGAGGTAATCGCGCCCATCGAAAATAGACCTATCTGAAGAAAAGAAGGTCTTTTTTCGTTTTAGTTGGGAAAAATTTAAGTCCCCAACCGTCAAACTCTCCTTGAGCGTTTCTTAATAATTTAAGACTGCTTAATTCATCAAAACGCCAGTAAGTACCCTTCGACTTATTATACTCAAACATATGATATATAGGATAACAATAAAGATCAGCTATTTGAATTCCCACTGTTGTGTCTGATTGTGAAAAAAGTAGTTTTTCTACAATATTGGGACATTTTTTCCATATAGCACCATCTTCCCAACGCATTTTATTGTGCAAGCGGGTCAATTACGCATATTCCAAGTGCTTTTTGTGACGATAAATACATTTGGAATCTCTCGAGCAAAAAATATAAGCAATATCATAAGGATTTTGTGAAGGGTACTGTTGCCAATATGAATGCTTATCAATCACAACACTGCAAAGAGATACTGGAATTTTTTGTAAAAATGCAGTCACATCAGCTTCCAGCTCATTATATTTTTCTCTTGAGTTCAGTTTTAAACGAGAAGTTGCTGATAAGTCGGGGTTTGCATATCGTAAAAAGTTTGACTTTATTTCTATATCTGGATTCTGGTAATACTTTTGCTTAAGAATTCTTAATAATGATTCAAAATTTTGAATTTTACTTTCATGAATAATGCAACCTGTTAATACTAAAAACTTCTTACCTTTTTGAGAAAGTGGGATAGTGTCACCTGATTCGTCAATATACATTAGATACATAGTTTACTTCTCAAACACCTTCAAATACGTAGGCGTAAACTCTTTCTCGTTATACTTCATCTCGTGATTCAGATAACACCTCAGCGCAAACAGATAATCAGATAATCGATTGATGTATTGGAGCACGATGCTAAACTCAGCTGTATCTTCACAGTAGTCCACAATTATTCTCTCTAATCTACGACACACTGTCCTCGCGACATCTACTCGAGCTGCTGGCTCAACTCCTCCTGGAAGTAAAAACTTCGTATAAAAGTTCTCACCAAACACTTTCTGATACCGATCAATTTCCTGCTCCAACCATTTCAGCTCTGATTCTTCCAACTTCACCTTCTTACTCTGAGCAATCACAGCTCCAGTGATCAAAAGCTTATCTTGAATTCTCATTAGATCTAGCTGAATCTGGCGATACTCATGAAGACTAGCAATAGAAAGTCCTACCCAGCTATTCAACTCATCAATCGTCCCAACGACATGGAAGACATCAGCGTCTTTTGGAATTCGAGCGACACCGATAATGCTACTCGTGCCTTTATCGCCGGTTTTTGTGTAGAGTTTCATGATGATGCTGTTAAATTATTTTTTATGTTGCTCAAGTGTTATCAGATCAAACTAGTAGTTCAAATGAGATCCTGAATAGTTAGCTGATAGCTAGCTTTCAGGATGGACGCGCAATTACCCAACCAATTCTTTTTTCAAATACTTCCCTGTCCACGACTGCTCTACCCTCGCCACTTCTTCTGGAGTCCCTTCCGCGATGATATCTCCACCGCCCTCTCCGCCTTCAGGCCCTAGATCCACCAGCCAGTCACAATTCTTAATCACATCCAAGTTATGCTCAATCAAAATGACTGTGTTATTCTGCTGGACCAATCGACTCAAGACATTGAGTAGTTTCTGAATATCTTCGAAATGTAATCCGGTCGTTGGTTCGTCCAACAGATAGATTGTATGCTCGTTGGACTTGATCGACAACTCCTTGGCGAGTTTGACACGCTGGGCTTCTCCGCCTGACAGCGTCGGAGCTGGCTGACCGATATCGATGTAGCCCAGTCCTACTTCTCTGAGTGTCTCCAATTTGTACTGCAAATGTTTGTGTGAGGCAAAAAACTTAGCGGCATCATCGACACTCATCCCCAGCACATCCGCGATCGACATATCTTTATACTTCACTTCGAGCGTTTCTTCGTTGTATCGCTTCCCGTGACAGACATCACAATCGACGTACACATCTGGCAAAAACTGCATCTCGATCTTGATCTGGCCTTCACCTTTACACGCCTCACATCGGCCACCTCGGACGTTGAAACTGAACCGACCAATGTTGTACCCACGAACCTTCGCATCAGCGGTACTGGCATAGATCTGACGAATATAGTCGAAAATCTTGGTATATGTGGCAGCATTTGAGCGGGGAGTTCGACCGATCGGACTCTGGTCGATCAAACTGATACGACGGACTTTATCAGGAACAGTCATCCCGGTCACATCTCCTGGTTTGGTGTCTGTGACGTACCCCAGTTGAGAGGCCAAGTTGTAATACAGGGTGTCATGAAGCAATGTCGATTTCCCAGAGCCTGACAACCCAGTGATACATACTAACCGGCTGAGTGGAAAACGCACATCGATGCTTTTCAAGTTATGCATGGACGCGCCGCGAATCTCGATATAATCTTCGGCTCGGGTCAACAGTCGTTTTCGGGTGATTTTTTTGACATCATTGAGGTACTTTCCAGTGATTGAGTTTGGTAGCTTTTTTAGCTCTTCGGGTGTCCCTTCAGCGATGACTGTGCCACCATCTTTGCCGGCCTTCGGTCCAAAGTCGAGCACATAATCTGCATTTAGGATCACATCTCGATCGTGTTCTACCACGACCACAGAGTTTCCTTTATCTCGTAAATTTTTGAGTGTCTCGATCAGTAAGTGATTATCTCGCTGATGCAAACCGATCGTTGGTTCATCCAAAACGTAAAGGACACCAGTTAACCCAGTGCCGATTTGGGATGCTAATCGAATACGTTGCGCCTCGCCCCCGGCCAAAGTCCCCGACTCGCGATTCAAGGTCAGATAATTCAAACCCACAGAAAACAAAAAGTCTAAACGGGCGTAAATTTCTTTAATGATCGATTCTCCAATCACTTCCTCTTTCTTATTTAGCACTCGACCTGATAGACTGCCAATCCATTCTTTTGCATACGCGATAGAGAGATCTGTCACTTGAGCGATGTTCTGCTTGTCGATCGTGACAGAGAGAGCCTCAGGTTTTAGCCGAGTCCCCTTACAGGCAGCACACACTTCCTTGCGCATGAAACGCTCAATTTCTTTTCGAATATATTCTGATTCTGTCTCTGTATATCGGCGTTCTAAATTTTTGATAAACCCTTCAAACGTCTCATGGATCGTCGTCATCCGACCATCACGGTTTGTCCCTTCGACTTCATAGGTTTTTTTCGATCCAAAGTAAAGAATATTTCGGGTCTTCTCATCAAAGTCATCAAAAGCGGTTTTGCGAAAATCATAGCCTTGATCTTCGACGACTTTCTTGACCAGACGAGCCCACCAAGTATCACTTTCCATCATCCTCGCAAACGGGATGATCGCGCCTTCGCTGAGTGTCAGTGAACCGGCAATAATTTTCGAAGGATCGATCTTTAATAATTTTCCAAGTCCGTGACACGACTCACAAGCTCCTTGTGGTGAGTTGAATGAGAACAAGCGTGGCTCGATCTCTGGGAGACTAATGCCACAAAAACTACATGCAAACTTCTCACTAAATAAATTATCTTCCATCTCTTTTGGTTTATCGGGAAATGAGAGGCCAGCGTCATTGACGTAACTTGCAACGACATAGCCTTCTGTTTGCTTCAGCGCATCTTCAACTGCCTGGACGAGTCGAGTGCGCAGATCTTTTCGTGAGTTCTGATCTTTAAGTTGAGTTTTATCCACCACAAATCGATCGATGATCACTTCGATGGTATGCTTATTGGTTTTGATCAAGGCGATATCTTCATCCAGCGAAAACACGTGACCATCTATTCTGATTCTTTGGTACCCTTTTGTCCGGATGTTTTCAAACAGTGAAGTGAACTCCCCTTTGCGTTGACGGATCACTGGAGCTAAGATCATAAAACGGACTGGCTGACCGTTCTGCTTTTCTTCAACTGTATGAAAAATCTGCTCAATGATCTGATCAACTGTCTGCGTCGAAATTTCTCGTCCACAATTCGGACAGTGCGGATGACCCACCCGAGCAAAAAGTAAACGCAAGTAATCGTAAATTTCAGTGATCGTTCCGACCGTCGAGCGAGGATTGTGAGAAGTAGTTTTCTGATCGATGGAAATGGCTGGAGAGAGGCCTTCAATGTGATCCACATCTGGCTTTTCCATGATGCCTAAGAATTGGCGAGCGTATGAACTGAGACTTTCGACGTAACGGCGTTGGCCCTCGGCATAGAGCGTGTCAAATGCAAGCGAGCTTTTCCCACTCCCAGACATCCCAGTCAGCACGACTAATTTGTGCTTGGGAATAGTGACGTCAATATTTTTTAAGTTGTGCTGTCGAGCACCAGTGATCTTGATCACATCTGGCATACAGGTCTTACACTCCAATTTTCAAATAACAAATTCCAAAAAAACTTCAAAATCTTAGATTCAAAAATACAAAAAATAAACACGAATCAGTGATTGTTCATTATACGCAAAAAGGGATGAAATTGGAAGGTGGGAAGTGTTGAATGTATTAGATAAGACAGCAAAATTGGAATGACAAGTTTTCGTTATTTTTGTAAGTATATCGCGGTTTTTGTTTATTTCGTAAACCTACAACTTCACCATCCACCAGCTTTACACCTACCGCCAACCACCTACTCCTTCAACTCCCTCACCTTATCCCTCAATATCGCGGCCAACTCAAAATCCATCTCATCAGCAGCTCTCTTCATGACTCTCGTTAACTTCTTGATCATCTCATCTTTCTCCGCAGGTAAAAAGTCGTCGCCATGAATCTCATTGATATCCACCATTTCTTTTTTAGATAACTGGACGATCATGCCTTGACTATTCACTCGTTTCTTCGTTTTATCCTTCGCGATAGCATCTGAGAGTGATCGATACTTCGGATTCTCATCTTCATCTTTGACTCTGTCGACTAACTTATCTCGGATTTGTTTATTGATCGTCTGTGGAGTGATGCCATGATCTTCATTGAACTTCACCTGCACTTCTCGGCGACGATTGACCTCACCGATGGCTGCTTTCATCGCTACTGACTCGACATCAGCATACAAAATGACATGCCCTTCTGAGTGGCGTGCTGCTCTTCCCATGGTTTGGATTAAGGCGGTTCTTGATCGCAAGAACCCTGCTTTATCAGCATCAAGGATTGCAACCAAAGTGACTTCAGGTAAATCAAGACCTTCTCTCAGTAAGTTGATTCCGACCAACACATCGTACGTTCCTCGACGTAAGTCGTCCAAAATATCAGATCGATCAAGCGTTTCTACATCAGAGTGTAAATAGGCTACATTCAACTTTGTATCGGTAATGATGGGCAAATCTGCATCACCGAGCTCTTGCAAAGCTTTCTTCAAATTTTTCTCATCATTCAGATAGTCGGTCAGCACTTCTGACATTTTTTTGGTTAACATAGTGATCAATACTCTTTGACCTTTTGCCTTTCGTTTTAAGATCTCTCTCATCACATCACCGATCTGACCATTGGTCGGTCTGATCTCAATATCAGGGTCGATCAGCCAAGTCGGACGGATCAGCTGCTCTGCGACATGACGTTCGCTATGTTCCATCTCCCACTTTTCAGGCGTGGCTGAGACATGCAGAAACTGCTGAGAGTTGGCGACAAATTCTGGAAACTGCAGAGGCCGATTGTCCAATGCTGACGGTAAGCGAAAGCCATAACGGATCAACGTCTCCTTGCGTGCTCGATCACCCGCGTACATGCCACGTACTTGTGGCAAGGTCATGTGACTCTCGTCGACGATCGTCAGATACGAACCATCCCCAAACTCTTTGGCGTTGTAGTTCATGTAGTCGAGCAAAGTAAATGGAGGGTCGCCCTCTTTGCGACCATCAAAGTACCGAGAGTAGTTTTCGATGCCATTCACAAATCCAAGCTCGCGTATCATGTCTAGATCATAATTCACTTTTTGTTCTAGGCGATACGCCTCGATGATTTTTCCTTCCGCTCGCATTTCTTCCAAGCGTTTTTTTAAATCATACTCAATTTGCTGGATCGCAGAGTCTTTTGTCTGCGGATTTGCTTGGTAATGCTTGGCGGGGTAAATGATGAAGCGCTTGGCAGAAGGTTGACTAGTTGCCTTGTTCGCCATAGCTTTAGCGGAGGCGTATTCCTTTTCTAGAGCTGCACGATAGCCGTGGGCTTCGGCTGGTAAGCCAGTGAGTGGGTCGATCCAGACTATTGAATCAATTCGATTCCCCAGCGCCGTGATATTGAGCGCGCGATCTTCATATGCAGGCCAGAGTTGGATCATCTCACCTTTGACGCGAAAGGTTCCACGGCGAAGCTCCATATCAGAGCGTTCGTACTGAAGATTCACCATTTGCAAAAGCAGAGTGTCGCGAGAAATGATCTCGCCTTCGATCAGCTCAAGGACATACTTGCCATACTCGATTGGAGAACCAAGGTTATAAATACAGGAGACGGATGCAACTACGATACAGTCTGGGCGTGTCAAGAGATTGGTAGTCGAAGCCAATCGGAGCTTATCGATCTCATCATTGATGGTGGCTTCTTTTTCGATATATGTGTCAGTGGTAGGGATGTAGGCTTCTGGCTGATAGTAGTCGTAGTACGAGACAAAGTAACTGACAGCGTTATTCGGGAAAAAGTCACGAAATTCCTGATAAAGTTGCCCAGCCAGAGTTTTGTTATGCGAGATGATCAATGTCGGCTTCTGCACATTTTGGATCACGTTCGCCATCGTAAACGTCTTTCCAGATCCCGTCACACCAAGAAGTGTTTGATGCTGATTCCCCTCTTTAATCCACCCCGTCAACTCCTCAATCGCTTGAGGCTGATCACCAGTTGGCTGGAAGTTGGATTCTAACTGAAAACGCATACTGAACATTCATGTCTCAGATTATTTTTTAAATATAATTGAACTCGACTTGACCTTTCAGCATGACGGCTGTTGATTGTGGGCAGTTGTTAATTGTATCACAACTTAACACTTCTAGCTTAAATTAAGCTAGGGTACAATACACAACATTGATGACAGAAAAAAACAATCCTTGGATAATTCAACTTAAAAAGAAGCACTATAATATTTCTGAGGAGGGTTTTCTTGAAGAAATTACACAATTAAACCTAGAAACACTGCACATTCTTGAACAAAGACAGCTTTATATTCAATTAAAAATCAGTCAATTTTAAAGTACGCCAACAAAACTACAAATTCTTTTTCTATTCGATCGTGAATTATTACAGCACCCTTGGTATAGACAGATCATCATAAGCTTTCTGTCATTTACATCGTCTTTTACACTTTCAGAATTAAAACTGATTACTGAGCTCGTCAGCGCCGTACCTCAAACAGTTGCGATGATTGTCATGTTACGTCTTGGAGTAAAATACTGGTATCTTAAGGAAAAACCCGAGAACGTAATTCAAATACTCCGAAAGGAGTATGCACGAAATGAACGCATTTTAGACAGAAATCAAGATCTACAGTAGTTAGTAGAAACCTCTACTTATGTTCAAGTTTTGCCACTCCTAGTCCAACTTCTTTCAACTGTTCCTGACTGACTTCACTGGGCGCGTCCATCACCGCCGTCCTGCCGGTCGACGTCATTGGGAATGCCACGCTTTCCTTCATCGAGGTCTCGTTCGCCAGCACCATTATCATACGATCTAGGCCAAGAGCAATACCGCCATGTGGAGGCGTCCCAACTGCAAATGCTTCGAGCATGTGTCCAATTCCAGCTTGAGTTTCCTCCTCAGAATATCCCATGATCTCAAACGTGGTTTTCAGCACCTTCGGATCGTGTGCGCGAATACTTCCGCCACCTACCTCGAACCCATTACACACCAAGTCGTACTGAGCCGTGATG
>Ga0163144_10021339_pt1 | contig 12876 bp, 11 predicted proteins | sample OliLak19BULKMAT1_FD_123175 | JGI IMG/M metagenome (GOLD analysis project Ga0163144, IMG submission 123175) | Freshwater microbial mat bacterial communities from Lake Vanda, McMurdo Dry Valleys, Antarctica - Oligotrophic Lake LV.19.BULKMAT1 | ecosystem: Environmental > Aquatic > Freshwater >...
CTTCGCGTGGGACTCATAACTTTTCTGCCACGCGCAACTTCGCCGATCGCGAGCGCGGGTTCTTGTTCTCTTCTTCCTCTGTCGGACCGACGGGCTTGTTCGTGACGATTTTCATCGACCCGATTTGCTCGTACATCCGGAAGGCCTGTTTGACCGGGCGATCTTCCATCGAGTGGAAGCTGATGATCCCGAGTCGTCCTCCAGCCTTGAGAAATCTGGGGCCTGTTTCGAGCAAAGCCGTCAGATTTTCAAGCTCCGCATTGACCTTCATCCGCAATGCCATGAACGTCCGCGTCGCGGGGTCGATTTTCTCGGGCGGACCCTTCTTTTTCGGGATCGCGTCCCGGACCAGCTCCGCAAGCCGTCCTGTGCTAAGGATCGGCGAAAGTCTTCGCGCTTCGGTAATCTTTCTCGCAATGCGCCTGCTGTAATGCTCCTGCGCCAATTCATATAGGACGTTCGCCAGTTCGTCCTCCTTCAAGTGGTTCACGAGGTCGGCGGCGCTTCGACGGATGCGCGGGTCGATGCGCATGTCCAAAGGCATGTCCTGCGCGAAGCTCAGGCCGTACTGCTCATCGAAGAGTTGGTTGGTGCTCAGCCCCAGGTCCGCGAGCATCAAATCCGCAGAGGTGATGGCAGGGCCGAGCGTCGCGAAGACGTCGGCGAGTTCTGCAAAGTTCGCGTGGAAAAGCCGCACCTTACACGGCGCGTCTTTCAATCGCTCCTGGGCGTAGCTCAAATTTCGCGGGTCGACGTCGAGGCCGATCAGCGTCCCGGTCGGCCCCAGCGCGCGGGCGAACTCACACGCGTGACCCGCCCGGCCCAGCGTGCAGTCGACGTAAACCATTCCCGGACCGGGCTTTAACAGGTCCAAGACTTCGCTCATCAGGACCGAGTCGTGACCGGCGGCGGGGAGGTTCATATTTTTTAGCGTAGACGATCAATTTTTACTTGCAAATGGGACGTGAATGCGGCAATATTGTTAGGGTGAAGTTCGTATCGTTCAGAATGACGTGTGGAAACCCGACAGAATGATGACTATCATCCCGATGAGTCCGTAGCGCGGGCAACCGACATTCCATACGAAGAGCCGTATCGGCGCAATGCGTTGCGCTTTAGTCGATCCTGTTTTTGTGGTCCGAAGTGCCGCTCGCGACACGATACCGCAAAGTCGGGCATCCCTGCCCCTTTGTGTTTCAGCACAAAGGACCCGATCCGTGGGATGACTCTGCTGTACCGCGTTGAAGCGCCGTGTCCGCTTCCGCGCTTCTGTCCACAGAAGCGCGGGGCGTCTGCCGAGGGCCTGATCGTCATCCTGACGGGCAAGCCCTTTGTCTTTCGGACGGCCTAGAACTTCCGGCCGTCACTCAATTTGGCCGTCGTCCTGGCGATCCTTCGCCGGGGTTCGGGCACTCTGGTTTGGGTCGCCCAATCCGTTGGTCGACGTGTACATGCTGTCGGTCACGGGCCGATCGCGCCTGCTCGTAGGACGCGCGCGAACGGCTTGAAACCGGGCATTCCCGTCGTCCCGGGAGACATCCATGTATCCCGGGACGACGGATTTGCCTCGCTGTAGGCGCGGACCGTGCTTTAGCGAGGGAGGCGTTCTTTGAGATCAAAGGCTCGCACCTTCAAACCCGAAGCACGCGACGCTCGCGTCTCGCGGACCGATACCCGACTCCTGCTATCTGACGTGGAGAACCACTCTTCCCTGAGTCATTCACCCGCGTCTGCCCTGACGACTATCTCTAACTTAAAGGCCCTAAGCACTGACTTGGAAACTACCTTCGAGAATCGCATCCTTGCTTCTAGATCGCGCCGGCCTGCCCGGTCTCGGCGCACTTTGTTTTATTTTTCGTCCGACGATCTGCCGACACTTTTGCAAGCCAAACGTCCGCAGATTTGGCGTTTACGTCTGCCACGATCCGAGCCACTTTCACGCCGTTCACACCTTCGCGACCGTCGTCTGTCGGGCCTGTTTAGCCCGCAGGGCGATCTCGCTGGACCTCGCGAACAGTTCTTCGAAGCGACCTTCCCAGTCGGCCCGGTTCCACAGTTCCAAGTGATCGTTCGCGCCGATCAGGGTGACGTCCTTCGCGAGGCCGGTCCGTCGCAACGCCTTTTCAGGCAATGTGATGCGGCCTTGCTTGTCCCACTCGACCCGACTCGCCGTCGCGAAGTTCAGTTGGTCGAACGCGAGCAGATCTTCACCCGGCATCAATTCCTGCGACTGCTGCGACGCCAGCTCCGCGTAGTACCGTTCCGGATAAAACCAAGGCTTGCGATTGATCCCGACGACTACGAAAAACGCCTCGCCGTCCAGTTCCGGGTTCATCGTCCTACGGACCTCCGACGGGACCAACAAGCGGTTCTTGTCGTCCACCGTCAACTCGTACTCGCCATAAAGAACCGGGTGTCTCAATGGTTTTCACTTCCTTTAATCACCTTTATGTGGGAATTTTTACCACACTTTTCCTCTATTACAAGCACCAAACCTGAACTCCCGGCGCTTTAGCTAAAGATTTACGGTTAAAGCGTCCGAAAGCTCACCCACGGGCGAGGTTATCCACAGACTCGATCATTGACCCGCATTTATCGGGGGATAAGTCGGTGGATAACCTGTCGTGAAAAAGAGAGTGATGAAATGATACCCGTCAATAGGATTCCGATGACCGGTCCCCACATGAAAAGTTTGCCGAGTCCGGGTTGACGGGTCAGGGACAGGACCGCGTCGATCGGACTGAAGGCACGGTGCGCGGACGGAGGCAAGATCGAAGACCCCGCTGCGAACTCGACGTGAAGATATCGAAGGACGACCGCGCCGACCGCCCAACCCGCCGCAAGCATCCCGAGAAAGATCGACCCGGCGGTCGCTCGGGTCCAAAACGTTAGGGACGTCATCCATACCAGCAGGTAAAGACCTGGTCCCAAACACCGAACGACCGGAACATCGGCCAGCAACGCCGCCCCCACCAGCATCGGCCCCGCCGACGCGATCACCGCTAAGCTCGCGTATCGATCCCGAAACAAAAACGGCGCGAGCCATGCGCTCGCGACCAGTTGCGTCACTGCCATTACCCCCAGCGCCGCCGACTCCACTGGAACGACGGACCGATGACTGAGCGGCACCCGCGCCGCCGAAAGCATCAATGGCAATAATAGCACGACCCACCAAACCCCCACCGGCCCCACGATCGACCTGTTCCCGCTCGGTTGAACCATCGCCCCATCATAATCAAGTTCACCGCAGAGTCGCAGAGAACGCAGAGACATTCATACGCCTCAGGCTTGCTTTAAGCGCTTCGATGGTTCACGGGCGCCTCGTCCGTGTCTTGTTTCGTTCAGTCGAAAAGACACGGGCGAGGCGCCCGTGATACGAAGAAAATCACGCGTGAATCAATCCCAATCCGGACCAGAGAGCCTCTGGAATCTCTCCGCGTCCTCCGCGTCCTCCGCGACTCTGCGGTGAGTTCTTCTTCGCCGGATCACGCTTCGAGCGGAATGACGTCGACCCACTTCTTTTCCCGCCAGCTTTGCATCCCGAGCTCTGCCAGTTGCACGCCTTTGGCACCTTCACGAAGCGACCAGCGGAACGGTTCGTCGAGTGCGACATGACGCAGGAAAAGTTCCCATTGAATTTTGAACGCGTTGTCGTAGTTGATGTTGTTGGGAACCTGTTGCCAGCCTTTGAAGAAGTCGATCGGCTGCGCGATGTCCGGGTTCCAGACGGGCTTGGGCGTTTCCGACGCGTGCTGCACCTGTACCTCGCGCAATCCCGCCACGGCGGTGCCTTTCGTGCCGTTCACTTCGACGGTCAGCAAATCGTCCCGACGCACGCGCACGCACCAACTGCTGTTGAACTGACAGACCGTGCCGTTCTCCAGAAGGAAAATCGCGTACGCGCTGTCGTCGGCGGTCGCCTTGTAGATTTTGCCGGATTCGTCGCGCCGCTCGGGCAGGTCGACGTTGCCGTACGCGACGAGAGATTTGATCGGGCCGAAAAGGTTGCTGATGACGTACTGCCAGTGGCAGAACATGTCGATCATGATCCCACCGCCGTCTTCGGCGCGGTAGTTCCAACTCGGGCGTTGGGCGGGTTGGTCGGTGTCGAGGCCGGTGAAGACCCAGTACCCGAATTCGCCGCGTACGCTGAGGATGTCACCGAAGAAACCGAGTTCTTTCAGCATCGCGATTTTGCGGAAGCTCGGCAGCCACAATTTGTCCTGCACCACGCCGTTTTTCAGACCGGCCTTTTCGACCAGCCGCGCCAGGCGCAGCGCCTCGTGCGTTTCGGTGGCAGTCGGCTTTTCACAATAAATCGCCTTACCGGCCTTGACAGCTTTCTCGACGAACCCCGCCCGCTGCAGCGTGCCCGAGGCGTCGAAGAAGATGTGGTTGGCTTTGTCACCCAGCGCCGCGTCGATGTCGGTCGTGTACTTGAGTTCTCGCCCGATCTCACGCTTGGCGACTTCGGTCGCAAGCGGGCGCAGTTTGTTCTCGCTGCGCCCGGTCAGAATCGGCTCGGGCATGAGCGTGAGATTGTCGCTCACCTTCACGCCGCCTTGCTTGATGATCGCCAGGATCGAGCGGATCAGGTGCTGATTGGTTCCCATGCGTCCGGTGACGCCGTTCATGACGATGCCGATTTTGCGAGTTTCCATACCCACACTCTACCCCGTGTTTGAAAACCGTCGTTAGCCAAACCGGGCGAAAATGTTTGCACATCTGGTCAGGGCAAACTGGAAACAAAGCGATTCGCCGCAGAGACGCGGAGGTCGCAGAGCCATTCAGAGGTTTCGAGAATACCTCCATAATTCCTCCGCGTTCTCTGCGTCTCTGCGGTGATCCATCCTCTTACATTGTCGTCGGCGAAGACCTGTATTGTCTGGGTGAAAGGCCGGTTTGTTGTTTGAACCAGCGGGAGAAAATCGCGATGGACTGGAAGCCGAGTTCATGCGCCACGTGCCGCACGCGGTGGTTGGCGTCCAGCAGCAGTTCCCGCGCCGCGGCGACGCGACGGGCGGTCGCGTAGGTGAAGGCGGTGCAACCGAAACGTTGCTGAAATTGCCTTGAAAAATGCCGTGGAGAAAGGCTGGCGATTTCCGCGAGTTCTTCGAGGCTAGGCGGGTCGCTCGGCCGACCGTCGATCATCGCGACCGCGGCGGCGAGGCCTGTGGGCAGGTCGTCGGCGGCGCGGGTCGACCAGGTCGATTCGTCCGCGGTGCCCGCGTGCGGCCACAGGCAAATCGCCTCGGCCAACCTCGGCAACAACACGCCCCCACGCATCTGCCTCACGTACCCCAACTGCACCACCACACGCAGCGCCGCCGCCAACGATTCGGCCTGTTTCATCCCGGTCACCAACGACGGGAACACGCCGGTCAACTCGTGCCGAAGCGCTTGGTCGCATCGTAGTTTGACATGATACACCCGACACACTGCCGGGCCGGTGCGACGTAGTTCGTACCCGTGTGATTCGCCGGGCAGCGCGAACATGGCCGTCACATCTGACAAATTTTGCCTGTTTTCACCGACGAACGCCGTGCCCCGACATCCGATAATCAGATCGAACTGGAGCAAGTCAGAATGTGCGTGCGTCGCGATCGCGAACGACCCGCGGATCTCGTGCGTGATCGATTGGCCGAGCATCGACGGGTCGGCGAAAAGTCGCGCGCACAACCGACGACGCTTCTCGTCGGCCAACTCAACAGAAAGCGGCGGGGCGGCGTCCACGTCCGCTAATTTATCAAATTCGGACATGTCGGCAAGAAGACTGCACTTGTGCGACGCCCGGTGTGTGGCATGATATCTTCCGACGAAATGCGTCCCGCAGGGTGCCAGTTATGGCACCAAAAGCAATCGGTGCTATGAACGCTGCGAAGAACAATCGGTGCCATGAACGGCACCCTACCGCTCGCCATGAACATCAAGAACGACCTCACTCCGTCCGACCTGCTTCCGAAACTCACAAAGGTTTTCGAGCTGTCCGCCAAGAAAGTGCGGCTGATCGACCGCACGTGGGATCTGAAAAACGGCACGCCCGTTTTTACGATCGAAGGAAAATACACGACGCGCGGTTGGACGGAGTGGACGCAGGGGTTCGTTTACGGCAGCGCGATTCTGACGTTCGACGTCACGGGCGATCGTGAACTACTCGAACTCGGCAGGCGGCGGACGCTGGACCTCATGGCGCCGCACGTCACGCATATCGGCGTGCACGACCACGGGTTCAACAACTTGTCGACCTACGGCAACCTGCGCCGGCTCGTGCGCGAAGGCCGCATCGACCACAATGAGTGGGAGCAGAATTTTTATGAACTGGCGATCAAGGCCAGCGGCGCCGTGCAGGCGGCGCGGTGGCAGGGTACGCACCCCGCGAAGGACGACGCGGGACTGGCGCGGACCGCCAATGCGCCCGCGCTCGGCTACGTTTACAGTTTCAACGGCCCGCACAGCTTGTTCGTCGACACGATGCGAACGGTCCGCATTTTGGGCGTCGCGTGGCAACTCGGGCATAAGTTAATGCACGAAGGCGACAAGGCCGCGGACTTGCTCAAGCGGTCTGTTTTACACGGACTGACGACCAACCAGCACGTGATTTTCCACGGCCGATCGACCCACACCTACGACGTCCGCGGACGCACGGCGCACGAGGCGATTTTCAACCGCAACGACGGGCAGTTCCGCTGTCGTTCGACGCAGCAGGGCTACAGCGCATTCAGCACGTGGACGCGCGGCCTGTCATGGGCGATGCTCGGGTACGCGGAGGAATTGGAATTTTTCCAGACCCTTTCAGACGCCGCGTTCAAGGCGTCGGTGGGTTTGGAAAAAGTGGACGTCGTGAATGCCTATGAGCAAGCCGCGATCGACACGTGCGACCATTACATCAACGACTGCGCCGCCGCCGACGGGATCACGTATTGGGACGACGGCGCGCCGGGCTTGAGCAAGCTGGGCGATTGGAAATCCCGATCCGCCGACCCGCACAACGACTTCGAACCGGTCGACAGCACCGCCAGCGCCATCGGCGCTCAAGGTTTGATTCGTCTGGGTATTTATCTCGGCGCCGAGAAGGGCAAGAAGTATTTGCAGGCCGGTTTGACGATCGCGGCGCGGTTGTGTGAGTCGCCGTACTTGTCGACTGATGACGCGCATCAGGGGTTGTTGTTGCACAGCATTTATCATCGGCCGAACAACTGGGACTATGTCCCGGTTGGTCACAAAATTCCGTCCGGCGAATCGAGCATGTGGGGCGATTACCACCTGCTCGAACTGGCGGTATTGATTCAACGCATGGCGGAGAAAAAGCCGTACCTGACTTTCTTTGACAAGTAGCACGGGCGCCTCGCCCGTGGCCGTGGTACGCCACGGCGATCGGTCGTAGTCGATCGAGTGACCCGAGCGAAGTGATTAACACATGCGAAAGACCAGAACGCTTCGCTCTTGAACTTCGGCCGAGTACGACCGAACACCGCGGAGTACCGCAGTCATGGGCGAGACGCCCGTGCTACGAAAGACCGACGGGCAAGACGCCCGTGTTACGAAAGACGAAAATGCCCTCATCCAAAAAAGTTGCCCTCGTCACCGGTGGAAGCCGCGGAATCGGGTTCGGTGTTGCGAAGGAACTCGCGAAATCCGGGTTCGACGTCGTCATCAACGGCCGGCGTGACGCCGACAGCGTCGCGGACGCAATCGGTACGTTGAAATCGCTCGGGGCGGACGTGCTGTACTGCCGCGCCGACGTCGCGAGCACGGAAGACAAGGCGCGAATGTTGAAAGAGATCGAAGCGAAGTTCGGCCGGCTGGACGTGCTGGTGAACAACGCCGGCGTCGCGCCGGAAGTGCGGGCAGACATCACCGAGGCCACGGAAGCCAGCTTCGACCGGCTGATCAACATCAACCTTAAAGGCCCGTACTTCCTCACACAGGCCGTTGCCAACTGGATGATCAAAACAAAGGGGACAGTCCCCTTTTTTCGCGGGGTGATCGTGAACGTGTCGTCGGTCAGCGCGACGGTCGTGAGCACGAACCGCGGCGATTACTGCATCAGCAAGGCTGGCGTGTCGATGGCAACGCAGTTGTGGGCGGCGCGGTTAGCCGAACACGATATTTCGGTTTACGAAGTCCGTCCGGGCGTGATCGCGACGGACATGACCTCGGGCGTGAAGGAAAAGTATGACAAGCTTTTTGCGGACGGTCTGACCGTTGAAAAGCGCTGGGGCCAGCCGGAAGACGTCGGCCGCGCCGTCGCGGTGCTGGCGCGCGGCGAACTGTCGTACGCGACCGGCCAAGTGATTACCGTTGATGGCGGACTTACCCAACGCCGGTTGTAGCGTGCCATTCATGGCACCGTTTTCTGCTTGTGAATCAATGCCTGGCAAAGTTTTCAAAGGCACTAAGAGAAAAATAAAAACGAATTCGAATTCCTTTGTTCCTTTGTCCCTTTGAAAGCTTTGCCAAGGTTTTAGTACCAGTTCATTGTCGAGAATTGCGGCGCCATGAAGGGCACCCTACGGAGAAATTCATGTCCCTGAAGATTCGTCCCGCGTCGGAATGCAAATATGACCTGGTCGCCCTTGGCGAGTGCATGATTCGACTAAGCCCGCCGGGACACGGGCGGGTTGAGTTTTCGCCGGCGCTCGAAGTCTGGGTCGGCGGGGGTGAGTACAACGTCGCGTACGCGCTGGCACGCCTCGGCTTGCGCACGGCCTGGGTCGGCGGACTGAATACTTCGCCGATGGGCAAAGTCGTATTAAATCACGGTCGCGCTGTCGGCGTGGACATGAACCACGCGGTGACGCGTAAGTACGACGGCGTCGGGAAGAAGGATCGCATTGGCCTGAATTTCACCGAAGTCGGTCACGGCAAACGCGCCAGTACGACGCTCTACGACCGCGGGCACAGCGCGACGGCGGGGATCAGGCCGGGCGAGATCAACTGGAAGAAATTGTTCCACGAAGACGGCGTGCGCTGGCTGCACACCGGCGGGATTTTTTCGGCGTTGTCGGAGAACACGCGCGCGGTGACCGCAGAAGCCGTCAAGGCCGCCCACGAGGCGGGGACGGTTGTCAGCTACGACCTGAATTTCCGTAGCAAGCTGTGGAAAAGCGATGAAGCGCAGGCGACGGTCAAGCCACTGGTCCCGCACATCGACTGCCTGATCGGTAACGAAGAGGATTTTGAAAAAGTCCTCGGGTATCACGCCGAAGGCGTGGACGTGGAAAAAAACGAACTCGACACGTCGGCGTTCAAGAAGATGGTCGAGCAGGTGGTGAAAGATTTCCCGAACATCAAAGTCGTCGGCACGACCCTGCGCGGCGTGCACTCGGCGGGCATCAACGACTGGGCGGCGATCATGTGGTCAGAGGGCAAATTCTACGACGGTCTAAGTCTGCCCAAGCTAGAGATCGAAGACCGGGTCGGCGGGGGTGACGGGTTTGCCAGCGGGTTCACGTACGGATTCCTGACGGGCCGTGACGCGCAGCACTGCGTTAACCTCGGCGTCGCCCACGGCGCGATGCTCATGAGCACCCGCGGAGACACGAGCCAGATCGACCTCGAAGAGCTCCTGCATGTCGCCGGAGGCGGGAGCGCGCGAATTAAGCGGTAAAGTAAGGCGGCGTTGGAAGTTTCAACCGCTGATTACACAGATTTCACAGATTCAGAAAAAGCTTTATGCCTTTGTCTTTCAATCTGTGAGATCTGTGGTTCGTTTTCTTTTTCTCTCCCCGTCTTCGACTGCAATTCCGGTTGCCCGCGCCGGAGTCCTCCTGCACAATGGGTGCATGGCTAAAATTGCAATCCTCGTCGAAAAAATTTACGAAGACCTCGAACTCCAATATCCCAAGTATCGGCTGAAGGAAGCCGGGCACGAAGTCCACGTGATCGGGCCCAAGGCGGGTGAGATTTACGTCGGCAAGCACGGCTATCCGCAGAAGGCGGAGTTCAGCGCGTCGGACGTGAAGGCGAAGGACTACGCGCTGATCGTCATCCCAGGCGGGACGTCGCCGGACCACATGCGGCGGTCCGAGCACATGGTGAAGTTCGCGCAGGACGCCGACAAGCTCGGCCTACCGATGGCGGCCATTTGTCACGGGCCGTGGCTGCTCTGTTCGACCAAGGCGCTGCGCGGGCGCAAGTGCACCAGCTACATGAGCATCGTCCACGACGTGATCAACGCCGGCGGAAAATGGGTCGACGAGGCATGCGTCGTCGACGGCCCGATCATTACCGCCCGCACCCCCGACGACCTGCCCGCGTTTATGAAAGCGATTCTGTCCTTCGTCGAAACCGGAAAGGCCGAGGGAACCGTCGGCAAACCTGTCGCGCCGGCTTGGGTGAAGGATGTGATTTAATCTCTTTCCACAGGGAGGGGAGCCACGGAGGAGCGGAGGCGCGAAGGTATTGTGGAGGGCGTTCCGTCGGGGCGAATCGGATCGAGGCTGGGGGAAAGCTGCTCAACCAGTTTTTCAAAAAGAACGTTCGCGCGAATCGACTTAGCCAACGATCAACCCTCCGCTAAATCTCCGTGCCTTCGCTCCTCCGCGGCTCTTCCGCTTCAAAGTCCTAATGTCGGCTTGACCAAATCGAGGAACCGCTCGGGCGCGGGATACTCCGCCAGCGTCTTTTCAACCGCGAGCATGTCGGCGGGGCGGAAATTCGTGGCGTACATTCTGTACAACAGGTCGACCGTCTGGCGTAGTTCGGTGCCGGTGACGTGCGTTTTGGTTTCGAGGCCGACGCGTCGGAGGATGAGCCGGAACGGAAGCGGGCGCGGTCCGCCGGTGGAGTCGATGACGTGGGGCTCGCGGAAGTCGGGTTGGTGGTAGGGGACTTGTACCGGGTCGACGCATTGGAATCCGGCTTTTTCGTACGCCTTCAGACGGACGATTCCCTCGGCAAACCCCGGCGTCGGGTGTTCCATTTCTGCAACGAGCGTGACGGGAGAATTCGTCGGCAAGCCGGCGGCTAACAGCGCCCGGCGCGCGGTGTCGACGGGGAACGTCCGCATCCAGCCGGCCAAACCCTTCCCCCTGAACTCCGGCGCGACCCAGTTGTGTGACAAATGCACCACCGCGCACGGCGACGCGCGTTCGCACCCCACGATGGCGGTATGATCCCGAACGGCGGCGACGCTGCCGTCGGCTTTCGTCACCACGACCATCTCGTACAACATCGACACGCCGCCGACGGGATGGGCCGGGTTCCATGCGAGTCGTTTTACCAGCACGTCTCGCATTTCGATTTCGAGCAGTGGCCCGAAGAAATCCCACAGCGCCCGATACCCGACCTCGAACGCCGAGTCCGCGGGGTCGCGCACGAGACGGAATACAAGCCCCGCCAAGTCCGCGTCCGCGACACGCTGGTCGCCGGGAGCGAGGTCGGCGGGGATGAAGGAGGGGGCGGACATGGGACTGAAACGAAATGTTTTTCGTAAGGTACTGAAACGAAATGTTTTTCGTAGCACCGTGGTCTCGAAAAATACAGAATTGTGCGTCTAGACGCACCCGACAGCTACAGCACTGCGCGCGGCGCCGAATCCTTTAACGCGACGAATGGCACCCTACAAAACCGGCTCGCTAAACGGCAATCCGTGCGCATCGGCAACGACCTTTAACGTCACTTTCCCGTCCTGCACATTGATCCCCGGCAACAGTGCCGGTTGCTTCTTCACCGCGTCTTTCACGCCCAGATCTGCGAGCATTTCGATGTAGCCGTACGTCACATTGGTCAGTGCCTGCGTGGCCGTTCGCGCGTACGCGCCGGGCATGTTGGCGACGCAATAGTGGATCACGCCTTCGTCGACATAAATCGGGTCGTGGTGCGTGGTGGCGTGGCTGGACTCGGCGCAGCCGCCCTGATCGATCGCGATATCCACCAGCACGCTGCCGGGCTTCATCATCTTCAACATTGCGCGGTTAATGAGCTTGGGCGCCTTCGCCCCGGGAACCAGCACCGCCGCGATAAGCAGATCCACCGTCGGCAACAATTCCGTCAGATGCGCCTCGCTGCTATACAGCGTGTGGGCGGTGTGCATGGTGATGTCGAGGAAGCGCATGCGCTCGAGGTCGACTTCAAGAATGGTGACGTCGGCGCCCAAACCCGTCGCCATGCGCGCGGCGTTCACGCCGCTCGTGCCCCCGCCGATGACCACGACCCGGCCCGGTAGCACGCCCGGCACCCCGCCGAGTAGCACTCCTTTTCCTCCGGCGTGTTTCGCTAAAAAGTATCCGCCGACGATCACGCTCATACGTCCCGCGATCTCGCTCATCGGCTCCAGCAATGGCAGCCTTCTCCCGACCGTCACCGTCTCGTACGCGATGCCTGTACAACCGCTTTTCATCAGCGCTCCGGTCAGCCCCTCGTTGGCGGCCAGGTGCAGGTAGGTGAACAAAATCTGCCCGGCCCGGATGAGCGGCAATTCGCTCCCGAGCGGCTCTTTCACCTTCACGATCATCTCCGCACGCGCGAAGACTTCCGCGTGGGTGTCGATCAGCATCGCGCCGGCGCGGGCGTATTCCTCGTCCGGATACCCGCACCCCTCGCCGGCGGACTTTTCCACCAGCACGGTATGTCCGCGCTTGACCAACTGATACGCCGCCGACGGCAACAACGCGACGCGGTTTTCCTGTTCCTTAATCTCTTTCGGAATGCCGATGATCATGAACAAAGTGTATCCGACGAACTGGCCTACGGCACGAGAATTTTACGCGGACTTGGACCTGCCCGAACCAGGAAAGACGGGAGCCGCCTAGACGCCAAGAGCGCCAAGGCAGACGCCAAGCGGAGAAGAATAGGGAACTTAGATTACGCAGATTACACAGATCTCGAACAGGATTGTATTACTTTCTGTTCTTCCCCTGAATCTGTGTAATC
>Ga0163144_10021340_pt1 | contig 12876 bp, 13 predicted proteins | sample OliLak19BULKMAT1_FD_123175 | JGI IMG/M metagenome (GOLD analysis project Ga0163144, IMG submission 123175) | Freshwater microbial mat bacterial communities from Lake Vanda, McMurdo Dry Valleys, Antarctica - Oligotrophic Lake LV.19.BULKMAT1 | ecosystem: Environmental > Aquatic > Freshwater >...
GCTGCGCCTCCGAGAGATCCTCGAACGCGCCCATCACGCCGAAGCCGGCGTTGTTGACGAGCAGATCCACGCCGCCGATGGACTTGATGAAGGCCGCCGCGTCGCGGCGCTGGGCCGGATCGGTCACGTCGAGCTCGCGCAGATGCAGCCGGCCCGCATGCGCCTTCATATCCGCGGAAAAGAGCGCCTCTCTATTTTTCCCGTCGCGCATGGTCGCGACGACGGTCCATTCGTCCTTCAGCAGCGCGCTCACGAGCAGGTTGCCGAAGCCCGACGAACAGCCGGTGACGAGCGCGACTCGGGACATCAGGCCTCCACCGGCGTGCGGACTTCGGACGCTTCCCCGGCGCGCGCCCGGCACCAAGGCGACACCGTCTGCTTCTCGAGGTGCTCGATGAAGCGCAGGATCGGCCGGTCGGCCGCGAGCGGCGTCTTCAGGTCGAACTTGATCGAGCGGAAGATCTTCGTGTCGCCGCGCGCGAAGTAAAGCCCGACGAGGTTCGTCGCGAAAAGCAGCAGGCGGTCGACGGCCCAGCCCGGTATGCCCGTCCGCTTTCTCGTGATGAGCACGGTTCGGCCCTCCGTGGTCCCGCCCTCGCCCGCGCGCAGCGCGAACATGATATGGAAGTGGAGGAAGTCGGGGCCGAGCGTGACGGTGCCGGTGCTGCCGTGCCAGTAGGACATCCAATAGGTCAGCGCGCCGCCGTAGAACGGGGCGATGAGCCGGCCGATGAAGGTCGTGAGCGGGACCTTCGTCGTGTTCGCGAACTGGATGTTGTCCTCGTGGACGATACGCGGCTCCATCTCGAGCTTGACGGGGAGATCGTGCACGGTATTGAAGTGGTGCGCGTCGATCGCGTTGATCATCACGACGTTCGGATGGCAGGCCTTCTCGAAGGACGCTCCGTGCGACCACGAGACCTCCGCGGCCTCGAGCTCCGGCACGAACGGCACGGGGCGCCGCACCTCGGGCCCGGTCCAGACCCAGATCAAGCCGTAAGCCTCCGAGACGGGCCAGGCCTGGGCGAGCGCGGCCGCGGGCGGGCAGCCGCCCACGGCGCCGGGAGCCTCCGTGCAGCGGCCGCTCTTCTCGAAGGTCCACCCGTGGAAGAGGCAGCGCAGCTCGGAGCCGACGACGTCGCCCTCGGCCAGGTGCGCGCCCATGTGCGGGCAGTAGGCGTCCAGCGCCGCCGCGCGCCCGTCCTCTCCGCGGAACAGCACGAGCGGCCGGCCGTGCAGCGTGAGCTTCGCGGTCGCGCCGCGCGGCAGCTCGCGCGAGTCGAGCGCCCAGTACCAGCCCTCGGCGAAGCGGTCCGTCCGGTTGAACAGGCGGTAGGTCACGGGGCCTCCTTCGGCTTGTCGGCGGTCGCGATCACGTAGTCGGGGCCGTCCGCGCCCGCCATCTCGTCGAGCGAGGCCGCGAAGAAAAAGCGTATGACGGGGTTCATGCGCTCGCGGATCCTCGGCTCGCGCAGGCTCTCGCGCGCGCAGAGCGCGAAGCCCGGGTAGACGAGCGGCGCGATGCTGTCGAGCCTCACGTTGACGAATCCCGCGGCCGTCAGCCTGCGCGCGTACTCGACGCGGTCGTACATGTTGACCGCGGGGATCTGCCAGAAGCGCCGTCCGATCCAGTCTCCGACGACCGCCTTCGCCGAGCGCGCGGCGCCCGGTTTCGGGATGATGTCCGCGGTCGCGAGCCGGCCGCCGGGCTTGAGCGCGCGGAAGGCCTCCCGGAAGAAGTCGCCGCGCGTGTGATAGTGGAACGCGGTCTCTAGCGCGGTCACCTTGTCGAAGGACGCGTCCGGCACGGGCATCGCCGTCGCCGAGCCCTCGCGCAGGTCCACGCGGTCCCGCAGGCCGCGCTCGGCGGCGCGCGCGCGCGCGCGGACCACCTGGGAGGCGGTGATGTTGAGGCCGACGATCTTCCGGACGCCGAAGCGCTCGACCCAATAGAAGTCCTGATCGCCGAAGCCGAAGCCGCAGTCGAGGACGGAGTCGCCGGGCCCCAGCTTCGCGGCCTCCCCCAGCACCTCGGCCAGGCGGCGGCAGCCGTCGTCATAGGTCTTGGGCCCGTCCCAATAGCCGAGGTTCAGGAACAAGGTCTTGTCGCCGAGATGGTTGTGCTCGGACAGCAGGTCGTACACGCGCGGCGCGCGCAGGCCGCGCCCGAGGTAAAGGCTCGCGAGCGAGCCGAGCTCCTTGATCGCCTGCGCCGCTCTCATAGCCCGAGGCTCCGGGCGAGCGCGCGGCCCTGCTCCGGATCGCGCACGAGGGACGCGGCTTTCACGCCGCCCCAGCGCGCTCCGCGGTCCGCGTAGAAGCGGCCGAACCGCTCCGCGGCGTCGAGCCTCACGCTGACCGTCGGCGCGTCGAGCTGCCCGAGCGCGCGCGCGTGCGCGTACAGCGGGGAGCGGCGCAGCGCCGCGTCCAGGTCCTCCGCGGAGCACGCGCCGTGATCGAGGACCAGCGCGTAGCGGCCGGGCCGGTCGGCCTCCTGCACGGGCACGAGCGTCCGAAACGCGGAGCCCGCGCACAGCTCATTCAGCGCCGCGGAGACGAACGAGGCGTCGAGCTTCTCGCCGACGAGGTCGGAGACGTCGTCGCAGCGGCCAGCGAGCTCGAGCGTCGGGGTCCCGAGGAAGCGGCCCGACACGCGGACGCGGTCGCCCAGGCGGTAGCGCGCGAAGCCGCCCTCCGGCGTCACGATGAGCGCGTATTCCGCCCGCTCCTCGAGCTCGTGCAGGCGGCGGACGCGGCCGTCCGCGCCCTCGAACTCGAAGAAGACGGCGTCGACGAGCGGGACGCACGCGTTCGCTCCGATCCAGGGGAGCGTCACCACGGACTCGGTCGCGAGGTGGCCCTTCCCCTGGAGGAGCGCTCCCGGAAAGAGCTTGGCGAGCGCGGCCGCCGGGCGCGCGGCCTCGCCCATGTCCCAGCAGGAGATCCATTTCAGGCGCGGCCAGACGGAGGGCCAGTCGCGGGCCGCGAGCGCGCCTCTCAATATTTCGAGGCGGCGAGCGCTCGCGCGCCGCAGCGGAAAGCGCAGCGCGCCCGCGCGGGCCTCGCCGCGGGCGACGGACGAGAGCAGCTCGGCGGAGCGCGCGGACATCGTGTCGAGCAGCAGCAGGAACAGCGTCGGATTCCAGATCGAGACGATCTCGAGGTCCTCATCGGCGAGGAGATGGGCCGCGACGACCAGCTTGTAATCGCCGGGGTCGGAGACGGCGCGGACGCTCGACGGCACGGTCCAGAACAAGCGCAGGAGCGCGCCGAGCCAGCCCCTCACGTACTCGCCGTCGTCGTCGAGGCCGACGCGGACGCCGAGCGCGGTGCTCGCCCCAGGGGACGTCCACGGGGAGACGGAGATCCAGGAGCGGCCGGTCTCGAGCCGCGGGCCGTGCAGCAGAAGGTCGCCGAGCCAGAGGGAGAACGCGTGCTGGAAGGTCTTCCAGAACGCGTCGCCGTACGGGACGTCCTTCGCGCCTCCCGAGCTGCCCGACGTCCGCTCGTAAAAACGAACGGGGCCGGGAACGAGCACCCGGTCCTCCGTCCGCGCCTGGCGCTCGATCCACGGCGCGAGATCGTCGTAGTCCGCGATGGGAAGCTTGGCGGCGAACTCCGCGTAGCCGTCCGACGCGAGGAGGCCGTGATGCGCGCCGTAGCGCGTGGCGGACAAGCCCTTGACGGCGCGCGAGAGGACGCCGTTCTGAGCGCCGAGCGGCGACGTCAGCGAGCGCAGGAAGCCGCGACGGGCCATCGACGTCGCCAGGATCGCCGCGATCCGCGAAGCCTCAAGAAGGACGCGGCGTGCCGATGGGGCGCGCATCTGAGGCCTCCTTGGGAAATCGGGCGTTCATGTACAGATCGGTGAGGATCGGGACGACGGCTCCGGGCTCGATCACGACGCCCGGCGCGAGGCGCGAGCCGGCGCCGACGAACGCGCCGGGGCCGACGGCGACGAGCCCCGTGTAGAGCAGCAGGCGGTCGCGCTTCGGGGTCACGGTGTGGCCGTAGAGCTCGACCTTGTGGCCGAACACCACGCGATCGCCGACGTCGAGCAGGCCACGGTCGTGGATCTCCATGCGGGGGGTCCAGTACACGGCCGAGCCGATCTTGCTCCCCCACAGCCGGAGCCAGGCGCTGTAGGCGCCGGGGATCATGCGAAGGACGGCCTCGAGGATGGGAACGGCGGTGTACAGGAGCTGGATCTGATGGGAGGCCCACCACGGCGAGAAACGGCGCTCCGCCATGTTCGAAAGGCCGAGGTCGAGCGGGTGCAGCTTGATGAACAGCCTGTAGACGGCGACGGGGACGACATAGACGGCGAGAACCGCGCCCAATATCGAACGGCAAAAGATCGAGTACGCGATCAGTGACAACAACGCCGCGGGAAAGACGGCCGCGAGCTTGCTGCGCCAGGTCATGGGAGCACCAGCTTCTTCAATAGATTATCGTCGACATGCACGCCGTAGGACGCCGGAGCGTCGCCCGGTTCACGAAACGTCCCGTGGATTTGGTCCCAGACCTTGAGATTCGCGCTGAAGTTCTCGTGGGGCAGGTTTGAAGCATGATGCCATGCATGATCGCGAGGGGTGATGAGGACGCGGTCCAGCGGGCCGAGGGACAGGAACAAGCCGGAATGACGCCACACGTCGAGGAGCGAGGAAACGGCGACGGCGGCGAGGTAGGGGCGCGGGTCGTTCAGGAGGCATAAGAACACCGCGTTCGCCCAGACGTAGACGATCAGGAGCGGAGTCCACAGCGTGTTGCGGCTCGTGATGAGGACGTCCATCGAACGAGCGGTGTGGTGGGCGGCGTGCCAGCGCCATAACGGGCCGTGAAGCAGGCGGTGGTTCCAGTAGTACAGATAATCAACGGCAACGAAGTTGAGCGTGAACGAAAGAGCGCTCGAGATATGAAGCACTCCGGAATAGGCTGGAGCCGCGCCGCGGAGAAATCCGGCGATATATAGGGCCGCGGCGGGTATAAAGACACCTTGCACCAGCAAACCGGATAAGTCCATCAACCATTCCGCCTTAGAACGCTCGAATATTTTCTTCACGTTCATACCCAAAACTCAATCTCTTGGGACATGTCGGGCAGCCGCCGCGGGTCGCGGGACGATTCAAGCTCGCGGCGGACGGATTCTATAAAGACGTGAATAACATCGGCGGGAGAGTGGGAGAACGAGCCCCGAGATCTGCGCATCACCTCGGCTTGATCCGCCAATACCTCCAAATCCTGATCGATGACCTTCTGGCCGGCCCAGCGGACAAACGGAGATGCGATCGCGTTCCAGATGCCGTAATCGAACGAAAGATCCGTATGCACGATCGTCGTTCCGCCTTCGGCGGGAACGGATTGAGAGGTGATCGAGAAGCGCCTTCTGGGGCCGAACTCGTACTCCACGTTGGTGATGTTGGGCATGTGGAACGAGTCCACATGTTTTATTTCACGGCCCGACGGATTCAGAAAACTGGAGAATAATCCCAGGTTATTCGTTTCGCCGCGATATGTCGCGATAACGCTGCCGCCGCGGCGAACCACGCACGCTTTCAACTTTTGTGTGCCAGGCGAACGGAACAAACCGCGATGAACGAAGGAGGTGTGAGGGATGTCCACGAAGTTCTCGACGCAGTTGGTCACGTCGTTCTTGAATTTGTTCGTCAGCCTGACGCGGCCCCAGCCGGGTTCACCCCAGTGCGGCATCGCGAAGGGCGGGAAGTCCTCGCCGCCGTCCTCGAGGCGGACGTAGATATAGCCGTCGCGTTCCGCGACGGCGAACGTCTGGAGGGATCTCGCGCCCGGCGGCAGCGTGCTTCCCATCGACGGCACCTTCAGCAGCTCTCCCAATCCGCCGTACGTCCAGCCGTGATACGGACAGACCAGGCAGCCGTCTTCGATGCGCCCCTTTGACAGCATGCCCGCGCGATGAAGACAGCGGTCGGTCCCCGCCCGCGGTTTCCCGTCCTCCCCCCGCCACAGGACGAGGTGCTCATCCATTATTAGGATGGGCAATGTCCGGTCCGCGCGCAGCTCCTCGGAGCGGCACGCGACCTGCCAAAAGCGCTTGAGCGTCAGCGCGTCAGCTTGATGGGTTCGATCGTGAGGTCGGCGCTCAGTTTGATCAGGCAGGCCAAGCGCGCCTTCGGTTCGTTCGGGCATAAAAGGTCCAGGACGTCCTTCTCGTCTTCGGTGGGCGGCGCGAGCGTTCCGCCTTTCGCGTCCACGCGTGAAAGGCAGGTGCCGCAGATCCCCGTGCGGCAGCCGAACAGCAGAGGGCTGTTGTCGAGGGTGAGCACCTCGGATAGGGCGGCGCCGCGCGGCAGGCGTCCGCTCACCTTGCCGAGGGCGCCGAAATCCACCTCGAACGTTTCGCTCATCGCGCTCCCGGAGCGAAGCGCGCGAGCGCGGCCCGGTTGCGACGCAGGTAGCCCTCGACGCCGCTGCCCGACATCAGGCGCATCTCCTTGTTGTGACCGGAGACGTGGGACAGGTCGGCGAGATAAGCCTTGTACGAGGCGACCGCCTCGCGGTGCGTCTTGTGGCTCGCCTGGATCGCGTCGTTGTCCTTGGCGAAGCACGCCTCGAGCATGAGCCTCGCGCCGCCGTCGTCGAGGCCGAACGCGGGCGAGCGCAGCACCTTGTAGACGGCGCCGAACAGCGCGGGGTCGTACCAGAAGATGCCGTTGATCGCCGCCGAGAAGTGGTAGTGATCCCGCTGGCAGCCGGCCAGGGTCGCGTTCGAGACCCAGCGCTCGAACGCGGTCGGCGCCTTCAGCGTCTTCACGACGTCGTGCGAGACGATGCCGGAGCTGTTGAAGTGGTAGGACTCGTCCATGAAATGGAAATAGCTGATCTTCGACGGGATCGGCGCGTTGTCCTGATCGGGATGCGTCATATAGTAGCGCGACAACGCGTGCTGGACCATCTTGCCGTTCAACGTCCGGATCCCGCGCACGGTGAAGTACTGGCAGCCGATGAAGGCGTTCCCGGCCGACAGCTGGGTGTAGAACCGCAGCTGCAGCTGCCGCCAGAAGTCCTTGATCCGGTTCGTGTCCGCGAAGACCATCGTCTGCGCGAACATGGAGCGCATCGGGTAGGTGAACACGCGCTCGCCGAAGACCTTCTGCTCGACCTCCTCGGCGACCTTCTTGAACGCCGCGATGTGCGCTCGCTCCTGGGAGCTCTCGAGGTCGAGCGTGTCGCAGACCGGGCGGAAATCCTCCAGCGTGTACAGCCCGGCGCCGGCGGTCTGGTTGAGGAGGATGGTCGCGATCTCCGCCGAGATGATCTGCGCGTAATACGCCACCCAGTACAGCTGGTTCAAAAGCACGCGCTGCGACGGGGTCGACTGCGACCAGAGCGCGGTGCCGTGCAGAAGCGAGTACTCCTCGGGGTTCCACATCTCGTCGCGGCAGTCCTCGTAGCGGAAAGCGGCCGCGGCCTCGTCCATGAGGCGCGTGTGGTCCTGCGCCTTGTTGCGCGAGTGGTTCAGCGCGAGCTTGCGCATCGTCTGCGAGTCGTCCAATAAGGAGCGGGGCTGGCGCTGCGTCAGGAGGGTGTTCATGCGGGTTCTCCTACGGGGAGTGAAGCGAGCGAGGGACGTGAAACGAGGAAAACGGCGCAGGCGGCGAGGAGAAGGCCGCCCACGAGGTCGACGGCGTAATGCTGTTTGACGAGCACGGTCGAGACGGCGATCGAGACGGCCCAAAACGCTCCGAACGGGGCCCAGCGGACGCCGTCCGCACGCAGCGACCAGGCGGCGATGCATGCGAGCGCGACGTGCAGCGAAGGGAAGCAGTTCGCGGGGGTGTCGATGAAGCGGAGAAAGGGCGACGAATCCACGCGAGGAAAGGTGGTTGGGTAGATGAGGAAGATGACGCATGCAAGCGAAGACGCGATCGCCATGGACTTCAGCGCCCGGAGAAAAACCGGGTACGAGCGCAGGGACATGAGCGCCAACGGCAGGAAAAGAAAGTGGGACAAATAGATGGGCAGCGCCCATGGCGTGTACCCGGCCGCGTTGTCGATAAAAGATAGCGGCAACAGAAGGGGTTCTCGAATATGGAAATGGTTTACAACGGAGTAGGCGGCGCTAATGGCGGCCATTATGACGGCCACGGCGCGGAGACGGCGGTTGAAATTAGGCAAGGACGGCCTCGCGAGCTGGTGAGCGTCTACGACTTTCGCGCCAGAGCGTGAGCCGCTTCGCGGCGCGCTCCGCGCGCGCGAAGTAGGTTCCATTCAGAACGTAAAAAAACATTTTATTTAGAGCCCAGCTTGCGCGAAGCGTGAATATTGCATCGAACGGATCGATAGGGCTTCGCTCGAACAGGCGGTGACCGATAATCCCGACCAGTTGGGATCCGGGCAGGAGCGCCAGCCATAAATAATTATGCGTGAGCGCAGCGAACGCCAACGGTCCGTAAAATAGAATCACCCCTAAGCAATGCAGCGCCACATTATTTTTATTTTGATGTTTGACGAGGAACACATCCCAGTACGTGCCGAACGGGCTCGCCTCGGAGCTCTCATCCGGCCGCGAGCGCCTGATCCGAGAGTCGGCTTCGACGCTCGGCAGCGGCTTCAAAAGGCGGCCCGCCGGCGAGTCCTTAACGCCCGCGATCCATACCGAACGAATCAAACCCGGCGCCTGCCTCTTCACCATCCTCGGCGCGCCCTCGAGGATCGGATCCGCGATCATGACCGGCTCGGCGACCGGGTCGCGCAGGCGCGCGGGGTCGAGCAGGACGAGGTCGGCGCGGGAGCCGACGCGAAGGACGCCGGCGTCGAGGCGGAACCAGGAGGCGGGCTCGCCCGTGCAGCGGGCGATCGCGCGCTCGGGGGTCATGAAGCCGGATTGGACGGCGTCCTTCAGCAGGGAGAGGGCGCCGTCCTGGAAGGCCATGTTGCGGACGTGGGCGCCCGCGTCGGTGAAGCCGGGGAGGATGTGAGGGTGGGAGAGCAGTGCGCGGCGAGGGGCGGGGCGGTCGTTCGCGCCCGTCGATTCCCAGCGGAGCTGATCGTCGTGCTCCGCGAGCAGGTCCATGAAGCACTCAACGGGATCGGCGCTCAATTGCGCCGCTATCGCGGCGAACGTCTTTCCGGAAAGAAACGGATTGGGCGAGGAAATGACGGTCATTAACGAAAGATCTCGGTGGAAGGTACGGAACGGATGGCTGAGCCATTCCTTTCTGAAGCGCTCGCGGTAGCCCGGCTTATTCCACAGCGCCTTTCGCGCCTCCGGCGCGGAGAGATCGTTCAGCATCACTCCCGCGGGGAACTCCTCGAATAAAGGCGTCAGTGGACCATCCGAGAACATCCGGAACGGCTCGGTCAGCGTCTGGAACCTGATGTTGCATCCGAGGAGACGATTGAAAACACAGAGGCACAGAGGGAACAGACGCCACAATAAGCGATTGTGAACGGCATCTAAAGCCGTTAGGATTGTCACACGCAGCGGAGCCCTGAACGTTCCTAAAGCGAGCCACAGGATCCAGAAGATCGTCCACGGCTTCTGCGGATTGGGCGTGACTTGAAACACCCGGTCGTGGCGCCTGCATAAATCGGCTAGACGCGAATACTCGACGAATCCCGCGTGCTGCGACGGCACCGTCCGTCCCGCGAAGCGCCCGCTCATCATGTGCCACGGGACCATATCGACGGAGATCCCGAGCGCGCCCGCCTCGAAGCACGAGGCCGCCAGGTCTGCCATCTTCTCGAGCTCGTCATCGCTTGCGTACGCGTTGAGGCTGCGCTCGAGGCCCATGACCTTGGCGCGAAGGGCGCTATGGCCGAGCAGCGCCGCGACGTTGGGGCCGAGCGGCGCGCGCTCGAGATGCTCGAAATACTCGTCGGGCCCGTTCCAGGAACGCGTCTCGCGCAGCCAGCGCCGCACGAGCGGGCCGGGAATGTTCTCGACGCGCAGGAAGATGTCGGCCAGGTCCTGGGGGTCGCCGACGGTGAGCGAGAGGCTGCAGTTGCCCATCACGACGGTCGTGACGCCGTGGCGGACCGACTCGGCCAGGCCGGGCGCGATCTCGGCCTCGACGTCGTAGTGCGTATGGATGTCGACGAACCCAGGGAGGACCCAGAGGCCGGCCGCGTCGACGGTCTCCGCGGCGGGCTCCTCGACGCGCTCCGCGAGCTTGACGACGCGGCCCGCGCGCACGCCGACGTCCGCGCGGCGCGGCGGCGCGCCCGTGCCGTCGTGAAGCAGCGCGCCGCGGATCAGGAGATCGAGCATGCGGCGGCCGGGAGCGGCCCCTCCTTCATGCCCGCGAGCAGCGCGCGTAGGGCGAACGAGCGCATGTTCTCGGGAGCGATGCGCGCGAGGCAGACGAGCTCCTCGCCGAGGTCATAGCGCGGGTTCTGCTCGAGGAAGAAGCGCACGCGCGGGTCGTCGAGGCGGCCGGGCGGGACCTCGGCCAGCGAGGGCTTGAGCTGTCCCATCGGCTCGGGAAAGACGAGCACGCCGCGCGCGCGGTCCCAGGCCGAGCCGAACTTCGCCGAAGCGAACGCGTCCGTCAAGCGGCGCGGCTCCTCCGGGGTCTCTTCCTCGAGCCTCGGCCAGTAGTCCGCGAAGAAGAGCGGCAGGTACAGGTAGGTCCGGTGACCCTTGGAGATCAGCAGCCACCAGAGCGGAGACGGCTCCTCGGCGAGCAGGCGTCCCGCGTAGCGGCTCCAGGCGCGGACGAGCTCCTGCTCCCCCCAGCACGCCGGATCGATGATGGTGTCGCCCGAGAACAGCGCTCGCGCCCCGCCCGCGCGCACCAGCTTCTGCGTGGAGAAGCCGCGCACGCCGCTGTCGTCGCGCAGCAGGATGACGTGGTCTTTGTCGGCCAGGTCGCTCAGGAAGCGCCGGCGGTCCGCGGCGTCGTAATGGGCCGCGTAGAGCGCGAAAAGGCGATCCTTCTCCTCGAGGGTGAGCGCGTCCGGGGGTACGACGACGCTCGTCAGCCTCGGCCGGGCCGCTTCCATGAGCCATTATACCAGACCAAATCCCCCGTCGGACGCCGCCTCTAGATGACTAACTTGACAGGCCACCCTGGTTCCTTACTATACTCCCCCGCATCTTGAACCCGCGCCCGGGCGCGAAACGACAGAGAGGAAATCGATGAAAAAGAACATGAAGCGTCTCGGGCTCGCGGCCGTCGCGATCCTCGGCTTGGCCGCGATCACCGCCGTCGTCTCCGCGCAGACCACGACCGAAGCCGACAAGCAGGCCCTGCGCCAGATCAAGGTCGCCTATGAGGACGCCGTCAACCGCGACGACATGACCGCGCTCGCCCCCCACCTCGCGTCGAACTTCTCCGCCGTCATGGCGACGGGGCAGAAGGTCAACAACGCCGCGGAGTTCGCGTCGTACTGGAAGACGATGAAGACGCTCGTCGGCATCGGCCCGAACCTCACCGGCAAGTACACGGCGACGCTCGAGCCCCTCGACAGCATCTTCGTCGGCGGCTACGCGTTCTCGTTCGGCACCTCGAAGGAGACGCTCGTGACCGACGTCGCCGGCCCGAAGGGACGCGAGAGCAAGAACTACGCGTTTAACTCCAACTGGTACGCGGTCAGCACGAAGGAGAACGGCGTCTGGAAGCTCGTGTCCGGCCGCGTCGTCGTGGACCCGTTCCACTCGACGTTCTCCGACGCGAAGATCCAGGAGATCGCGTCGGCCTCGGCTCCCGCGATGAAGCGCGCCGGCCTCACGCAGTAATCTAGGACATACGAAAAAAAGGCCGCTCCCGGCTCGCGCCGGGGGCGGCCTTTTTTTACGTCAGAACCGCACGCCGAGAAGCGCCTTGACCGTGGTGAGGAGCATCTCGCACTCGTACGGTTTGGGGATGAAGCCCGCCGCGCCCAGGTCAGCGGCCATCTCCTTGGTCGCGGGGTCGAACTGGCTGGAGCACATCACGACCGGGCAGGCCTCGAGCCTGTCGAGGCTCTTCATCTTCTCGAGCACGTGGATGCCGGTCATCCCCTGCAGATTGATGTCGGTGATGATCAGATCGAACAGCTCCGTATCGATCTTGACGATGGCCGCCTCGGCGCTGCTGCAGATCGTCAGATCGAAGGCGCCGGGGCGCAGTATCGTCGCCATCAGCTCTTGGTAGCCAGGTTCGTCCTCGACTATGAGTATGCGCTTGCTCATCTATTTCGCGGGCCGGGAGCCGACGGGGCGGCCGAGATGCTTGAAGAGGCCGGCGGCGGCGGCCTTGAGCTTCGCCTCGTCGACGCCGGTGTCCGAGCCCGCGGCCTTGAACGCCGAGACGAGGGATTCGGTCGCGACGTTGCCCGTCGCGCCGGGAGCGTAGGGGCACCCGCCGACGCCGCCCGTCGACGCGTCGTAGCCCGTGATCCCGAACGTCTTCCAGGCCACGATCGCGTTCGCGACCGCGCGGCCGAACGTGTTGTGGAAGTGGAGGAAGATGCTGTCCTTCGGCACGGCCTTGCAGAGGACGAACAGGAGCTTGCGCACCTCGTCGGGCGAGGCCTTGCCGATCGTGTCGCCGATCGAGAACTCGGACACGCCGATGCCGGACAACATTTTTACGACCTCAACGACCTTCTCGGGCTTTACCTGACCTTCGAACGGGCACCAAAAGGCCGTGGACACGTAACCTCGCACGGGGAGCTTCGCCTGGCGCGTTCGCAGGACGACCGGGCGGAAGCGCTCGATCGAGTCCTTGATGGACGCCTTGATGTTCTTCTGATTGAACGTCTCCGAAGCCGCCGTGAAGACGGAGATCTTATCCGCTTTGCAGGCAAGCGCCAGATCGAGTCCTATTTCGTTCGGCACCAGCGCCGAGTACACCACTCCGGGTTTACGCTTGATCCGCGCGAACACCTGCTCCGAGTTCGCCATCTGCGGAA
>Ga0163144_10021341_pt1 | contig 12876 bp, 11 predicted proteins | sample OliLak19BULKMAT1_FD_123175 | JGI IMG/M metagenome (GOLD analysis project Ga0163144, IMG submission 123175) | Freshwater microbial mat bacterial communities from Lake Vanda, McMurdo Dry Valleys, Antarctica - Oligotrophic Lake LV.19.BULKMAT1 | ecosystem: Environmental > Aquatic > Freshwater >...
AAGTAAAAACCAGTACTTCGTTGCATAGAGCTAAATTCATACATTCCATCTTCTGGGTTACTTTCTTCAAAAGCTCGATAGTTAATATCATTTAAGACATAATCAATCCTTGCTTCAAGTGGTTTTTGAGTAATTGCATCTTGTATTTTACCTGATATTTTAATGAAATCATCTCCATATTCTACTACTTTTTTGACTTGAATGTCATCTATAAAATAATAAGCACCTGGGTAGCCTGTTTTCTGAAACTGATAAGTCTTGGTGTCTTCTTTTCCTCTAAAATTACCAATCACCAAAAAATTATATTCATCTGCTGCAATGACGGTCTTAGAGATGGTCGTCCATTTGCGATCTTCTGTCATCAGGTCATTGATGATGATATCTGGAATAGTAGTCTCAAGGGCAGTCGTAGGGTCATTGGTAAACAAAACACCAATGCCATTACAGGCATAGTTAGAGTAAACCCTTGCCCATGAGATTTTAAAACTGACTTGGTATTTTTCACCTTTTTGCATAGGTTCTACGAAGCTAGTACCTATAAACTCCAAAGGTGAAAGCTCATGGTAAAGCAGAAGCCCAGCATAGCCATTACCCTCGGCAGGTTTTTGATTGCCAAAATAATTACTAGGAACACCCAAGCGAGGGTCAGTAGCACAGACATTAAATAAATCTGGTGTGAAATTAATAGAAAGCCAGCCCACTGCTTCATCTATTGCACCATAATTAGTAGGGCAATTATTGAGCTCTTCAAAGCTAGGGTTATTGACTAAATTTTCTAAAGAAGAGACCGTCTGAGCCTTTAAAGATGAAAGTAGTAAGATAAAAGACAAGAGATAACCAAAAGCGTATAAAACTTTTTGTTTAAACATATAGCTTAATATTAAATAACTTAACATAGACTTTTTAGCAACGCAACGTTTAATAAAGAAGTACGAATTTACGAATAATTAATTTTTAAGAAAATAATTTACCTTAAAATCGAATTTATCTTTATTTTTGTAACAATATGGACAAAAAATTTATCCGAAATTTCTGCATTATTGCTCACATCGACCACGGGAAAAGCACACTCGCCGACCGATTGCTTGAGCATACCAACACAGTGGCTGACCGAGACATGCAAGCACAATTGCTTGACAACATGGACTTGGAGAGAGAAAGAGGTATCACTATTAAGAGTCATGCCATTCAAATGAAATACCTATATAAAGGTGATGAGTATATCTTTAACCTGATAGATACTCCTGGACACGTAGATTTTTCTTATGAGGTTTCGCGCTCTATTATGGCTTGTGAAGGAGCTTTACTAATAGTTGACTCCTCACAAGGTATTGAGGCTCAGACGATTTCTAACCTTTATCTAGCCATTGGCAATGACTTAGAAATCATCCCTGTCTTAAACAAAATAGACCTTCCTCATTCTCGCCCCGAAGAAGTAAGTGATGAAATCATAGACCTTATAGGCTGTGAGAAATCTGACATTATCCTTGCAAGTGGCAAGACAGGTATAGGGATGGAAAATATATTGGCTGCCATTGTAGAGAGAATTCCTGCTCCTAAGGGAGATGCAGAAGCTCCTCTACAAGCACTGATTTTTGACTCTACCTTTAATCCTTTCAGGGGTGTAGAAGTAATATTTAGGGTCTTTCAAGGGAGAATCCGCAAGGGCGACCAAGTTAAATTCGTAGCAACAGGCAAAGAATATGGTGCGGACGAAATAGGCGTTCTTAAATTCAAGCAAGACCCTCAAGATATCATAGAGGCTGGAAATGTAGGCTATCTTATTTCTGGTATCAAAAACGCCAAAGAGGTGAAAGTAGGAGATACTATCACCAATAAGGTAAAACCTGCTCCTGCCATTAAAGGCTTCGAAGATGTGAAACCCATGGTTTTTGCAGGAATTTATCCCGTAGAAACCAGTGAATTTGAAGACCTCAGAGATGCCATGGAAAAACTCCAGCTCAATGATGCATCCCTCATTTGGGAACCTGAGACTTCTGCTGCTTTGGGTTTTGGTTTTCGCTGTGGTTTCTTAGGAATGCTTCACATGGAAATCGTTCAAGAACGTCTCGAGCGTGAGTTTGATATGACTGTGATTACAACTGTGCCTTCGGTACAGTTTAAGGTATTCTTGACCAATGGAGAACAGATGTCTGTCCAAGCGCCCGCTGATATGCCTGACCCTAGTAAGATTAGCCATGTAGAAGAACCCTTTGTAAAGGCACAAATCATTACCAAAGCTGATTATGTAGGAGCTATCATGAATCTCTGCATAGAAAAGAGAGGAATGATTAAAAATCAACATTATCTGACTGCTGATCGTGTAGAATTGATTTTTGAATTGCCATTGGCTGAGATTGTTTTTGATTTCTTTGACAAGCTCAAAACCATCTCAAGAGGATATGCTTCCTTAGATTATGAGTTAATGGGTTTTCAGGCTTCTACTATGGTTAAGCTAGACGTGATGCTCAATGGTGATAAAGTGGATGCACTCTCTGCCATCGTTCACCGAGACAAAGCCTACGAATGGGGCAAGCGTCTTTGTGAAAAACTAAGAGAACTTATTCCTCGTCAGCTTTTTGAGATTGCGATTCAGGCTGCCATCGGACAAAAAATCATTGCTCGTGAGAGTGTCAAAGCTATGCGTAAAAACGTAACTGCCAAATGTTATGGAGGAGATATTAGCCGTAAAAGAAAACTACTCGAAAAACAGAAAAAAGGTAAGAAACGTATGCGTCAAGTAGGAAACGTAGAGATTCCACAAGAAGCATTTATGGCTGTACTCAAGCTAGATACATAAGAAGTTTAGTCGCTTGGGAGAATACAGGAAGCTACATGGTATGTTTATTTCGGTTCGTGAGGACACGAACCGAGGTTCAAGAGGATACGAACTAAGGTTTAATCGCCTGTGCAGACACAGGCAATATCAAAAAAGACTTTCCAAGTTCTAAAACTTGGAAAGTCTTATGTTTTGAAGCCCATGAATTTATTTGTGGGATGTCTTATAATCATTCATCATAAAAAACCCTATTGGGTCAAGAGTCTTTGGGCATCATCATCAGACAAAGTATTAAAGGTTCTATCGTTTCTTTTGGGGGAGTAGGCATTAGTGCTATCACCATTCTTTTTTTTTATCCATGGTTTTTATCGCCTGCTGAGATAGGTTTATTGGCTTTTTTAGAGACAGTAGCTTGGACTTTCCTTTCCTTTGGAAGTTTGGGCGTGTTTAATATTACTGATAAATTTTTCCCTTTTTTCAAAGACCAAGATGCCAAACACAACGGTTATTTGGTCTTTTTACTAGGTTATTTGCTGTTGGGGTTCTTGCTTGCTTTGTTGGTCTTATTGGTTTTTAAAGACTTTTGGCTTAGTATTTATGCCAAAAAAGCTCCCCAAGCACTTGACTATTTTTACTATATCATTCCTTTTATTTTTAGCTTGATGTATTTTAGCTTACTAGAAAGCTATGCTAGAGTACATTTGCGGATAGTAGTGCCGAGCTTTTATAGAGATGTAGCCTTGCGGATTTTCATTTTAATCTCTGTGGTAGGGTATGGCTTTGATTTATATGGTTTTACGGGCTTGGTGATTTTGCGAATTGGGGCTTTCTTTTTGGCTACTTTGGGTCTATTGCTTTATCTTAATCATCTCAAAATTCTCTTTTTACGCAGTCCTTTTCCTTTTTTGACCAAATCACTTCTTAGAGAAATCACCCAATACGGGTTTTTTATCGTGCTAGGAGGCTTGAGTAATTTGGTGATTAGCAAGGTAGATATGCTGATGATACCTGCTTTTTTGGGGACAAATGAGCTAGGGGTTTATGCACTTGCCTTTTTTATGGGGACAATCATAGAAGTTCCTCGCAAAGCACTCGGACAAATCAGCACACCTATCATTGCACAGGCTTGGGCAAATAAAGATTTGGAAATGATCCAAAAAATATACAGAGGCTCTTCACTCAATCAATGGATAGTAGGCTTGCTAATTTTTTTGTTGATATGGCTCAATGTAGATGCTATTTTTGAAATCATTCCGAATGGTGAACGCTTTATAGAAGGCAAATACGTGATTTTGTTCATAGCCCTTACTAGGCTCGTAGATATGATTACGGGTGTCAATAGTGAGATACTGATTCAGTCTAATTATTATCGCTTTAACCTCGTTGCATTGGCTTTGTTGGCAGTCTTAAACATCAGCCTAAACCTCGTCTTGATTCCTACGATGGGGATAGCTGGAGCCGCCTTGGCTACACTGATTGCTTTTATTGTGTTTAACCTAGCCAAAGGTTTTTTTATTTGGTTTAAGTTTGAGATACATCCATTCAGCAAAAATATATTTGGCGTAGGGTTAGTAGGAGGGTTGATTTATGGCTTTGTGTTGCTATTGCCTAGTCTTCCTATTCCCTTTTTAGACATAGCCTTTAAATCTACCTTAATTACAGGCTTATTTGGAGTAGGAATGCTCTTCTTTAAACTCTCCCCCGAGATGTCTGCACTCTGGAAAAAGGTCTTGCAAATCGCTAATGAAAAGCTTGGGAGGAAGTAAAATGATTATTTTATTCAGATTCGTTATTGAATCTTGAATAGGAATTAGTTTTCATAATATCAATTTTAAAATTTTGGTTATCTGATTTGGTTATAATAACGCTATCAAAACCTAATTTGTCTAATTTCTCAATAGTTGCCAATTTACCTTCTCCTAGTTGTAAGACTTTACGCAAAAGCCAATCTGACATAGCCTTATTAGGGGTTGTCATTAATGCTTTTGAATTATCTTGGCAGACTTTTGCCGTAAATATTTCGCCTGTTGGAATTTCTAAATTAAAATGTGTGTCTCTTATAGGGAAAAAATCAGGGAATTTTTTATGAATTTCAATAGGTATAGGAATATAAATTTCTCCAAAATCTCTTTCTCTTCCTTCTGCATTCCACTGATTTAATCCACTTTTTTCAAAAATAAATTTTTCCTTATTTTTTATTCCATACAAAGGTAAAATGACAAAGTTTTTACCTTTTATAAGTTTATCACTTGCAGATTTTAAACCTTTATTCTCAAATAATTCGAGTAATAAAGTATAAGGTTCTTCAATGATTTCAATAGGAAGGCGGAATGCCTTTGGAGGAATTATAAACTTTCTAAAAAGGGTATTTTTTGAATAATTAAAAGAATAAAAATTATGACCATCTTCAAATTGTAAACTTGCTTTTTTATTTTTTACAGACTTAATATTTTTAATATCAATTATATCATAATCTGTTTCAAAAAGCCAAAGTTCTTTTTCTTTTCTCGCAACAATATGGTATAGTGAACTCTCAATATTATATAGTCTTTTTGCTAGATTTATTCTATCATTTCTAAACTCACTAAGTTTAATAGCTAAGTCTTTATCTTTAAAGCTAGATAAAACTCTTGATAATGAATTAAATTCAGCAACTTTTGCAGTACTATGATTTTTGTCACAAGTAAAAGTTTTTAATCCAATACCGACAGAATTATAATTTGCATCAAAAGCTGTGTCAGAACGTGATAAATTTCCAGCATCAAAGCTTCTACAAAAAATATTTTCAGCAACTCGATAATTTATAAAAGGAATAGAACTTTCACTAAATAAGCCTGAAAGTTTCGAAACTGCTGAAAGAAGTTTCAAATAATCTCCGTTTTTTTCTATATCAATTTCTACAAATGATTTCATTTACTTGCACTTCTTGAATAATAGTATAATTCTCCATTTTCATCTGTTACAACTTCGCAAATTGAAGTATAACTTTTTGGTTTTTCTACTTCATTAAGTCTGAAATAGTCTTCTATTATTTTATACTGCACATTACATAGATACTCTCCAAAGTTAGATAATATATGGTCTGAGGATAACTCTGGGCAATAACCATCATGTTCAATTGCTAAATCAAAAGTTTTATTGGTATCATAATCCAAAACTTTTATAGCATAGATGTTTTTTGGTAAATTCTTACTATTTTCTTTTACTGAAAAATTTAAACCTAATAATTGAGTATGTTCCATTTTATAAAATTTTTATTATTTCGTTGCTAATTTTTTCTATTAAAGTTGTTGTAACTGAGTTGCCAGCTTGCATATAAAGTTTACTTTTTGCAAGGTTTGGTAAGATATATTCTTCTGGATAACCTTGAAATAAGAAACATTCTTTTGGTATCAGTTTCCTAATTCCAAAATCATCTTTTATTAGTGGAACATTATGTCCACCAGTTCCCATGTTTGCAGTTAAGGTAGGACAAACATTACTTTTATTTTCTCTTACATATACCCTACGCCATTGATAAACTGTATCTTTAGAAGTCATTGTTTTTTCCAATTTTTCATAATATGCGTGTTCCTTTTTGTAATAAAAACTTTCATCTTGCTTTCCTTTTTCTAAAATATCATGAATCGTTTTTGTTAATTTAACTTTTGATGGAAACTTGAAATCAGCAAAATTTTCAACTTGATTAGGGTCAAATGCTATAATAAATATTCGTTCTCTATTTTGGGGAATATTAGCATGAGTCATTGAGTTTAAAACTTTTGAATAAACTTTGTAGCCTAATTTTTCTTTTAAAACTGAAACAATAGTTTTAAAAGTGTTTCCTTTATCATGTGAGATTAAGTTTTTCACATTTTCTAAAAATATAACTTTTGGTCTATGCTTTTCAACTATTTGTTCAATATCAAAAAACAGTGTTCCTCTTGTATCTGAAAACCCTTTTCTATAACCTGCAATTGAAAAAGCTTGGCAAGGAAAACCCGCACACAAAACATCGAATTCTTCTGGAATAAAATCTTTAACCCTTTCTTTTGTAATATCTCCAAAAGGAACTTCACCAAAGTTTTCTCGGTATGTTTTTTGAGCACTTTTTTCCCATTCGCTTGTAAAAACACATTTACCACCAACATTTTGCATTGCTAATCTAAAACCACCAATTCCTGCAAATAAATCAATAAACTTAAAAGTATAGTTTTCTGGTGTCGGAAAAGGAACATTTTCAACTTCAAAAAGTAATTGTTGTAATGCATCTTCCGAAATAATTGAACTTTGTTCTTCGTGTTTTTTATATTCAACAAAATGTTTAAGAACTTTTACGGCATCTTCTTTATAATGTCTTGAAACTCCATTTCTATAGTTATGCAAATAATGAGTTAATATAGCCTTATCATCAGGTTCAACAAGTCTAATTTGATACTTTTTACCATCAAACTCTTCAATACTTACTTTTTCCACTACCTTCATTTACTTTAAATTTAATATTGCAATTTATGATAATAAATTATTTTTTTGTTAAAAGTATTTCAGACGGACTTATGAACATAATCTCAATTTCAGTATCAATTTCAGCATTTATATAATTGAACCAATCACCTAATAATTTTAAATCTCCAGAACCGTGAAATTGTTTTGCAAATTCTTTCCTGTTTTGATTACCTGAGGCTAGTAATTTACTATTAACAATAAATCCATCTGATGTACTGAAATCATACTCTGCACTTCTAACGCTTGATTTATTATTTGTTATTTCAAAATCATATGCAAAATCTGCTGGTATTTGTAAATAACCTTCTCCATAAACTATTCCTCGGGAACTTGTATGTCTATGACTGCCCCATTCTAAATGGGCTTGTTGTAAAACTGTGATAAAATTATCTCCTGTATTTGGCATGTCTTTATAGTTAATTACTCTTCACTTTTTATCACCTTGAATTCCAACACCTCTATAAACTTAAGATTATCCCTCCAAATATAAGAATAAATTCGCACATTCAAAATATATTTGCTTATTTACCATTCTAGCTTCTTTTTCTTTCAAGTAAAATCATCATCATTAATCCAAGTACGATTCTATCTTCATCATCGGCATCCATTTCTCCTACTTGGGTCAGCCTAAACTTTCTCCCAAAAAATGAAGGTTCTTTTTTTAACCTCACAATTTCCTCATTTTGCAGGTTGCTTACGAGATAAGATGGATTGAACAAATAACCAGTAAAAAAATTAAGGACAGGCACTTTACCCAACAATGAATCAAAGACCCTAGTCCAGACACTTTCTTCACTGATTGTATATTGGTGTCGCTGTGATTGATCTATAATCTCATATTTTGCTTTCCAGATAGAATGCCATCCTTTGCGAACAATTTTTCCAAATTCGGTTTCATTTTCATCAAAAAAAGAATAGGCTGCTGAGAAATCTAGCCATTTATCGGCTTTAATTCTATAATTGACTTTGGATTTTGATTCATCACTATAGATTAAAATGTCTTCTTTGAATTTAAACATCTTTTGTCTTACATAAGCAATGGTTTTCTCACTTGCATCAGTTGCCACAAAATCGTTGGATAATGTAGAAATTTTGAATCTAAAATTAATCGGAAACGTAATTTTTTGCATTTTAATCTGATTTGTTTAATTACTTTTATTTCTCTAAAAACTTATTTCATTTTCTTTTCAATATATTTATTGAGTTGATTTTTACGGGTTAATTTGATGAGTTTTTCCATTTCTTTGTTCTTTTCTATCTTAATTCCTTTTGTATAGACATTCATGATAGATATCAAAGCCGCTTTTGTAGCTGAAAACCTGCTTGCCCTCCCTTTATTTTCTAAGAAATTTCTAGCATAACTAGCCAAATAAATACTAAGGAGTTGCACGTTATCACCATAAATTATGCTTAGTTGCTCACTAATCTGAATGTTGATACTTGGACTGCTCGTAACCCATTTTATTACAAAAGCATTGGCTTCCAATCGCTTATCAATCTTTTTATCTAAGTCTGTTTCTTCTAGCCATTTTGCAGCTGATATAATGTGTAATTCATATTTTGCATAATCTTCTGCTGTTTTAAGCACTACATCTTTTGGTACCTCCAAGGTAGGCTGTGCACAAGAAGTAAATATGCTCAAATAGCTAAACAATACGCAAAATAATAGTTTTGTGCCTTTTTTCACGATGATATTGATTTTAAAAATTTAGATGTAAAGTAAAGCCAATCTACCATAACTTTAAGTAGTAAATTTAGATAAAAAATAACAATTTACACAAAAATAGAAGCTTTAATAAGGGCTTGACGGGTTGATTTAGTGAACTCATCAGTAGTGTTTCGTGAAGACACAAACTACGGGAAAAGTGAATTTATCAATAGTGTTTCGTGAAGACACGAACCACGGAAAAGATAGCTCATCATTTATAGCTCATTACTTATTTGTCTATTCCTTTCAACAAAATTTGCATTTCCTCAGTGATAAATTGCATCAATAAATCCATATTAGTTACCATACTTGGGCAGCTAGTGGCAGAAATCATCACTTGGTTATTATAGCTAAATACAGCAATGATTAAGCCCATTCCGTGTGTGATAGGCCCTAAGCCATAGTGATTAAGAAGTTTTAAGCCATTCATATACAAGGCAGTAGGAGGCCCTACAATATTGGTAATGGTCAGATTACAAAAAGGTTTGTGTATTTTAGATACCTTCAAAGATTGGTATAAATGAGCAACAGCAGAAGTCAGCCCTGAGGGTGTGAGATTGATAAGATCATCCATATTGACAGCACTGCTATATACTTTGGCTGCTTGCGTATTTTCATTGATTTGCAATAGACGCTGTATGGGGTTGGCTTCTTGGGTAGCGAGTGAGACGAGCATCGCAGAAACACGATTGCCCATTTGTCCTTTTTCACTATCAGGACGCACTGATTTAGGGCACATAGCTATCAGAGATTCTTCTGGAAGTGCTTGAAATAACTCTAAATACCTACGCAACGCACCCGCACAGATAGATAAAATCACATCATTGAGTGTGACACCTTCAAAAGCATTTTTGACTTTTTTGAGGTCAGCAAGCGAAACCGTCACTCCATCAAATACACGCTGATTAGTTACTTCTCCATTAAAAATAGTACGAGGGGCAGACATCACACCAATAGGTGGGCTAAGTTGTTGATTACTAGATTGTTGCTGAGTGGTTAAAGTTTTCTGAAAGCTATCCAAAAAGAAATAATTCATCTCAAGAGATTTTATCCAAAAAGATTTAATCATTCCTTTCTGAGCGATTTCCCAGCCTGAGGGTACTTTTTCGGGAAGCCAAGTATCTGGTGGAAGGGTGCGTGGAGTAGGGGAGAGGTCATAAAAAGTAGCCATGATTTCTGCCCCTGAGCCACCATCTATGGCAGCATGATGCACTTTTACAATCATCCCTATGGCATCTTTGGGATAGCCTTCTAAGCAAAGTCCTTCAATGGCATATATCTCCCAAAGTGGACGATTTCGGTTTAGTTTTTTTTGAAAAAGCTGTCTAGCAAGTTTCAGAAACTCAGCCTGACTGCTTGCCTCAGGCATAGCCAAATGTGTGATATGACTATCTAAATCAAAATTTTCATCTTCTATCCAATAAGGGTGAGAGAGTGCAAAGGGAGCAGGGATAATTTTTTGGCGAAAAATGCGAGATACTTGGAGGCGACTTTGCACAAAGTGCTTAAAATCTTGAATGTCAAATGGTTTTCCAGATTTACTAGGCGACAAGATATATAATCCTGCCATGTGCATAGGTGTTTTATCTGTTTCTAGATACAAAAAAGAAGCGTCTAATCCACTAAGTGCTTGCATAAAAATAGACTAATCTAATGATGGAGTTAATATAACTTTACACCCAAAGATAGAAGATTAAAGAGAGTTTTGATGGATTAGTGAAGAAATATTTTGTACTAAGAAATCGGCACTTCTAATTGACTGAGCCAAGTACGGATAAGGGCTTTATTCTCTAAAAGATTACCTACTACGTAGATATTAGAGCTTTGTAGGGTAGTAGAGTCTGCTGCTTTTTCTTTGATGACACCCACATAGCGGGGTTTTCGGGAATGCACAAAGTTAATTTCACCTTCTGACTTGATTGCCATGCCTACATGCTTGTCTAGTCCGATGATATAAATGCCATCTTCTTGTATTTCTAGATGTGCCATAAGTGCATCAAAATCATTATTTCTGATACTGACAATGCTTTCAGGCTGGCAGAGTGCCTGAATGAGTTTGCTAGAAGCCTGTCGTGATAGATAATATTTATCCATCTTAAAGCCAGCATGACGCAAGACCGTAGTTACAAAATAACCACAGGCAATTGAGCCTTCTCTTGGAGTTTCGGTCGTTCCATTAAAATCCCATTCGGTATTGAGCCAAAAAGGAACAATCTCATGGTTAATATTGTGCAAGATATAGGCTTGGGCATCTTGCACTGCTTTTTTACGGACAGTAGTATCTTGGTTTTGTTGAAAATACTCAGAAAGACGAAACTGCTGTGTACGAATCTCCACTTTGAGGCTATCATATTTTTGGAGATGCTGTCTTAGATTAAAAAGGCGATAAGAACCTGCCAAAGTAGTCTGCATTACATAATGCTCACTGTGTGGAAAAGGAATACGAACAATGCTAAACATCAAAATTAATCCTAATAATACAATGCCCGTCAAGTAATAATATAAGTGCTTCATTGTATTGGCTTTTTTATTATATTTAAAATCTTATGATTTAAGTGATTGATTATCATTGACTTACTTTTTTAAATAAAAGTAAACATCACACTTAAGATCATTTATAAAAGAGAGTATTACAAAAATATGACCGTTTTTCATAAAACCTACTAAAAGCCTTGTTTCGTCTTTGCTTTTTTTCCCTACTCCACACTTGCCTGTATTGATTTTTTAGCTGTGATGTTGTGGATGATTTTTTCTGAATGAATGATAGAATTTTCTATAAACCATTTATTTGTAACCATTCCTCCACAGACTACGCCTGCTAGATATACGCCTTCTACATTGCTTTCTTGAGTATCAGGATTATATGTAGGGAATTTTTTTTCATCTTCACTGAGCGTAATGCCTAGCATTTTTAAGAGTTTAAAGTTAGGTTGATAGCCTGTCATCGCCAGTACAAAGTCATTTTCAATGGTTACAAGCCCTCTAGGAGTTTGTATATCTACTTCTTTTTCTCTAACCTCTACCAAAGAAGACTTAAAATAAGCCTTAATAGTCCCTTCCTTGATTCGGTTTTCTATATCAGGTTTGACCCAATATTTTACATTTTTGGCGATTTCGGTTTCTCTAATCACCATCGTAACCTCCGCATGTGCCTTGCGAAAAGTCTCTAAGGCAGCATCTACAGCAGAGTTAGCCGCTCCGACCACCAATATTTTTTGGAAAGCATAAGGGTGTGCTTCATCATAATAATGCTTTACCTTGGGTAGATGCTCTCCTGGAATGCCCATTAAGTTAGGGATGTCATAAAAGCCAGTAGCCAACACGATATTTTCGGCAAAATAAACGTCCTTTTCTGTATAGATTACAAAGTGATTTCCCTCTTTTTGAAGGTTTTCTACTCCTTCATATAGCTTCAAATCAAGTTCCCAAGCAGAAGCCAAGCGGCGATAATAAGTAAGTGCTTCGGAGCGAGTAGGTTTATCTGTATTCGTAATAAAAGGTACTCCTCCTATCTCCAGTCGCTCAGAGGTAGAGAAGAAGTGCATATTTTTTGGATAATTATAGATAGAGTTTACAAGGCAGCCTTTGTCTATAATGGTATAGCTCAGACCTGCTTTTTTAGCTTCTATGCCACAAGCCAATCCAATAGGCCCTGCTCCGATAATCAAAACTTGGTAGGTATTCATCATTTATTCAATTTACTAAAAAAATAGAACTTTGCACATCGGTTAAAAGTTTGTTTTCTTTGAGGAGTTAATATGAAATTAAGATTAGTATTTAGATAAAATTAGACTCAATTCTCAATTTAAACTAGATTCTTATTCCGTAGGAATACGACGTTTATAGAAAATAATAAAATGCTGTGGTACAACCCCAATCGGGGTTGCACTATCTATCTGATTGT
>Ga0163144_10021342_pt1 | contig 12876 bp, 11 predicted proteins | sample OliLak19BULKMAT1_FD_123175 | JGI IMG/M metagenome (GOLD analysis project Ga0163144, IMG submission 123175) | Freshwater microbial mat bacterial communities from Lake Vanda, McMurdo Dry Valleys, Antarctica - Oligotrophic Lake LV.19.BULKMAT1 | ecosystem: Environmental > Aquatic > Freshwater >...
AACATCAAGTGATGCCATAAATCCGGATGAATCTCAGTAAAAGTCTAAGCTAAGTAAAAATCGCCATTACGAACGCCAGCGAAGCAATAGAATTGCTTCGCTGGCGTTCGCATTAATCGCCCCTTACACTTTCCCGGTTTTTTTTTTCCGATTCTATTTAATTTTTACTTATGGAATGGTATGATTATTTGTCTTTTTTAGGAGAGATGGCCGAGTGGCTGAAGGCGCTCCCCTGCTAAGGGAGTATGGGGTCTAAAGCTCCATCGAGGGTTCGAATCCCTCTCTCTCCGTAATAAAGGCAATGCGCCCGTAGCTCAGCTGGATAGAGCACCAGGCTACGAACTTGGGGGTCGGGAGTTCGAATCTCTCCGGGCGCGTATATTGACTATTGGATTTATGAGCAAGTTCTGCGCCCGTAGCTCAGTTGGATAGAGTTCCTGGCTTCGAACCAGGCGGTCGGGAGTTCGAGTCTCTCCGGGCGCGAAAATAAGTAAAGTAAGACGGTCATTGAGGGGGCATGGAAAATAAAATAGTTTTTAAAAAATATATTTACTTTTGGTTATTATTATCACTGAGCATAGCCTTTATTTTGTATACTCATTTTCTTGAAGTTTTCCCAGTTAATATAGGCCATTGGCTTGCTCATCCTGAAAATATTCAAGTTGATCAGCTATTATTGGATTCAGGACTTTGCTATTGTTTTTTGCTAGCTCTTCAATTATTACTGGCTGGAGTCCTCTTAGATAAATATGGCATCCATTCTTTAACGGTGCTTTCTTTGATTCTATTTGTATTAGGCGCTTTTTTTTTCGCGCAATCAGGGACTAATTCCCAAGTTTGTTTATTTTTTTCCCGTATTTTGATGGTAGTTGGCATCTCCTTTGTTTCTGTGGGTTATATAAAAGTCTCGGTAAGCACGATTCAGTCCAAAAAATTTGATATGGTGGGTGGGTTATTGATTACTACCGCATTTTTAGGATTTATTTTTGGAAAATTTTATCACTTAGACCATTGGTTCCATTATACCTGGCAACAAACCACCATCTTTACGGCGGCTTGGGCTTTAATTTTAGCTACAATTTTTTTCCTTGCTTTAAGAGATGATAAACAATTACCTAAATTACCTTCCTGGCTGGAAATTTATTCGGTCATAAAAAACCCACCTAATTGGCTATTGGCAGGTTATAGTGGTTTAGTTTTAGCTCCCGTATTAACCTTTGCCGGAATTATCGGCAAGCCTTATTTCCAAGAGGCTTATCAATACCCCAACCATGACATTATTATTCTCGGGGCATTTTTATTTATAGGACTGGGTATTGGCTGTCCGGTTATTGGTTATTTATCAGGCCGCTTAAAACGGCGCAGAATGTTAATGTTGGGGGGGATCTTACTTCAGGAAATAAGCTTCATCCCTTTAATTTATTTAAGTAAATTACCCTTTTGGCTGAATGCGTTTTTATTATTGGTTTTTGGCTTTGCCAGCAGCGCTTTTATTTTAGGCTTTGCTATTGGCAGAGAAATGAATAAATTATCCGTAGCCGGCACTTTGATATCCCTGATTAAAATTGCCATTGTTTGTATTACTATGATTACCAGCATTTTGCTCGGTAAATTTTTAATCTGGGGTTGGGACGGCAAGATAGTTGACGGCTTACGTTATTTTTCTATATTTGATTATCACGTCGCGTTTACTATTTTCCCAGTCTATTTATTATTAGGTTTTATGCTGTTACTCTTTGTTGAGGAACCCTCTTGTTGGAATTAAGAAGTGTCAACTCCGGAAATTATACTTAAAGAAGTCTTCGGCTTTAATGAATTCAGACCCTTACAAAAAAGTATCATTGATAGCCTGTTAGCCAGTCGTGATAATTTTGTTTTAATGCCCACCGGCGGAGGCAAATCTCTTTGTTTTCAAATTCCCGCCTTATTACGGCCAGGCATTGGTATTGTAGTCTCTCCGTTGATCTCGCTCATGCAGGATCAAGTGAGTGTTTTAAAGGCTAACGGAGTCGCAGCCGCCGCTTATAATTCAAGCTTGAGCTATCCTCAATCTCAACGAATATTGAATGATTTAACTCATGATAAGCTTAAATTGCTCTATATTGCCCCAGAACGGTTAGTTACTCCTGCTTTTTTAGAAATATTAGATAAAATAAAACTGGCTTTATTTGCGATTGATGAAGCGCATTGTATCTCACAATGGGGTGCTGATTTCCGGCCTGAATATAAACAATTACAAGTATTACGCGAACGCTACCCTGGCATTCCGGTGATTGCCTTGACGGCGACTGCGGATCGGCCCACTCAGCAGGATATTCGTGAATGTTTACGCTTGCAGAAAGCTGACTTTCACTTAGCCAGTTTTAATCGCCCTAATATTCATTATACGGTATTAGAAAAGTATAAACCCATGCAGCAATTGCGGGAATTTTTATTGGCTCATGCCCAGCAGTCCGGAATTATTTATTGCTTGTCTCGCAAGAATGTTGACGATGTTGCCAGTCAATTGGCGGCGGAAGGTCTGTCAGCAGCCCCTTATCATGCTGGCATGAGTACCGGTAAGCGCCAACAAACCCAGCAAGCGTTTCAGCAAGATGATATTCAAATCATAGTAGCGACTATTGCTTTTGGGATGGGTATAGATAAACCCAATGTCCGCTTTGTCATTCATTATGATTTGCCAAAAAGTATTGAGGGTTATTATCAAGAAACCGGGCGGGCAGGGCGGGATAGTTTGCCGGCTAAAACATTATTATTATATCGTTTAGGCGATGTGGCTTTGGTACGCAATTTGATTGAAAAAAACAGTCATGAATTACAACGGCGTATCGAATCTCATAAATTAAACGCCATGATCGCTTTCGCCGAAGCCCAAACTTGCCGGAGGCAAGTCTTATTACATTATTTTGATGAAGTTCTGGCGGATCCATGCGGTTATTGCGATATTTGTCAAAATCCTCCCGAAACTTACGATGCCACAGAAGATGCGCAAAAAGCATTATCTTGCATCTACCGCTCCGGTCAACGATTTGGCGTAGCTCATTTAGTGGATATTCTACGTGGCGCCGATAAAGAAAGAATCAGGCAATGGCGGCATCAAGATTTATCTACCTATGGTATTGGCGCCCATTTAAGTCAAGAAGCCTGGCATAGTGTATTTAGACAATTGATTCATTCAGGATTTATTGAGCAGGATATTGCTAATTATTCTATTTTGAAATTAACCGCCAAATCCAGGCCTTTATTGCGTAATGAAATTCAACTCAGGCTGGCCAAACCTCGAATTAAAAATTTGAATGATTCTTCAGATGTAAAAGTCGCTGACAAAAAAACCAGCAAGCGTAAAACTATTGATTTTGTTTATGACGCCAAATTATTTGACCAATTACGCAAATTGCGCAAGCTATTAGCCAATGAAGCTAATGTTCCTCCTTATGTTATTTTTAGTGATGTAACTTTAGCCCATATGGCGGCTGAGACACCCAGAAATGAACAGGCATTTCTCCAAATTACCGGAGTCGGCCAATCCAAGCTCAAAAATTATGGCGCTCAATTTCTCGCTGAAATTAATAATTTTATCAGCTTATGAAAAAATATATACCTAGAAAATATGAGATCATTGTTCCCGGGACTCCGTTGCATAATACATTGTATGCAAAGCTTAATGAGAAGCAAGCCTATGATCACTGGTTTATTGGAGTGATGACGACTAAAATTGCTTGTATATTGGGCTGCAAAGCGGGTCCTCCATACCAAGAGAACGTTATTTTTTCGACAAATTTGTTAGATTTGTTATGCCATGGTCTTCGAGAATGTAAAGTCTGCAAACCTCTGTCTTGTGGAGCAGAAAAAGAAGTGGCTGATTTTTTAGATCAAATTCAACAAGCCGAATTTCCAGATCGAAAATTGGAAGCAGTTAATCGAGCAGCTCAGTTATGGGTTGAAAAAAATCATCAGGTTGATCTCTCTCGCTATATTCGAGTAAAGCGCATTAACCAATTGTTTAAAGGTAGTAATCCTACTTATTCCGGAAAAATAAATTATTCTCGGTACTGGACTTCTCTAGGGATGATGATGGCTTGTTTTACAGAAAAAGGCCTTTGCCTATTGGAATTTTGCGACCGTTTAGGATTAGAGAATGAATTGATACGCTTGCAGAAAAAATTGGAAGGAAATTTTAAATTAGCCTCAAATCATTGGGGCCGGCAATTGGGTGAAGAATTGAAAGAATATTTTTCTGGCGACAGAAAAATATTCAACGTACCATTGCACAAAATAGGCAGTGAATTTGAACAAGGGGTGTGGTCTCTATTAGAGAAAATTCCAGTTGGGGAAACTAGGTCTTATGAACAACAAGCGGTAGAATTAGGTAAACCGACAGCGATTCGCGCTGTGGCTAACGCCAATGGGAAAAACTGTATTTCAATTTTAGTGCCTTGTCATCGTGTCATTGGAAAGAATGGGAGCTTGACGGGTTACGGCGGTGGCTTATCTAGAAAACAATTTCTCTTGCAACATGAGAAGCTGATGGTCAGCAGTTCTCGCTGAAGCGCATAGGCGTTAAGTTAAGCGACCGTCATTGATTGGTAGGTTCTTTTTCCGACAAAGGGAATGTATCTACCAATTGGATTTGTGCTGAATTGACGGGGGAGGATAAGAACTGGCCGGCTACCCGGGCAAAACGTTCCGGAAAATCAGTGACTAAAAATCGGGTGTTTGCTTGATGGAGGGGTTGTGAATTCAGCAAGGCTTGATTTTGTAAAATTTTAAAAACGGTGCGCGCGGTTTCGACTGCCGGATCGACAATGACTATGTCCTCACCCAGCACATTTTGGATAGCAGAGGTTAATAAAGGAAAATGGGTGCAGCCTAATAATAAACAATCAGGCCGAGTGGGTTGATCAAACAGGGGACTTAAATATTGCCTGGCTACGGATTCTGCGATAATTCCTTTGGTCCAGCCTTCTTCCGCTAAAGCCACAAAAACACTGCAACCTTGAGCCACAACTTTTGCTGATGCATTAATTTGATTAATAGCTTTTTGATACCCTTGGGCTTTAACCGTCGCTTCTGTGGCGATGACAGCTATATTATTATTATGAGAAGAGGCGCATGCCGCTTTGGCACCTGGTTCAATCATCCCGACAATGGGTAAAAAGGGAAAAGTTTGTTCTACCGCCAAAAGGGCCAATGTGCTGGCCGTATGACAAGCGATCACTAGTAACTTGATATTTTGCGAAATGAGAAAATTTGCCGCTTCGACAGTATATCGAATAATAGTGGCCGGGCTTTTGATTCCATAAGGCACTCTAGCCATATCTCCTAGATATATAAAGGATTCATGAGGTAAAAATTCCCGTAAAGTATGCAATACAGTAAGGCCGCCAACCCCAGAATCGAAAACTGCAATAGGTAATGAAGAAGTATTTTTCATACGCGATATATTACGCTTTTTGTTATTTCTTGCAAGAATAATAGCTTATCCCAACCATTTCCGCTGCATATTTACTTACTGATTTCAGTAAGTGATGCCGATATTGTGAAGTATAACCCAAAACTGGCATTAGGGTTGCAGCCGACCTGGGGACCGCAACCCAGCGGACTTTGGTAATTTGCTTATAGCTAAAGTGATTTGCACATTATTGTGGGTAATCAGCATTTTGGATTGAGTGCATTTGCAATGTGTAAATAAGCGGATGATCTTTTAATTTAGTGGGCTTATTGTAGCAGTAGTCTGTTTTTTTTGTTCTTCTAAAAATTCTTGTTCTTGTTTTTTCATGTCAGCAAATGAGGATTTAAACCCCTGAAGCTTTTGATGAATTTCAGCTTCATCATGAGGCAAGTGTTGACGGCTAAGTGCGCTTTGTATGGTTAACATCCCTTTTAAATATAAATATTCACTAAAATTCATTGAAGGATAATTCTTTTCAGGGAGCTTTAGGCCTATTTCAATAAATCTAGGTAATAATTCACCCGCAGTCACCTCATCAGCCAATTCCTTGATCTCACGCTCAGTTAATTTAATCTTTGATTTTTCAAAAAAATTTAATAACTGCTCAGTCCAGTATTCAAGAAATTCCTGCCAGTGAGAATTATGCTCTTGAGTTAATTCATCTAAATTATTTTGAATCTCATCTAATTCTTTGAAGTTAAATTTTTCTAATGTCTTGGCTGGAATCTTCTCTTCTTCAGTCCTCGAAACCCGTTTATTCTTGAATAGCTCCTCATTATTTAAATGAATTTCTAAACGAATCCGGGCTATTTTTGCGTAAGCGGTAGTCTTATCTTTAAGAAATGCGCCAAATGGCCCTTGAAAAGCCAATTTGATATTTTTTTCTGCTAAAATATGAGGAAGTTCTTCGGCAGTTGAAAAAGTGATATTTTCGAGATTTTCAATATCAAAACTTTCTAAGTCTTCAATATTAGTGATCGCCTTCCCCTGAGCAGGCACGCTATGAGCCATTATTAATTTAGCCAATGCTTGCCATTCAGTCATTAAAATACGGGCTTGAGTGCCAAAAAAAATTAAAGATTCCGCCGCCATATTATTTCCTCAACAAATCTGACCATTCATGTACTTGGGTTTTTAAAAATTCTTCTTTATTTTTTGCCAAATTAATAATTTTTTCTGCTTGGTGAACGGCAAAATGATTATTGACGCTATCAATAAATTTTTTAACTAAAAGCGGTTTGCCTTCATCGCGCCTATTGCGGTGGCCAATAGGATACTCAATAGCTATTGTTCCCGTGCTACTGCCGTCTGTAAAGAAAACTGTAACCGCATTGCCAATAGAACGCTTGCCAGGATCTAAATAATCTTGGCTAAATTGAGGATTTTCATTGACCTGCATTTTACTTCTTAAAAAGTCTAACCGCGAATCTTCTGCGATATTATTTTCATAATGCTCCGCGGTTAATTGACCAAAAAGTAATCCGACGGCCGTAATATATTGCAAACAATGATCGCGATCCGCTGGATTATGCAAAGGACCGGTTTTATTAATTATCCGCATGGCGGATTCCTGTGTATTAATTTCAATTTTATCAATTTCATTTAAACGGTTTTTTACTTGAGAATGCAATTTTATAGCGGCTTCTGCGGCGGTTTGCGCATGAAATTCTGCAGGGACTGCAATTTTAAATAATATATTCTCCATTATATAAGAGGAATAAGGCCTATTGATCTGTAAAGGCTGAGATTTAAAATAAACATCGCAAAATCCCCATTGCTTGGCCGATAAGGCGCTAGTATAACCCATTTCACCGGCCATAGTCAGCAAAGCTAAACGAACCCCTCGGCTTGTAGCGTCGCCAGCAGCCCAGGATTTACGCGAGCCGGTATTAGGAGCGTGCCGATATGTCCGCAAGCTTTGACCATCAAGCCAGGCTTGAGAAACAGCATTACAGACCTGATCTAAATTGCCGCCTAATAAACGGGTAGCCAGGGCGGTTGTCGCTACTTTTACTAGTACAACATGGTCTAAGCCCACGCGGTTAAAGCTATTTTCTAGCGCTAAAACCCCCTGAATTTCATGGGCTTTAATGATTGCCGTCAATAATTCATGGATAGTAAAATGATTAGATTTTTGCCGGTTTAGATAATCCATCAAACTGAATAGTCCGCCAATATTATCAGAAGGATGCCCCCATTCAGCAGCCAGCCAGGTATCATTATAATCCAGCCATCGAATCATGGCGCCAAGATTGAAAGCCGCCTGTACAGGCTCTAACTGAAAATGAAGACCCGGAACCTGAGCGCCGCCAATCATTTCGGCTCCAGGGACTATCGGCCCAAGAATTTTTCGGCATTCCGGAAATTGTAAAGCCATAAAAGCACAGGCTAAAGAATCTAATAAATCATAATAAGCGGTATCGTAGGCTAAACTGCTATCAATTTTATAATTACAAACATATTCAGCGATATTAATTATTTCTTTATCAAAATCTGGTCTTTTGTTATTCATACTAAACTCTGTTTTCTATAACGACAAATTCTCGAACTTCGGGACCTATATAATCAGCTGTAGGACGAATAATTTTATTATTACTTCGTTGCTCAATGATATGCGCGGCCCAACCACTGGTCCGGGAAAAAACAAATAATGGGGTGAAAAACTGGATAGGAATACCGCAAAAATAATAGGCGAGGGCGCTGTAGAAGTCTAAATTGGGAAATAATTGTTTCTCATCCCACATCAGTTTTTCTATGGTCAAAGCAATATTGAACATTTGCTTGTCATTATTATGCTGAGACAATTGTTTGGCCCAGGATTTAATAATATCAGAACGAGGATCACAGTCCCTGTAAACCCGGTGGCCAAAACCCATGATTAATTCTTTATTAGCCAACATTTTTTTGAGGCCAACTTCAGCAGCTTGAGGAGTTTCAAAACGTTGAATTAATTTTAAAGCTTCCTCATTAGCGCCGCCGTGTAAAGGGCCGCGTAGAGTACCTATTGCGCTACATATGGCTGAGTAAAAATCGGATAGAGTTGCTGTGGTGACCCGGGCGGCAAAAGTGGAAGCATTAAACTCATGCTCAGCATATAAAACCAGGGAAGCATTCAGAGCATCTACTTGAATTTTTTCAGCTTTATCGCCATGCAGCAACTGGAGAAAATAGGCGGCTGTTCCTGGTATCTGTAACTCTGTATTAATACTTTTTCGGCTATTCTGGAAGTGATACCAATACAATAAAACGGCTGGAAATAAAGCAATTAATCGATCCGCGATATCCTCAGCCTTGTATTGAGTCGATTCAGGTTCCAACGTACCTAAAAAGGAGCATGCAGTTCGCAAGACATCCATGGGATTAGTATTTCCTGGAATTTCTTCCAGGACTTGTTTAAGAGGTTTTGGTAAATGGCGCAATTTAATTAATTTTTGTTGATATTGCTCCAGTTGTTGCTGGGTTGGCAGTTCGCCATAAATTAATAAGTAAGCTGTTTCTTCAAAATTAGTTTTTGAAGATAAATCTTCAATGGTATAACCGCGATAACTTAAACCGACGCCTTGTTTACCCACTGTAGAAATTTTAGTTTGGCCAGCGACGACTCCAGCAAGACCCCCCGTCTTAGGTTCTGTCATGTTCAACTCCTTTGGATGTTCTCGTATGCAAATAATTTTTGATTTTCCTTAGAGCATTTGAATTTGTCAAGTAAATGAAATTCTTGGGATGAAATCTCAGGAATTTCTGGTAAAATAAGTTTCATTAAAGGAGTATTTTCATGAAGAAAAAAACATGGATTGTTTTAATATTAGGAATATTTTGCTCATTTGCGGTTTATGCGCAATCAAGCTGGTCCGATTGGGTGACGCAATTACGGGTTGAAGCCATTGGTGATGGGGTTAAGCCGGAATTATTTGATCAAGTATTCAGCGCCATTCCAGGTCCGAGTCTCCGGGTATTAAAATTTAATAATACTCAACCGGAGAGGAGAATAACTTTCTGGGAATACCGGAGTACCAGGGCTGATAAACTGAGAATTGAAATGGGGCGCCAGGGGATGAAAAAATATCGTTCCTTACTGGACGGCATCAGCAAAACTTATGGCGTTGATTCAGCTTTTATTCTAGCTTTATGGGGCTTTGAAACCAGTTACGGTCATTTTATGGGTAGTTTTTCGGTCCCTCAATCTCTAGCAAGCCTGGCATTTAATAGCGATCGAGCCTCTTTCTTTCGTCATGAATTATTGCAATCTTTGCATATCCTTCAAGAAGGGCAAATTTCTTTAAATAATTTTAAAGGAGAATGGGCTGGGGCTAGTGGTCATCCGCAATTTTTACCGAGTAGTTGGTATAAATATGCCGTTGATTATGATCGGGATGGCAAAAAAGACATTTGGAATAGCTTGCCGGATGGTTTGGCCTCTATTGCTAATTATTTAGCCAAGAGTGGTTGGCAATTAGGTCAACCTTGGGCTGTTGAAGTGACTTTGCCGGATGATTTTGATTCAAATTTATTAGGTAAGAAAATTGTAAAGCCTGTGAGTGAATGGTTGAGTTTGGGAATAAAAACAAACCGAAAACTGCCGTCCGAACAATTGCCTGCTTCTATTATTCAGTTACATGAAGGACCGGCTTTAATGGTATTCAATAATTTCAAAGTTTTACAAAAATGGAATGATTCCAATTATTATGTCAGCACGGTAGGTTATTTAGCCGATCAAATTTCGTAGTAGGGTTTTTCCCTGGCTTATTATTTATCAGGAACAGCTCTCCAGTTAGTTTTTTGTTTGACAAAGGTTAATAAAATGCCGCCTGCGGCCATCATGAAAAAGACTGTGCTCAAGCCGATTCTTTGGCTTTTAAAAAATCCGGTTGTCCAGCCAAGAATCCATGGCCCTAAAAAAGAGGTGGCTTTGCCGGAGAAATTATAAAGACCAAACAATTCAGTGATTAAATTTTGTGGAGAAATCCGAATCAGCAATGAGCGGCTGGCCGCTTGGACAGGTCCTATGCCTAAGCTTAATCCCATTCCTAAAATCCAAAACCATAACTTGCTTTGAACCACCAAAATGCCAAGACCATTAAATAAAATAAGTAATAAAGTGAGTAATATTGTCAATTTTGGGCCGCGTTTATCATCCAGCCAGCCGAAAATGGCTGCGCCTAAACCAGCGACCGCATTCATGGAAATCCCAAATCCGATCACTTCAGCCATGGTCATATTAAATACCCCGGCAGCGTAAATGCCGCCAAAAGCAAAAACCGTAACAAGCCCATCAATATAAAGCATTCGAGCCATTAAAAAGATCAGAATATTTTTATATTCTCCTTTTAGTAATCGCAGTGTGTTAGCTAATGATTTAAAACCGGAACGGGAGGCCTGGAGGTAGCTGATATGATTACTGGGATGATCAGGTATAAATACAAACAATGGCCAGGAAAAAACAATAGCCCAAATAGCCACTAAAGGTCCGCAAAAGCGGATTGCCTCAGGGTTTTTGTTAAAAATGAGCACATTAAGGGCTAATAATAACGCTGCTAAACCTCCGATATACCCTGAGCCCCATCCCCAGCCCGACAATCTTCCCAGGAATGATTTAGGCGCGAGATCATTAAGCATGGAATTATAAAATACGGCGCAGATTTCTTCCGCAATAGTACCGATAATGACGAATAGCAGCGCCCAGCTCACATAATCACTACCAGGTCTAATAAACCACAGAGCAGCGGAGGCCACACACATAATGGGAACTAAAAGACCTAGCCATGGTTTACGACGGCCTTCACAATCAGAAATGGCTCCAAAGATGGGGCTAAGCAGGGCGATAATTAATCCAGCCAAACCATTGGCTTCTCCCCATTGAGTAGTGCCGATAATTTTATTAATGGCTATTTTTTCGGTGAAGTAGGTTGCGAATACAAAGGTAGTGATCAATACTGAAAAAGGCGAAATGGCCCAATCAAAAAGGCACCATGAGATAATTGCAGTTTTATTGAGCTGGGTTGCCGGGGCGCGCATCTAAAGCCTGGATTTTAAATAAAACACTATAGAGGGGATGGTCAATATAATTTAACTCATTGCTGCGCATTCGTAATTTTTTATCAATAGAAAAAACAATGTAGGGATTTTCTGGATCTTTATCTATATTATTTAAATTTAAATTTTGAACATTTTCCCAGGGCAATAAAAATCTTAAATTAAAATTTAAATTAAAATACCGGTCGAGATTAATGGCCAGAAAGCCATTTAATTCCTGGTCATGACCCTCATAATTTTTGCCGCCGTTGATGTGAAGTACCACTCCTTTTTGGGCATCAGCGGCCGATAACTGCCATGCGGCATGCAGTAGGAGAGTATTATTATTGCGTTTAAGAATTTGATCGGTGGGTTTGAGCAACCATTGAGATTCATTTAAGGCTTCATCGGATAATTCCATCGCATTTGCGGGGATCTTTAAAGAGGCGGGCGAGGGCCAATATTCTGAACGTAAGCTGGCTTCATTAATATGAGAATAGATAATAATTTCGAATTGATAAACTTGATCAGGTTCTACAGCCAGGGCAGTCAAACTCCAACTGAATAAAAACAATAAGAGCCATTTGATGATCTGTTGAGGCATATGATCATCATATTAGCAAATTAAAATTTTAAAATCATCTTTTGCTTTCTGAATAAATAATGAATGTGCTAAAATTAGAACAGAAGTGAAATTTTATTAAGAGAGGTTGAAAGTGAAAAATTTAATATTAGCATTATCTGCAACACTTGTTTTTTCTGTAAGTCTTTGTTTAGCAAGCGAAAAATTATCAGTTGATCCGGAAACTATTAAACCTAACCCTAGTAGCTCCGGCACTATGGCTGTCAGTTCCTTGCCTCAAGGCGTTTACACGGTATCCTGTAAAGTGGAGAAATCTTCTGATGTATCTACCCTGCTTCAAATTAGTTCACTCGGTGTAACATCATTCGGACCTATTACTCTTAATGGTCAAGAAATGAACTCAGCTCGCTCGCCTTTAAAATCTGGTTATGTCTATAATGGTTTGGTGGACACTGTGAAAATGGATCTGGTTATTAATAATGTCAGATCCCAGGATCAATCTTTATATTTCCAAAACATAACTGGTGCTAAAATTGAAAACCCGCCAACACTGACTATTGATCAATGCAGCGCTAAACAAAATAAAAATTGAGATATGAACAAGCTTTGCTGTGAGTGGGTAAGATGATGCTAGGGTCTGTTGGAGATACCGATTGAATTCATAGCATCATTTTTCATCGTTAAATACCATGATCACGCTCATCCCCAGGGCTGTCCCATTAAACCCTCTGAACGTCATTAATGAGCCAATCTTGAACGAAAAATCTCCTCAAAATGCTCACATAGTCATCTATGCTGCGCTTTTTCGTCGATTTTTCGTTCAATCTTG
>Ga0163144_10021344_pt1 | contig 12875 bp, 7 predicted proteins | sample OliLak19BULKMAT1_FD_123175 | JGI IMG/M metagenome (GOLD analysis project Ga0163144, IMG submission 123175) | Freshwater microbial mat bacterial communities from Lake Vanda, McMurdo Dry Valleys, Antarctica - Oligotrophic Lake LV.19.BULKMAT1 | ecosystem: Environmental > Aquatic > Freshwater > Lake...
CTTGCCGTCCGTTGTCGCGACAAACAGCAGTCCGCTCGCCGTCACGATCATTCCATGGCGCTCGGCCATGAACACGCCGGCATCTCTGGCGCCTTCTTTCGCCGCCCTCGCATCTTCTCCGAGCGGCACTCTCCACTTGATGGTTCCGCTGTTCAAGTCGTACGCCACGATCGCAGACCAGGGCGGACCGATCACGTAGGGCTGGTTGGGATACAGGCCCCAGTCGGTGTAATAACGATTCGCCGGTGACTCGACTCCAGCAGGATAGGCAGGACCGCCGAGCGGGCTGTAGGGACGAGCCACGGCGGTGATCTTCAACCCGCCCGGTGCTCCTCCAGACGCCACGACGGGTCCAGTGGACGCTCGAGGCTCAACGCCGGCGCCTGCCGCTCGATTCATCCCGTTCTGGCTGCCGAGAAATGTGTAGAGCGCGGTCAACGCCGTATCTTCGAAGTCCGTGAACGCAGGCATCTCGGCTTTCCCGGAGAGGACCACCTGGCGGAACGCATCGAACGCCATCCGGTTCGTCCCGGTCAGCGCAGGAGGTCCGCCTGCCGAGCCTGTGCCGTTGACGCCATGACACACCTGGCATCTATCCTCGTAGATCGTCCGTCCTTGCTCGCCTGACGCCGCCCCACTCCGACGCCGCGCGGCGAGCGGATCGTCGAGGCTCAGCTTGTAGATGGTCGGCCAGTCCTGAGTCGTGAGATACACCAGGCCCCTGGCAGGATCCGCGGCGCCTGTGCCCCAGTTCGACCCTCCGCGGGCGCCCGGCAGCGAGAGCGTTTCCTCGAGCCCGGGTGGCGTGTACAGGCCCTCGTTGCGCATCTTCGAGATTCGGTCCTTCCACGCGGCGCGTTCGTCCGCAGTCAGGATGAACGGATTCACGTCGTCTGCGGTCATGCGCTGCCGGGCGAACGGCGGCGGAACAGTCGGATAGGGCTGCGTCGGCCATGCCTGCTCGCCTGGCATGTTGCTGCTGGGCACGGGGCGCTCTTCGATGGGCCACAGGGGCTTGCCCGTCACGCGATCGAACACGAACAGGAAGCCCTGTTTCGTGGACTGCGACACGGCATCAATCCGCTTTCCGCCGTGCCGAACGGTGATCAACTGCGGGGCCGCCGTGATGTCGTAATCCCACAGGTCGTGGTGGACCATCTGGAAATGCCACAGCCGCTTTCCGGTGCGGGCATCCAGCGCCAGCAGGCTGTTCGCGAACAGGTTGCTCCCGATCCGGTCGGCCCCGTAGTAGTCGTAGGTCGGCGAGCCGGTGGGGAAATATGCGATGCCTCGCCTCTCGTCAACCGTAATTTCGCCCCAGGTGTTCGCGCCACCCGAGTACCTCCAGGCGTCTTTCGGCCAGGTGTCGTGTCCCGCCTCGCCCGGGTGCGGAATGGTGTGAAAGGTCCACACGAGCTTGCCCGTCACGACGTTGTAGGCCCGGATGTCCCCGGGAGGCGACACATAGGCCTCGCCGGTCGCCGAACCGAGCAGGATCAGGTTTTCGAAGACGCGTCCAGGGGAATCGGGCTGAATGCGGGCGATGGTGCTGGGATCGCGGCCGAGGCCTTCTCTCAGATCGACGAGCCCGTTGTTGCCAAAGCTCAGGATCGACTTTCCGGTTCGCGCGTCGATTTCCTGGAGATGGTTATTGATCGTGAAGACGAGCCGCCGATTTTTGCGATCCTTGCTCTCCCAATAGGCGATGCCGCGGGTCGTCAGGCCCGGAAGGTTCTCGTGGATCCAGAGCTCCTTTCCGGTCGCCGCGTCGAGCGCGACGAGCGAGCTGTTTTTCGCCAGCACGTACATCACGTTGTCGACGACGATCGGATTGAAGACGTAGGCGCGGCTGTCGCCAGTCGGATAGATCCAGGCGACGTCGAGCTGGCCGACGTTGGATTTGTTGATCTGATCGAGCGCGACGAAGTGCGACGAATCCGGGCCGCCGCCGTACTCCCTCCAGGTCCTGTGGTTCTGCTGAGCACCTCCGGCCTGCGTAGCCAGGGCGATGGAACACCAGACCAGAGCACACGTACCCTTCATCGGAACATCATACTCGTCCCTTCCGGTTGACATCCCTTCCGGACGAGCCGTATCCTGCAACTCACCTAATAAAATCCAGGGACCCTGGGCGTGCCCAAGGAGACAAATATGAGAAGTGTCGCGCGGCTCGCGCTTGTGGCGATGGTTAGTTTCGCGTTTTCGATACCCGCCTCGGCTCAGACACTCTACGGATCGCTCGTGGGGACGGTCACCGACGAATCCGGTTTGTCCGTGCCTGGTGCGACGGTCACGATCACGCAGGCGGAGACGAACCAGAGCCGCGAGGGGACCACGAATACCACTGGCGGATATAACTTTCCGAACATTCCCGCCGGCACGTACCAGGTGAATGTGACCCTCACGGGGTTTCAATCGTTCAGCTCGCGGGGCGTTGTCGTGAGGCAGAGTACGTCCATCCGCGTCGACGTGCGGCTCACTGTGGGTGCCTTACAGGAGACGGTCCTCGTCTCGGGTACAGCAGCGGTACTCCAGACCGAGAGCGCGGCGGTGCAATCGCAAACGACGAGCGAGCAGATCGAGAACCTGCCCACAAGCGGCCGGTCGTATCAGAGTTTCATGTCGCTGATGCCCGGCGTCGCGCAACCGTACATGATCCAGGCCGGCGGCATCAACAATCCGGCCCGGTCAATGGGGGTCTCGGTCAACGGCCAGCCGCCGAACAATACACTCTTCAGGATCGACGGCGCGGCCGTGACCAACCAGTGGTACCCGGATATTCAGTCCTACAGCCCGGCTCTGGAAGCGGTGGAAACCGTCAGCGTCGTGACGAACAGCTTCGACGCGGACCAGGGGATGGCCGGCGGAGCCGCCGTGAATGTGCAGGTCAAGAGCGGCACCAACACGGTCAGCGGGTCGCTCTTCGAATACGTCACGGATTCGAAGCTGAAGAACCGTCCGTACTTCCTGCCTGCGGGCACCGGCAAGGGGGACGATACGAAACACATTTTCGGCGGCACGATCGGCGGCCCGATCGTGCGAAACAAGCTCTTCTACTTCGTCAGCCTCGAAAGCGAGGTGCGGCGCGTCAAGGACGGCACGGTCCAGCTCGCGGAGGGGGAGGTGTCGACCGGCACCACAGGACTGAGCACGCTGCCTCCGGCGGCCCTGCGCGCGGGCGACTTTTCGGCAACCAACACGGTTTTGTACGACCCGCTCACGGGCAGTGCGACCGGGGCGGGACGTGTGCCGTTTGCGTTTACGAACTGTCCCGGGTTGACGTCGACCGCCGACGCGAGGTTTGCCGGCTGCAATTACATTCCCGCAACCCGCATCAACCCGCTGTCAAAGAGGCTGCTGGACAGGCTCATCCTGCCGACGCTGCCGGGGTTCCAGGACAACTACTACGCGCGGGACAACTACGAATCGACGCTGCACAAGATTGACACGAAGGTGACGTGGACGCCCGGCAACAAGTTGAACCTGAACAATCGGTTGAGCTGGTTGACGAGCCGCCAGAACAGCCACGGGATCTTTCCCTCGCTCGACGGCGCCGAGTACAACCCGCTCAGTGTCGGGCGGCTCTGGAAAGCGAACATCACGAGCGGTTCTGTGCTCGCCACCTCCATTCTCTCGCCCACGTTTGTGGTGGACGGCGTGTTTGGGTACACCCCCTACCACAGCTGGGTCGAGCCCGAAGGACCGGCGGACCGGTGCTGGGGAGCCGAGTTCGGCATTCCGAATGCCTGCCAGCCGCCGAACTCCCGCGACCGCGCGTCGCCCCAGTTCAACATGGGCGGATGGGGGCTGGTGACGCCGAGCCAGATGCGAGATTACGCCGACAACCAGATGCAGTGGAGCGGCAACGCCGGGTGGACCAAGAGCACGCACAATGTGAAGTTCGGCTTCGACATCCAGCGGATGTATTTGAATCACTACGAGACCCAGGTGCCGGTGTTCACCTTCAATGGTGGTGCGACGGCGTTGAGCGGCGGGGCCTCACCGAACAACTTCAACCAGTTCGCGGATTTCCTCCTGGGGCTGCCACAGTCGCGAAACGCGCAGGCCATGACACCGCTCCTGGATACGGCAGGAGCGAAAGGGGCTGAATGGCCGGCCACGGTTCGCAGCTGGGCGAGCGGCATATACGTTCGCGATCAATGGCAGATGAATCGCAAGATGACGGCCTCGATTGGCGTTCGCTGGGAATACTATCCGTTCCCCACCCGCACCGATCGCGGCCTCGAGATGTTCGATTTCACCACGAACCTGCTGCAGGTCTGCGGCATCGGCGCGGCCAACCCGGAGGTGTGTAACATCAAGGTTCAGAAGGATCTCTTCACGCCGCGCCTCGGGTGGGCGTACCGGCCTACCGACGACACGGTGATTCGCGTCGGGTTCTCGCGCAATCCCCAGAGCGACAACGCGGTCACACGGGTGAATGGGATCGCGCAGGCGTTCCCGCAGATCGTCGCGATCACCCAATCGGGCCCCAACACGTTTACGCCGGTTGGCTCCCTCACCCAGGGTGTTCCGCTCGTGCCGCAGCTGGATCTCTCGGCCGGCACCGTCAGGCTGCCCGCCGGCTCGGGTGTGACGACCCTCGAAGGCGAGTTCCTGCGCGGCACCATTACATCGTGGAACGCGACCGTCCAGAAGCTCTTCCCGCATTCCCTCAGCGTGCAGCTCGGGTACGTCGCCAATCGGCAGAACAACCAGACGCGTCCCGTCAACCTGAACTACGGGCTGATCGGTGGAGGAGCGGCGAGTCAGCGGTTCAACCAGCTCGGCCTTGCGAATGGACTGCGCACGACGGCGGCCATGACCGTGTTCAGGCCGAACGGCAGGGTGACGTACGACTCTCTGCAGCTCAGCGTCACACGTCGAATGATGAACGGCTTCCAGTTCACCTCGGCGTATACCTTCGCGAAGGCCACCGATTGGTGGGCCGGCACCATCGCGATCCCGGAATACTACGACCTCAATAAAGCGGTGCAGGGCGGCGCCACGCGCGTGGGCGCCAGCGCTCCGCACAAAGTCGACGCGTCGGTCATCTATCAGCTTCCGTTCGGTGAAGGCAGAAGATTCCTGACCGAAGGCGGCGTCCTCGCAGGCATCGTCGGCGGCTGGCAGGTGAGCTCGGCGTTTACGGCCTACTCCGGCGCGCCCTTTACAGTCACGTCGAGCGCGGTGTCGCTCAACGCACCGGGCAACCCGCAGCTGGCGGATCAGGTCAAGGCCGAAGTCGATATCCTCGGCGGCGTCGGTCGGCAGACCCCGTACTTCGACGTCACAGCCTTCAAGCCGGTCACCGAGGCCAGGTTCGGAACAGGCACGTTCAACAGCTTGCGAGGCCCCGGCGTCAGGAATATGGACCTGAGCATCACCCGCTCGATCTCGGCGGGCGCCTCGAGAACGCTGCAGCTCAAGATCGAAGCCTTCAATATTTTCAACAGGCCCACGTTTGCGAACCCGGGCAATCTGAACGTGTCGAACCTTCAGCTGAATCCGGACGGCAGCGTGCGAAATCTGAACGGGTTCGGGGTCATCAATTCGACGCAGAATGCCGGCCGGGAGTATGCTGAGCGCTACGTTCGCGTCGGGATGAGGGTCTCGTTCTAGGCAGCTGACGATGAAGGCGCCTTTCAGAAATTTTCGGACGCCGCTCGCAGCCATGCTCGCCTGTGCGGCACTTGGCGGCGGGGGGCTGCTGACCAGAACACTCGTGGGCCAATCCGCGGCTCAGGCCTCGCCCGAGGAGTTCCAGCGGGCGGTTCTTCCAGTGCTGTCGAAGAGCTGCCTTGGCTGCCACAGTGACCGGCTTCGCACCGGCAATCTCAGTCTGGAATCCTTCCAGGAACCCGGCCGAGCACCACAAAACCCCGAGGTATGGCAGAAGGTGCTCGATAAGGTCGCCGCCGGGCAGATGCCACCACGGCCGTTGGCTCCGTTGTCGGCATCGGAACTGGCGGCCGTCACCGGCTGGATTCGAAAACTGCCCGGTATTGTTCCGGCTGACGCCGGAACCCACCTCGCCGAGGCGAGCGCCAACCCGGGCCGGGTGACGGCGCGGCGTCTGAACCGCGCCGAGTACAACAACACGATTCGCGATCTGCTGGGCGTATCGCTTCGCCCGGCTGACGAGTTTCCCGTGGACGATTCCGGCTACGGATTTGACAACATCGGCGACGTGTTGACGCTGTCGCCGATGCTCATGGAAAAATACATCAACACGGCGCGGGTCGTCGCTCGAGCCGCGGTGTTTGGCGAGGTCTACCCGGAGAAGCCGGGGCAGCTTGCGAGCCTGACGCCGAAAAAAATGCAGGACGACGTGCGCGCAAGGGGCAGCGAGACGCCGTACTCCATGCGCGGCGCCCTGTATGCGACGCATCACTTTCCGGTCGATGGTGAATATGAGTTCCGGTGGCGCTATGGGAATTATCGGGGTCGCGGGAAACCCGTCGGCCCGGGACGGCCGTTTGCGAGTGCGGCTGCGGCCCCTGCGGTGCCGCTTCCATCAGCCGACGTCGTGGACCAGCCGCCCGCTGGAGCCGCACGAGGTCGCGGCGCCGGCGGTGGGCAGGTGCCCAGACGCCCGCTGACGGAGGAAGAGAGAACGGCGAGGGAGGAGAAGCTCAAGAGGGCGTTTCCGCCGATGCTGATGACCTTCAGTATCGACGGCAGGCCTGCGCACAGCGAATTCGTCGAAGGCGACGGCAACTACAACTACGCACACGGCGACAACGTCGCCCGCGTCAACGTCAGTGCCGGCGATCATGCGCTGCGCGTGTCCTGGCCGGATCTGGCGAACCACCCCGATCCCTTCAGCTTGATCAACGCCGATGGCCGTCAGGAGCTGTTTGTCGATTACATGCGGATCGTGGGGCCTTTCAACCCATCGACGGCGCCACCGCCCAGCTACAAGAAAATTTTCATCTGTGGCGAACCCGGGCGGTACACGCCCGCGTGCATCAGACAGATCGTGACGGATCTCGTGTCGCGCGCATATCGACGCCCGGCAGCACCGGAGGAAGTACAGAAGCTGCTGGGTCTGGTGCAGGCCGTGCAGCAGCACGACTCGGCGGAGCAGGCGATACGCCTGGCCGTCGAAGCCGTGCTCGTGTCTCCCAACTTCCTGTTTCGCATCGAGCGCGATCCGGCGACGGCCTCCGCTGAGGCGACAGCGGGCCAGGGCGGGTATCAGATTACCGACCACGAGCTGGCATCACGGCTCTCGTATTTTCTGTGGAGCAGCATGCCGGACGCCGAGCTGTTCCGCCTGGCGGAGCAGAAGCGTTTGCACGACGCGACGGTGCTGAACGCCCAGGTCCAGCGGATGGTGAAGGATCCGAAGTCAGCCGCGCTGATCGAGAACTTTGGCGAGCAGTGGCTGAACCTGCGGCTCATGGACCGCACGAAGCCGGATTCGGAGAAGTTTCTGTCGGTGGATGACGAATTGCTGGATGCGATGCGGCAGGAGACCCTGATGTTTATCGGGGCGATCGTGCAGGGGAACCGCAGCATCCTGGATTTTATCGACGGCCGTTTCACGTTTCTCAATGGCCCGCTGGCCCGCTACTACGGGATCACGGGGGTCGACGGCGAGCAGTTCCAGCGGGTCGAACTCGACGGCGAGCAGCGCAGCGGCATTGTGACGCAGGGGGCCGTTCTCAGCATCTCGTCGTACGCCACGCGAACCTCCCCGGTCCTTCGAGGCAAGTGGGTGCTCGATACGCTGCTGGGCGCGGCACCGCCGCCGCCCCCCGACGACATTCCACCCCTGATCGAGAAGGACCTGGGTACGGCCGCGTCCATGCGCGAGCGGCTGGAGGAGCACCGCGCGAATCCGAGCTGCTCGGTCTGCCACAACCAGATGGATCCGATCGGCTTCGGGCTGGAGAACTACGATGCGGCGGGCGCATGGCGTGAGAAAGACGGCAGGTTCGACGTCGATACGACCGGTACTCTGCCCGACGGCCGGTCGTTTACGGGTGCGAAAGGGCTGAAGCAGATTCTGCGGGCCGACGCGCCGATCTTTGCCAGAAACTTCACCGGGAAGCTGATGACGTACGCGCTGGGACGCGGGCTCGAACGGACAGACCGGCCGGCCGTCGAGCGGATCAGCCGCGATGTGGCACGCGATGATTACCGTTTCGTGCCCCTCGTCACGGCCATCGTCAACAGCCGCCCGTTCCGTATGCGGAGCAGCAGTGGAGGAGTGCAGTGAGGTACCTATCTCGTCGGACGGTGCTGCGTGGGCTGGGTGCGACCATCGCGCTCCCGTTTCTGGATGCGATGCACCCCGCGTTTGCGTCGCAGGCCGTCAAGAAGGCGCTGGCCCCCAACCGCATGGCGTTCCTGTACGTACCCAATGGGATCGTCATGGAGGACTGGACTCCGTCGGGCGGACCTGGGTCCACGGCGCTCGCTGAGCTTCCTCGAATCTCCCGGGCGCTGGCACCCTATCGCGACGACGTGATGATGCTGAGCGGCCTGACGTCTGATGGCGGCCGGGAGCACGGCGACGGTGGTGGCGATCACGCGCGCGCGGGCGCCGCGTATCTGACGTCCGCGCATCCGAGGAAGACGTACGGCAAGGACATCAGGGCCGGCATCTCCATGGATCAGATCGCCGCCCGGCACCTGGAGGGGCAGACACGGTTCGGATCGCTCGAACTGGGGTGTGAAGAGGGTATTCAAGGCGGAAACTGCGACAACGGCTACAGCTGCGCGTACAGCAACAGTCTGTCGTGGCGGACGGAGACGACGCCCAACCCGCCGGAAATTCGTCCCCGCGCCGTGTTCGAGCGCATGTTCGGCGTGCCCGACGATGAAAAGGACCCCGCGCGGCGGCAGCGTGTCGGCAGCTTTCGGAAGAGCATTCTCGATATGGCGTTGGAGGAAGCCCGGGGTTTGCGCGGCGCATTGGGCGGCGCCGATCGCGGGAAGCTCGACGAGTATTTGTACGCGGTGCGCGACATCGAGAAGCGGATTCAGAATGCCGAACGAAACAACGTGGAGCGCGTCTCGATTGACGCGCCGGCGGCAAGCGTTCCCGACGATTTTGCGGAACACTCGCAGCTCATGTTCGACCTCACAGCGCTGGCGTTTCAGACCGACATGACGCGCGTCATTACGGTGCTGCTCGCCATCGAGCAGAGCCCGCGCAACTATCCGGAGATCGGCATCACGGAAGGCCATCACGGGCTGACGCATCATCAGGGTGACAAGGCCAAGATTGAGAAGGTCACGCAGATCAACGAGTACCACATCAAGCAGTTCATTTATCTGCTCGAGAAGTTCAAGTCGATACCGGACGGCGATGGCACGCTGCTCGACAATTCGATGATCGTCTACGGCAGCGGATTGGCCGACGGCAATCAGCATCAGCACCACAATCTCCCGGCCGTGATCGCCGGGCGAGGCCGGGGCACGATTCATCCGGGCCGTCACGTGCGCTACCCGGAAGAAACGCCAATGGCCAACCTGTTTCTCTCGATGCTCGACCGAATCGGCGTGCCGGTTGATTCCTGGGGCGACAGCAACGGCCGCCTCGAGGGGTTGTCGGATCTCTGATCCGTCAGGGTGTTGTCAGAAACACGTTGGAGTCATTTCCCTGCCGGCCTGACCCAGGCTGCGAAACGTTTCCACCGCAATCGCCTGCCTGTTGATTTTCACACAGCCTCCTTCCCGATCACTGTACCGGAGATCCGTGCGGAATCGGTCAAGCCAGGTCGGCGAGTCGCGTAAGCGCTTACGCGCGCCGTAAGGGGTTGTCATGCCAAAGGCGAATTTCCCGAGCAATTCGAGGCCTGTCGCCGAGCGGAAAGCGGTATGAGGGTTGCTCTCCAGCACGACGACTCGTGCCGTTCGCATCTGCTCTCGCAGCCCTTACCGCCGTCATTGTTCTGCTGACCGCATCCGCATCGATGTCGGGTCTGCGGCAGGAACCGGCTGCGCCCGAGCCGAGAATTTTCGAGGTGATCGCCCGGCGATTTGCGTTCGAGCCCGGCACGATCGACGTGACCGAGGGCGACCGCGTCCGGTTGATCGTGCGCTCGGCGGACGGCCCGCATGGCGTCGAGATTAAGCAATTCAAGGTCAAGAAGGCCGTCCCCCGGGCCAAACCAGGCGACTCACCGATCACGATCGAGTTCGTGGCGTCAACGCCGGGCACCTTTCCGATTCTGTGCTCGGAATATTGCGGTAACGGCCACAAGGACATGACCGGGACTCTCGTGGTGCAAGCGAAGCCAAAAGGAGCCGAATGAAGCGTATCTGTTTGTGCGCCGCGTGGGCGTTGATGGTACTGACGAACGCCGGATGCGACGAGAAGCTGAGCACCATTACCGGGCCGACGCCCGAACTGACGCCGACCTTCAGCAGCATTCAACGCACGATTTTCAACGTGACCGACTCGAGCGGCCGGCTCGCGTGTGTGCAGTGCCATACCGATCAGGGACGCACCCCGAGTGGTGGACTGGTCATGCTCGAAGGCCGCGCCTACGATGCGCTGGTCGGCCGGGCAAGCACGGGAAAACCAGGGGCGACCCGGGTCATCCCGGGCGATCCCGACAATAGCTATCTGGTGAGAAAGCTGGAGGGGGCATCCGACATCGCCGGCCAGCGCATGCCGAGGGGGAACGGGCCGTTCCTGACCGAGGGTCAGATGTTGGTCATCCGGCGCTGGGTCAGCCAGGGCGCCCCAAACAACTGAGGTGGTTGTGATACTGAGACTACGACGCGCGTGTGCCGTCCTCGTTCTGATTCTGACCGCCGCCGCACCGTCTGCCGCGCAGGCGCCGCTCGACGATCCGGATCTCGACGTCAACCTGGCCCAGCCCGACTTCACGCTGGTGGCGCTGCCGACGACGCTTCGCGTGCCGAGGCACAAGAGCGCCTTCCGCGTGACGCACCGGTTCACCCGCCCGCTTGGCGACGGCAGCTTCGGCGATCTCGCCGGAGACTTGTTCGGCCTCGACAGCGGAGCGCAGATCGGCATGGAGTATCGCTACGGGATCATGCGCGGCACGCAGGTCGGCATTCACCGAACGTCCGATCGCACGATTGAGTTCTTTTCGCAGCACGAGCTGAAAGCGCAGAGCTCATCGTTCCCCTTCACGATCGACGCCCTTGCGACCGTCGACGGCACCAATAACTTCCGCGACAGCTACTCGCCGGGATTGGGAGCGGTGATTTCGCGGACGATCGGCGAGCATGCGGCGTTCTACGTGCAGCCGGTGTGGGTGAACAACACGAACAGGCTGCCATCCGAGGTCGTCGACGACAACGACACGGTGCTGATCGGCATCGGCACCCGTCTCCGGATCCGCCCGACGGTGTACCTCGCCATCGAAGGCGCGCCGCGTGTGGCCGGCTACGATCCGGGCTCGGCGCAGATTGGCGTCGGCCTCGAAAAGCGTTCGGGCGGGCACACCTTTCAGCTGACCTTCACCAACGGCTTCGGCACGACCATCGGCCAGCTCGCGCGTGGCGCCAGAAACAGGGCCGACTGGCATTTCGGCTTCAGCATCTCGCGGAAGTTCTACTGAGCTACATCGGGCTATTTATATCCCTGCCACAGCCAGACGAGCGCGTCGGGCAGCGTCTGGAAGACCACGTTCGCGTCGGTATGGCGAGCCCCTTCGGCGTACACATATTTATGGGGGTAGCCTTTCGCCTTCAGGGCCGCGGACATCCGCTGGTTCGCCAGCACCCAGTTCCCGAACGTCGATTCCTCGCGGGTTGCCCCGTTGTCGAGCTCGCTCACGTGGAACCAGATCCGGATCGGCTTTTTCTCCGAGTTGGGAATGAGCGTCGAGTGGTATTCCCACGCGCCTCGCGGGTACTCGGGGTTGGTGCCCCGAGCCTGGTTGACGAACGTGCCCGAGTAGCTCAGCACTTTCCGGTAGAGCTCCGGGTGGAACCACGCCATCGCCAGCGCGCCGGCCGCGCCTGAGCTGCCACCCATCGTGGCGCGCCCTTCCGGGTCCTTCGTGAACCGCACTTTGTAGTCGCGCTCGATTCTGGGCAGCACTTCGGTCTCGATGAATGTCGTATAGGTATCGGAGACCGAGTCGTATTCGAGCCCGCGCTGGCTGCCCGGCCCGTCTCCCCCGCCGTGGTGCACGAGGACGGCGAGCATGACCGGGACTTTCTTCTGATGGATCAGGTTGTCGAGCGCGGTCGGGACCGAGTAGTGATACTTCGGGTTGTATCCGTCCTGCACGACGATGAACGGGGCCGGGTTTCCGGGCACGTACTGGGCGGGAATGTAGATGGCCACCTGTCGCTCGTACGGCACGACGGCCCCCGGATTGTCCCGGGAGATGCCCTTGTAGATCTTGCTGTCCCCGGACTTCATCGTGAAGCGATGGATCGTGCCTCGCGGGATGAGCGGGTTCGGGACGAGATCGGGGGAATTGGAGAACGGCGGCCTGAGCGTGACGTCGCTCTCATCAAGCATGTTGGGGCGCGGCGGTGGCGTGCCCTGGCCGGGTTGGGCGGCGACCGGCATCGGGACGCCGAAGAGCAGAAGCAGAAGCAGGGATGTTTTCAAGTTTCACCTCACCGTAATGACGGTTTGTGCGGCGACGGGTGGCCGCGATGGCGTGCTGCGATCCTGCGCGTCCAACGCGAGGAGGTATCGGCCCGGCGACACATCCTGCAGCGGGATGCGGCCGGTATAGGCGAACGCGCTCCACCTCGGCGACCCGCTCTCCCCGTTACGCAGCGTGGTGCGCGACGCGAACGCTTCGCGTCCGCGTTCGTCGATGAGGCGGGCGCTGACGTCGATCTGCCTGGGCTGCTGAGCCGGCGCGTTATCGTAGATCTCCGAGAGCCAGACCAGCGTGGCGTCGCGTGTGAATTCGCGC
>Ga0163144_10021346_pt1 | contig 12875 bp, 10 predicted proteins | sample OliLak19BULKMAT1_FD_123175 | JGI IMG/M metagenome (GOLD analysis project Ga0163144, IMG submission 123175) | Freshwater microbial mat bacterial communities from Lake Vanda, McMurdo Dry Valleys, Antarctica - Oligotrophic Lake LV.19.BULKMAT1 | ecosystem: Environmental > Aquatic > Freshwater >...
ACCGCCTACCGCCTACCGCCTACCGCCTACCGCCTACCGCCTACCGCCTACCGCCTACCGCCTCACCTCCCCCCAAAAAAAACCCATGCGCATACTCTGCTTCTTAATCACCCTATCCTTCACCTTGGCAGGAGCCCGTGAAATGCGTGATCTGACCAATCGCGAAGGCACCGTCATCAAAGCGGAAATCGTCGAACTCACCGGCGAAGGCACGGTCAAGGTTATCGTCAAGCTAAAGCCCTACGACATCCCTCTCGCAAGTCTCTCTGACGAGGACCAGGCCTGGTTGAAGAAGTGGGACCTCACTCAGCGTCTTGGTGAGGAAGCTGCCTATTACAACGAAGAGATCTTCCGCGACGACTTCGCCGCCGAAGGCTTCGGCGAACGTTGGGGACATTACAAAAGCGGCAGCGTGGTGCGGGACGGAGTGCTCGTGGGCATCACCCCGGAAGGCTCGGATCACTCGGCGGTGGACAACATCAAACTTGATGGGCGCCAGGATGTCCAGGTGATGGTGCGCTTCCGTTTCGTCGGCAGCGAGGGCAAGAGCTTCAACGTCTGGCTCGACGACAAGGACTACAAGGAATCGCACGCCGGACACATTTGCAGCATTTCCATTTCCCCGGAAAATCTGACGATCTCCGATGCCAAAACCGGTCAGTTCGCCAACTCGATCTACGAGCAAACGAAATCCGGGGCCCCTCTCAGTGATGAGCTCAAAGCGATGCTCGCGACCAAAACCGCCCGCTTTCCACTTGAGCTTTCCAGGGACGAATGGCACTCCCTCGTGATCCGCACGAAAGGAGACACCACGACCGTTCTGATCGATGAGAAAGAGGCCGGTGAATTTTCTTCAGAAGGCATCAGCCACGATACCAAATCGCTCATCAGCCTCACCACCAATGCCGTCGCGGTGGAGTATGACGACTTTTCCATCCACGCGGCGGAGACCGAGTAGCCTCGCGGACATGCGGTCATTGACGCGGATCGGCCTGTCGGCTATCAGGGCAGATCCCCAACTCATGAACCCTCGACTGTTTCTCGCCGTTACTACCTTCGCCTCGCTCACCATGACCGCCGTGGCTGCGCCTTCCGATCCGATTCCCCTCTGGCCCGCGGGTGCCCCCGGCGAAGCGGACCTCAAATTACCGGAAGAGTCCGTCGAAAAAAAGGGGGAACACCAGATCGACATCCGCTCGAATGTCACGGTTCCGACCTTGACCTTCTATCCCGCACCCGAGCCGAACGGCACCGCCATTCTGGTCTGTCCGGGGGGTGGCTACAACATCCTTGCCGACTCGCATGAGGGCACCGATGTCTGCGCATGGCTCAACAAGATCGGCGTCTCCGCCGCGCTACTCCGCTACCGGGTCCCGCGTCGCGAGCATCTCGCCAAACACGGGGCTCCGCTTCAGGACGTCCACCGGGCCATGGGCATCCTCCACCAGCGTGCCGGGGAGTGGAAGATCAAGACCGAGCGCATCGGCATCCTCGGATTCTCGGCAGGCGGGCACCTCGCGGTGATGGCCCTCACCAGTGACGGCACCCGGACTTATCCGCTCGATCCCGCGATCGACGCGGCGGATAATGCTTCCGTCGTGCCCGCCTTCGCCGTGCTCGGGTATCCGGCCTATCTCCTCGATGAGAAAGATCCAGACAAGATCTCACCGGAAATCGTGATCTCGGAGAAGACCGGACCGGCCTTTGTTTTTGCCGCCCACGGAGACGATGGCTGGGTCGAAGGCAGTGCGCGGTTCTTCATCGAAATGAAGCGCCACCAGCGCGACTGCGAGTTGCACATCTTCGGGAAAGGGGGGCACGGCTTCGGCTACGACAAGACCGAGGAGGAAATCAAGCAGTGGTCAATCCTGGCGGAAAAGTGGATGCGAGCCATGACTCTAATTCCATAAAAATCTCAATCAAGAATCTCATAATCAAAGACTTGAGCACCTAAATCAAAGACCTCCGCTTCGATTTCTCGATGACGCTGAACGATCCCGGCGCTCACCGCTTCCCGGGCTTGGCCATCCAGACGGGCTTCCCCTTCGAGTAGTTCATCGAGCACCGCCAGGTCGTGGTGTTCTCCCAAAAGAGAACCCAAACGATCCGCTTGCAGCACTCCCTCAAGAGGAATCGAACCACCAAATTCCCCGGACATCACTTGCAAGTGCACCGAGAGCGTCTTGGCCCGTTTTCGCCACTCGTGGAGGTCCTCGGGATGTCGGGTCAGCCCGGCCCGAATGCGCGCTTCGCAGCCGCGTTCAAAGTTCCGGCTCCACCCCTCCTTGACTCCCGCCTCCGTGCATGATTCCCAGGCGACGTTTGCAAGACGGTCGGCGACCTCGGCGAGTTCAGTTTCAGCGGCGGCCACCTCTGTCGCCAAGTCGGGCGCAGCAAGGATCGCCGCATGTCGATCCGCCAACCATCCGTGCAAGGGCGCAAGATTGACCGAAGCTAACTCCCCTCTCCCGAAAACGATCGGGTCAGCCAGTGAATCACACAAAACCCGGGCGTCACGCGCCTCGGAAAATCGTCGAGCAGCCGAGCGCACGAGGTCCGTGGCACGCACGAAAGTCTCCAACCCCATCCCGCTTTTGGTTAACAACAGAATGCTGCGGATGCGCTTCCCGTGTTTTCGCAGCTCATGGATGGCAGGATCAGGATCATCCGCGAAACGCCCCAAGCAAGCCCGCGCCCCGGCAATTTGCCCTGTCAGAATCTGGCCACAATACGTGCCCGGGGAAATGGAAGCTGGAGATGGCGGATTCATGGAAGATCGCGCGAAATCTGTAGTCGCAACCGGGGAAGTCTGCAAGAATCGAGGGAAGACCTAACCCTGTTGAGGGTAGGAGCCAACCCTGTCGTGTCGCGGAGATTTCCAGAAAATCGGGTTGAGCTGTCGAATCGTGTGAATCGGATCGATCTTGAAACGCTGGCAACCATGATCCGCCGACGTGCCCGGACGCATCAAACACGATTGGATCTCCTGAGCGGAACCGCTTGAGTGCGGGACAGCGGAATCGCCGCGGCGACGACCCGCCCGCGAATCGGCGCTTGCTACCCGACAGGCTGGCTCTATCTTACTTGCGAGCCTTCAGGTTCAGTCAGTCCCATGTCATTCCTTCCCTTTGGCCCGGAATTCGTTCCGTCGGCAGCATCGAGGCCTATCCGTTCCGGATGGGCGAAGGAGACGCGAACCCTCGACCGACGGCTCGATTATTCCATGCAGAGGATCCTCTGCGGCGTCGCCGGACTCGTTCCGGCGGGGGTCAATCGACCCGGTGCCGCGCAGGTGCTTTTTTGGGAGTTGTCCCGAGTGCGGACCTCCCCTCCTACCCAAGCGCGGCGCTTTGTCCCGCCTTCGGTCGCGATGCCCTCTGCCCCCACCCCATGGGCCGATGTCCCCATCGTCCCGCAACCAACCTCTTCCACCAAACATGGAAAACCAATCATCACCCAATCCAAATCGCCGCCGACGCGGCAGTCGTTCCGGCGGTCGCAACCGCAATCGCCAGGGATCATCCGGCAACTCTGCAGAACGCTCCTCCGCCCCGCCGACGGGGGAAGGTTCGTCGCGCAATCATCGCAACCGCAATCGTAACCGGACTGGCAGCCGCAGCGACGAGCGGATCCGCCGCAACACGCCCAAGCCGAGCCTTTTCCAGCGCATCCTCGGATTCCTGAGCTTCGGTTTGCTCGGGAAGACGTCGAAGAAGAGCAAGCGTGGTCCGGCCACCCGCAATCCGGATTCAGCCCGCACCTCGAGAGGCCAAGGACAAGGCCGCCGCGAGTCCGGGACCACAAGCCGCGAGTCCGCTGCTACAAGCCGCGAGTCCGCTTCCTCAGGCCGCGAGTCCGCTTCCTCAGGCCGCGAGTCCGCTTCGACCCGTCGCGATGCCTCTACCGCCGATCTCAGCCAGAGACGCCGCGCCTCGACCACCGAAGTCACCACCCCTCGACTCTACGTGGGCAACCTCGATTTCGCCGCCACCGAAGGTGAACTGGAGGACCTCTTCCGCGGAGTTGGTCTCGTCTCCAGCACTGAGGTGGTGATCAATTCTCGCACCCAACAGTCCAAAGGATTCGCCTTCGTCGAGATGGGAAGCGTCGAAGAGGCCAAGCGTGCTGTTGCCGTGTTGGACAATCAGGACTTTATGGGCCGCAAACTCATCGTCGGCGGAGCTCGCAGCGACGGACCGAAAGATGGTTCGGCGAGCGACGAAGCCGCCTCGACGGAAGTGGCCGCAGACTGAGTCTCGCGCCACCAGAATGACCGTTCCCGAAACGGTCCGCCACGCCGGAATGGTCGATGATCATTCCGGCGTTTCTATTGCTTCCACTCTCATTTCCTATTCTCATGCCGAACGCCTTTCCCCCCATCTATCTGGTCGGTCCCACCGGCTGCGGAAAAACATCGGTCGCGCTCGCGGTCGCCACCCAACTCCAGGACTGCGGCGTCCCCGTGGAAATCGTCCTGGCAGACGCCTACCAGATATACGACGCTTTCCCAATCCTCAGCTCCGCACCGACCGCAGATGAAAGGGCGTTGGTTCCGCATCATCTCTGCGGCGTTATCCCGGCCAGCGAAGAGTGCGATGCCGCCCGCTTCGCCCAGCTCGCCGAAGCCGCCATCGCCGATGTCGCGGCCAGGGCCTATCCTCTCGTTGTTGGCGGGAGCGGTCTTTACCTCAAAGCGCTCACCCACGGTCTCGCTCCCACCCCGCCCGGCGATGCAACCTTGCGAGCCGAACTTGAGCTTCTCTCCCTCGACGAGCTGGTGGCCCGCTACCAGTCCCTTGACCCCGCCGGAGCCGCCGCAACCAATCTGCTCAATCGTCGCTACGTCACGCGGAACGTTGAGATTTGTCTCTTGACCGGCCAACCAGCCTCAGTCCTCAAACAAGCTTGGTCGCGCCCGCAACCGGATCTGCACGCGGTCTGCCTGCAGCGGGAACGGGCGGACTTGTATGATCGCATCAATCAAAGAACCCTTGTAATGCTGCAAAATGGAGTCCTCGAGGAGGTCGCCGCGCTCGGTCCACTTTCCGCCACCGCCGCCAAAGCCATCGGACTGTCCGAAGTCCGCGCCCACCTTGCTGGGGAGATCGACCTCGCCACCTGCACTGATCGCTGGCAACAGGGCACCCGCCGCTACGCGAAGCGCCAGGAGACCTGGTTCCGCAAAGAGCCGGACCTGCGTCCTCTGGATATCCCTGCCGGCGAATCCGCCGCAGCTACGGCCACCCGCGTCATTGAGCTGCTCGCCACAGGAACCCCCCACCTTTCGTTCCCGTAGCCGAGGTCAGTGACCCCGGGCTGGTTCAAGGGAACCGAGGTCACTGACCTCGGCTACAGCGACTGACCTCGGTTCGGGCTCACTCGCTCCCCTCTCGAAGCTGGGCGCTGGAAATCGCGTGCCAGTTGTCTTGAGCAGGATCCGGGCTGGAATCGCTCTGGGCTTGCGCGACGATATTTTCCACAGTGCTTTGCCCCTCCTCTTCCCAAGCAGCCATCTCCGCCTCACTGGCCCAACCATCGGCGATCAGCCGCTCGCGGGCGACGGCCAGGCAATCCCGCCCCCAGCGACCGGCCCGTGCCGTTTCCGGAACGTAACGGGCGTCGTCGTGCTCTCCATGTCCGGCGAGGCGCAACAATTTTCCCACGACGAGTTGCGGACCCGCCCCACTGCGGGCCTGGGCGATCGCTTCGGCGAAAACCTCCAGGCAGGCGGCAAGGTCGGTGCCGTCCACGGAATAGCCGGAGATTCCGTAGCCTTTGGCCCGGTCCACCAAATCTTCGCAGGCATATTGCCGACTCGTCGGCGTCGAATAGGCGAATTGATTGTCCGCCACGGCAAGCACGAGGGGCAGTCTTTCGACGGCGGCCTGGTTGAGTCCTTCGTGAAGGGAGCCGGTCGAGGTGGCCCCGTCCCCACAAGTGGCACCTCCGACGCTGCCCATCTCTCCGCGAAAGCGCTTGGCCATCAACATGCCGTTTACCACCGAAATCGAGGCCCCGAGATGGCTGATCATGGCCGGCATCCCTTCGCGAGGACGACCCCGGTGGATATTGCCGTCGCGTCCTCTCATTGGGCCGGAGGCGGCTCCAAAATAGGTGCGGGCGGCGTCAATGAGCGGCTCACCGAAGGCAAGCCTCCCGGCCTGGTCCCGGATCAACCCGGCGAAAATGTCGCCTTGTGCGCGATGCAATTGGATGCCCAGTGCGGCGCTGAAGGCCTCCTGCCCTCTCCCCACATAGACACCTCCCACCACTTTCCCCGCCCGGTATTGAGCGGCGACCTTTTCTTCGAAGATGCGAGACAGCAGCATCACCCGAAAGGCGGCGAGGTAACTCTCCCGCGAGGTACCCGACCCGGAGCTCTCCCCTCCTCCTGAGGCGAGGTCTCGTCGAGGGGCAACGGTGGAGGACTCAGGCATCGGTGATGGTGAAAAAAACAAGGTGGCAGCTTGCCGTAAATCTAGGGGCAACCTAGGCGCGGGGCGGCCACTCCCGCAATGATTTTTTCGGGGCTCGGCCCTTGCAGGAAGTTTCGATCTGACAGGCGGACAAGGATGCGCTAGCCTCGCCTCATGAAACTCGGAGTGATTGGTTGTGGAAAAATGGGTGAGGCCCTCGTCGGCGGGATCGTTCGCAGCGGAGTGGCGAAGGCGGAAGATGTTCTCGTCTATGATACCTGGGCCGCATCCATGGAGCATTTGGTGGAGAAACTCGGGGTCCGGTCGGCGGGCGGCAACGCGGAAGTTGCGACGGCCTCAGAGGTGATCCTTCTCTGCGTCAAGCCACAGGGATTCGTGGAAATGTTGGGAGAACTGGGCCCGGTCGGCGACAAGCTACTCGTTTCGATCGCCGCAGGCATCCGCTTGGAGACGATGGCCGCATCCTGCGTGACCACCCCGACGAGCCCGGCTCCTCGCCTGGTCCGGGTCATGCCCAATACTCCCGCCCTCGTTGGGCGCGGGGCGGCTGCCTACGCTCTCGGCACCACCGCCACGCCTGCGGATGCCGCGACGACGGAGGCCTTGCTCGGCGCGGTTGGTTATGTCTGCCAAGTGCAGGAAGAGGACCTCGACGCCGTGACCGCACTGAGCGGAAGCGGTCCCGCCTATATTTTTCTCATGATCGAGGCCCTTGTCGCCGCCGGAGTCGCCCAAGGGCTCGATCCCCAGATTGCTCATGATTTGGCGGTGCATACGGTGGCGGGAGCGGCCGCCCTCACCATACAAACCGGGGAGGACCCCGCCGTCCTGCGCAAAAATGTCACCAGCCCGAACGGGACCACCTTTGCCGCGCTGCAATCCTTCGAGCAAAATCACTTCACCCGAATCGTCGCAGAGGCTGTCGCGGCGGCTGCGGATCGCTCGCGCGAGTTGGGGGGAGGACGTGCGTGAGCGCCGCAGCGTCCCTTCTGGCACAATTCGTTTTGACGAAAGATTGACTTGCTGAACCGTTCGGGCGAAGTAGCCATCCAGTCTCATGAAGAATCTTCGCGAACACTACGAGGCCTCAGGCCAGGGGCACGTTTTTGCTTTTTACGACAACTTGCCTCCAGATGAGCAAGCGCAAGTGACCGCCCAGGCGGAAGCGATCGATCTCGACGAAATCAAGCATCTCGTCGAGACTCTGATTCAAAACCCCGGCCCCGGACAGACGGCGACAGCGGGAGCATTGGAGCCCGCTCCCTTTGTTCCCTTGCCCCATCATGAAGGGGGAAATCCCACCACGTGGAGCGAGGCCCGCACTCGCGGCGAAGGGGCCTTGCGCACGGGGCGAGTGGCCGTGTTCACTGTCGCCGGCGGCCAAGGGACCCGCCTTGGCTATGACGGGCCCAAGGGCACCTACGGCGTGACCCCGGTGCTGAAAAAATGCCTGTTCCAGGTCTTTGCCGAGAAAATCCTCGCCTCCAGCCGCCTTTTCGGGCGCCCGCTCCCTTGGTATATCCTGACTTCGACCATCAATCACGAGGAGACGGTGGCCTTTTTCCAGAAGAATGAGTATTTCGGCCTACCGGAGGAGCGGGTCCACTTCCTGACCCAGGGGCTCATGCCGGCGGTCGATGCCGAAGGCAAGATCCTCCTCGCCGGACCGGGCGAGATCGCCCTCAGTCCCGATGGCCACGGCGGGGCCTTGCGGGCCCTCGTCCGCTCGGGAGCGATTCGGCAGATGGAAGCCGACGGGATCGACATCGTGAGCTATTTCCAAGTCGATAACCCTCTCGTGCGCTGCCTGGACCCGGCATTTATCGGATTTCATATTTTGGAACATTCCGACCTTTCGAGCAAGATGGTTCCGAAGGCCTATCCCGGCGAGAAAGTCGGCGTATTCTGCGAGCGCGGCGGCACTTTGGAAGTCGTTGAATACAGTGACCTTCCTGTCCGGCTCGCCGAGGAAACAGATGCCAACGGCCATTTGCGCTTCCAAGCCGGCAGTATCGCGATCCACATCTTCAACCGCGATTTCATGAAGCGCCTTGGCGGTGGCGGCGACGAATCGGCCCGCCTGCCCTTTCACCTCGCCCACAAGAAGGTGCCCCATCTCGATGCCGCAGGCCAGCTGGTGCAACCGGAAACGCCGAACGCCTACAAATTCGAGATGTTTGTCTTCGACGCGTTGCCCTTCGCCCGGAATCCCGTCATCATCGAAACTGACCGGGCCGATGATTTCTCCCCGGTCAAAAATGCCGAAGGCGTCGATTCCCCGCAAACCTGTCACGACGACCAGCTGCGCCAGTATGCCCGCTGGGCCAAAGCCGCTGGTATTCCGCTGGAAATTGACGCCACCGGACTGCCTCCCTTTTCGTTCGAGGTCTCCCCTCTCTTTGGCGACACCCCCGAGCGCTTCGCAAAATCCTGGGAAGCCTTGTCCTTCAAGCCGGAGTTGACTGAAGGCCTTGTCCTCGGATAATCCATCTTTCCTTTCCTCCCCCAAAACATCCTCCTCTATGAGCGTAGAAAAAAAACTAATCGAACTGGGCATCATCCTGCCCCCCGCCCCCCAGCAACTGGGGATTTATAAACTGATGGTCCAGACCGGATCGATCGCCTACTTGTCCGGGCACGGTCCCTTCCAAGATGACGGCACCCTCATCACCGGACGTCTCGGTGCGGACATGAACGTCGCCGCCGGCCAGGCTGCCGCTCGCCAAGTGGGCCTCAATTTGCTCGCCACCCTCCAGGATCAATTGGGCTCGCTCGACCGCGTCAGCCGCATCGTCAAAACGCTCGCCCTGGTGAGCTGCACCGACGAATTCACCCAACACCCGGCAGTGGTCAATGGTTGCTCCCAATTGTTCGCCGATGTCTTCGGCCCCGAAATCGGAATCGGCGCCCGCAGCGCGATGGGCACGAATTCCCTGCCTGGCGGGATCCCGGTGGAGATCGAGATGATCGTGGAAGTCCGGGACTAGAATCCGGCGTTCTTGGACCAAAGCAATGGACTTGCCCCAGGGTCTCGACCAGATCTGCTCCCCGGCTTTGCTCTTCGACGCCGATCAGATTTCCGTGAACCTGACGGCGATGCTGTCCATTGTCGGGGACGATCCAAGTCGCCTCAGACCCCATCTAAAAACGCACAAGTGCGCGGAGATCCTCCGCTTGCAGCTTGATCTGGGAATCCGGCAGGTGAAGTGCGCCACTCTGGCGGAAGCGAAGCTGGCGGCGGAAGCGGGAGTTCCCGACGTCTTGCTCGCTTACCCTCTGGTGGGGCCGCATCCGGCTCGTTTGATGTCCTTGCGGGATCGCTTCCCGGAGACGGAGTTCTCAGCCGTGATGGATAGTGCCGAGGGGCTGACGGCATTGCAGGACGCGACCGCCGCCCGCTCGGATTCCCTCGCGGTTTTTCTCGATCTCGACTGTGGCATGCACCGCACGGGTATCGCAGGAGGTCCGCCGGCCGTCGCTCTGGTGGCCGCTTTGCTGGAATCGGATCGTCTCCATTTCGCGGGCCTTCACGCGTATGACGGACACATCCACGCCAGTGATCCCGCGGAGCGAGCGCGAGTGTTTGCCGCCGCCTTCGCGGAAGTCGCCCGATTCAGTGAGCTGCTCTGGGAGAAGGCAATCGCCGTCCCCCTGGTCGTGGCGGGCGGGTCTCCGACCTTTCGCCTTTGTGCGGAGCACGCCGGACGTCAGTCGATCCCCTGGCAATGCTCTCCCGGAACCCCGGTGCTGTGGGATGCCGGATACGCGACCAACTACCCCGATCTGCCTTTCTCCCCCGCCGCCTTCCTGCTCACTCGGGTAGTGAGCCGACCGCTCCCGGATCACCTCTGCCTCGACCTCGGTCACAAAGCCGTCGCGGCAGAGAACCCACTCGATCGCCGCCTCCGTTTTCCGGCGCTACCAGAGGCACGATTCATCTCCCAAAGCGAAGAACACCTCATCGTGTCCACTCCCGACGCGGACCGCATCGCCATCGGCACGGAGTTCCTTGCGGTGCCGCAGCACATCTGCCCGACGGTGGCTTTGCACGACCGGGCGCACCTCATTCGCGAGGGTTGCCTCACCGGCGAAACGTGGAACATCATCGGCCGCACCCGCCTCGCGTGAGGCTCGATCAGCACCCCTCGATTTCCGTTGCTCGCCAATGGGAGTTTGAAAACACCCGGATCGGCGCGAAAGTTCCTCGATGATTCACGAAAAAGGCAACCGTCTCCTCGACAAGCTAGAACACAAGGTTGGCTCGGCGGCGCTGCCCCACATCCTCCGCTGGATCGCGGCCTTCTCCGTGCTGTCGTGGGGCCTGAGCCGCTTCTCCCCGACCCTGCTCGATTGGATCGACTACAACCGTGCCGCGATCTTCTCCGGCCAGGTGTGGCGCATCTTCTCTTGGATTCTTTTCCCGACCGACACCAATGTTATTTTTGTGCTTTTCGCCATGTTCATGATGTTTTTTCTCTCGGATTCCCTCGAGCGGGCCTGGGGCAGTTTCCGGGTGAATGTGTTCGTGATAAGCACCATCTTTTGTCTGTCCCTGATCGGGCTGGTCATGCCCTTTGCGGGGCTCGCGTCGATCCTGGCCGGGGTATTCTACTCATCGGCCTTGCTGGCCTTCGCGACCCTGTTTCCCGATCATATCATCCACCTCATGGCGGTCATCCCCATCAAGGCCAAATGGCTCGGATGGGCGAATGTGGCGATCCTCGCTTCGATCGTTTTGATCAGCTCTTTTGTCATGCTCCCGGTCATCCTGGCCGGTCTGTTACCCTATCTGCTTGTTTTCGGGCCAACGTTTTTTCAGGAAACGAAACTTCGCACCCAGCAGAACGTCAGGCGGCAACGTTATCAAAAAGAGACAGACACCGGAGGGAATGCCTTTCACAACTGCGGAGTTTGCGGGGCTACGGAAGTCACCCATCCCGGGCGCGACTTCCGGGTTACGTCCGAAGGTCGGGAAATCTGTTCAGCGTGTCGCGACCTTGAGGGAGCGACTCCGGCGGATGAGACCGCCGCGAGGAACTAAGCATCGACATACTGCGCCTGATAGACCTCGGGGCGACGATTCAGGATCACCAGGCGGATCCCGATACCCAAGACCACGAGAAGCGCGACTCCCAGGCCGGCATAGATGTAAGTCCAATCCATCGAAAGGGCCGTCTCTCCGATGAGCATTTCCGACGGCTCGGAACTGCGCCCGTTTTCGTCGGTGGTGAATACCCGCAACTCATAGGTGCTGCTGGCAAAAAGCCCGCTGATCTCCGCCTTAACGAGTCGATCAATCCGGTCGATTTTCACCTTGTCATAGGGCACCCAGACGCTCTCGGGAAAGCCGGTCTGCTCATTGATCATGGTGCCACGGGCCTCCACTGCAAAACGGCAACGCTCAGAATCACGCGGCGCAGTCCAACTGATGACGAGGGAGTTGCTCGATTTCTCCAGCATGGTCAGATCCTCCGGGCTGCGGAGATCAGGATTGACGATCCGCTCCAACAAGGGCCGGGTGATGAATCCCTCCGGGCTGCGCAAGCGATCAATTTCTCCGGTGTCCAGATTCGCATACCATGGTTTTTGCGGGTCGCTGCCCACTGGCACCGATAGGGACGGATCCTCAGTCGCGGGTGTGGCCGAACCCAGCGCGGAGCCAGCGGCAGGGGTCGCGCTTGGATTGGTCGTGGCGGCGGAGCTGCCGTCCGGTATCCCCGAGTTTCCGGGAGTCGGCACATTACCCGACGACATTCTCATGCGCGATACTGCTGAACCACTCGCTGCCGGACTCGCCGGACCCGCCGCGCTGCTTCCGGGAGCACCGACCACATTCGCGAGAAGCCGGATTGGCACCACCTGGTCAAAGGAAAGCACCTGCATCGAGATGTCGATGGGGCCGCGATCCTGCGCAACCGGGGCCAGCCCGATATTCAATTGCACGTCGGAGAGCGGGCCGAGCTGCGGCCCGGGATTGGTGAGTAGCCGGAACGGCTCGGGAATGTTGAACTCCAGCGGCACGCTGGCACCACCCCGGTTGGTCACGATGATCGCTCGCTCGGCTGACTTGCCCGCTTCGATCTGGCCGAAGTTGATCAACTCCCGGGTGATGGAATTTGGAACGGAAATCTCGATCCGGCCAGGCACCACCGGGGCAAAAAGCCGCACGGTTTTCCGATAACCATTCGCGAGGACGAGGCTGAGCGTTCCGTCGAACGGTGCGGTGTCGGTGGCTCCCAAAGCAATGTTGACCTTGGTCGTCTGGTCTGGAAGCACGAAATACTCGGCGAGCAAGCCGGCCTTCACCCGGGTGCTGGCGTCGGTAGAGAGGCGCAATCCCTTGGCCGCCTGGCTCTTCACTTCGAGCATGGCGCGACGCTCTCCGCTCACGGGGTCGAGGATCAGCTCCAGCTCATCCGCCGTCAGGACGAAGGGCTC
>Ga0163144_10021348_pt1 | contig 12874 bp, 11 predicted proteins | sample OliLak19BULKMAT1_FD_123175 | JGI IMG/M metagenome (GOLD analysis project Ga0163144, IMG submission 123175) | Freshwater microbial mat bacterial communities from Lake Vanda, McMurdo Dry Valleys, Antarctica - Oligotrophic Lake LV.19.BULKMAT1 | ecosystem: Environmental > Aquatic > Freshwater >...
CCAGAGGGACTTCATCAATCACGCGGCGTCGCTCCATCAGACTTTCGTCCATTGTGGAAGATTCTCGACTGCAGCCACCCGTAGGTGTATGGTCCGTGTCTCAGTACCATCGGTGGGGGTCAGCCTCTCAGCTCCCCTAGACGTCATAGCCTTGGTAGTCCATTACACTACCAACTAGCTGATATCCCGCAGGCCTTTCTTTTAGCGATAAATCTTTACTCCGAAGAGACTATCAAGTATTAGCCAATCTTTCGACTGGTTATTCCTGACTAAAAGGGAAGTTCCTACGTGTTACTACCTCGTTCGCCGGTTGCCCCAATATTGCTATTGAGGCCCCCTTGACTTGCATGCCTTATCCACGCCGCCAGCGTTCATCCTGAGCTAGGATCAAACTCTCAACAAAAATCCTGCTATACTCATAATTTTTTGACTTGCGTCAACAAATTTTAGTAGCAAAGTTTTGGAACGGAACAAAATAGAAAATAGTAATTTTATACTTTGAACCTCTGAGGTTATCTTTCCTGAGCTCACTACCCCCTACTCCATCATGTTGCTTGCATGTTTGGTTTGAACCAATGGAATGGGGAGGAATCACTTTTGAATTTCTTGAGACTTGCATCCCCCAACACTCAAAAGCGCTGGAGGGTTCTCAATATAACAAGTTGTCAAAGTACACTGTTCTAAAACGGTCTCAAGGATTACTCCCCGAGACAGACATGCATTATATACATATCCCCATGAGAGTCAACACCTTTTATATATGAAAAAAACGGGTAGAAAACGAGTGTTAAAAACGGCCTAAACAGACCTTATTTACAAGGTAGTGTTGTCTGCTTTCCTTGTGAATTTACCTTTATGAGTGTTGCACTATCGTAGCCATCGACATCCCCTGTAAGTCTCGTATAATTCTTCACTTCTATAGTAGCTGGCACCGAAAGTGAGCATGACTTGTTGCTGTCTGAGAAACTTTTTTGAATACCAAGCACTGCAAATACTTCATCTTGATTATCAAAGCAAACAAGCTTGCCAATAGTTGAGGTGGTTTGATTTGGTATAAAACAAACCTTTCCAATCTGGCTAGATTTTGGATCTTCACTATATGTGTATGTTCCTTCAATAGTAAGGATTTTAGGTACTGGCGTTTTTGTTGGTTCTGGTGCAAACGCTGCCTCTTCTCCGAACTCTGCTTGTGCGCCTTCTGGCATACCGGCAGGCTTATCAATGGTTTTTGTTGGAGTTGATGTGGCTGGAGTTTGTACTGGAGCTTCTACTACTTTTTTATCCTTAAAAAAGTAGTAATATCCTGCACCTGCTAGAATTAGGATTAAGAAAAACCAAATATATGAGTTTGACTGTTTGCGTTTCATACGCATAAGTATATCAAAAAGCTACTATAATACAGTCATTCAAATCAACAAATATGAAGATTTTTTATTCTCTCAAATTATTGAATCAAATCAGTCTCAATTCCTTTTCCTTTAAAAATATGTGAAGCCCATTGATCTCTTATTGACTGAACAAAAACTTTTTCATTCTGAAGATTTGCTAGTATCGCATTCCATCTCGATATAGATTGTTCAAGTTCTAATCGATACTCTTCATCACTTTTTTCTGATTCTGGGGTTTTTGGCCTTCCCGAATCATAGCGTGTTTGTATACTTTTCAAATCTTGGGTAATTGTAGTTATTGCATCTTCAGCAATAGATATACGTCTTTCTACTTCGTGCGTTTCAAAGGGATTTTCAACTTGTTCATTTCCATCAATATTAATTGGTTCTTGAGACATCTCTGGTATTGCATTGAAATTTTCAAATCCCATGTAAGTTTACATTAGGTTTATAACAAACTTAATTTTACCCTCGCCCTCAATAATTGCAATGTGCTAGCTTTTCTTTTGAAATTTTTCAAGTGTTACAAGAAGTGGAGATGCAATAAAGATAGATGAATACGTACCTGTTACAACTCCGATGAGCAGGATGAGCGCGAAGTTGTGTGTCGCTTCACTTCCAAAAATAAACAGTGCGAGGAGTGTAACAAAGATGGTAATAGATGTATTAATCGAGCGCCCCATGGTCTGTGTCAGGCTTTTCCCTACTGTTTCTTCAAATAATTCTTTTGAACGATATTCATAGTTGTGAGTGAGGTTTTCACGGAGACGATCAAATACAACAATCGTATCGTGCACAGAGTACCCAAGGATTGCAAGAATCGCAGTTACAAACAAAAGGTCTATTTCGGCTCCAAAGTACTGGCCCATCAATATATATACGCCTGTAGGTACCACAACATCGTGAGCAAGTGCCGTGATTGTAGCGAATCCATATTTCCATGATGAAACAGGTTCAGAAACTTTACGGAATGCAAACGTTACAAACAGCACGATTCCGAGTAATACAGCTCCGATTGCCCAGTACGACTTCTGTTTGAGACTTGCTCCTGCAATAGGTCCTACAGAATTAAATCGTTCTTCTTTTACTTCACGTGTTCCGTCTTGTGCAAGATTTTTTACTACTTCTGTTTTTTCCAATGGTGTAAGTTCGCGTGTACGAAGTATGAAGTTATTTTCTCCAGATGGTCGTAGTGAAAAGCTTCCTATGTCCAAATTCTCAAGCGAAGACTTTGCTGTGTCGAGGGCTGGTCTCTGTCCTACTGCATACGAAACTTCGAGCAAAGATCCTCCAGTAAAATCAGTTCCGAATTTCAAACCGAAGATGAGACCGAGACCTATCGATCCAAGAACAAGAAGTGCTGAGAGAGTAAAGAATATTTTTCTGTATTGTACGATAAACATGGAAGTAGTGTTGAGTTATTAGTTTAGAGTTGATAGTTAGTTTTAATTTAATTATTTGCTGATCCAGAAGAAATCCCTGAACTAAAGAAGAATTTTGATAACTTCCCTTCCCCTTTAATACCAAGTGCAAACAAAAATGTTCGGGTTACTGTAATTGCAGTAAACATAGACACCACCACTCCAAGCCCGAGTGTAAGTGCAAATCCTCGTACTGCAGAAGTTCCGAGCCAAAACAAAACGACAGCTGTAATCACGGATGAAATGTTTGAATCACGAATCGAAAGCCATGCACGATGGAATCCTTCATGAATCGCTTCATCGAGTTTCTTCCCTGCTCTCAACTCTTCTTTCATTCTTTCAAAGATAAGCACGTTTGCATCCACTGCCATACCGATTGAAAGGATAAACCCTGCAAGCCCCGCAGCAGTTAGGGTGACTGGAATCAATTTAAATATCATAAGAGACAGAAATACATAGAGAGTGAGTGCGAGTGTAGCTACGAGTCCAGGGAGGCGGTACCACAGGATTAAAAAGAGTGCCGTAAAGATGAATCCCCAGAGACCAGCAGTAAGCCCTGCTTGAAGCGCTGATTCACCGAGTGACGCACCGATACTCTGTGTACTCACGAGGTTAATCGGGACTGGAAGTGCGCCGTAGTTTAAATCACGTACCAAAATCTTCGCTTGGTCGGGAGTGAAACCTCCAGTAATTTGCGCGGTACCGTCGCTGATTTCGTCTTGAATTCTAGGCAGTGAAATTGGTGCGCCGTCTAAGAATATTCCCAGTACTTTTCCGACATTTTCTTTTGTGATGTTTGCAAAAATCTCTTTTCCTTCTGAGTTGAGCGTCAGAACTACTATTGCATTCTTTGTGGTCTGGTCAAACTGAACACTCGCCTTACTGAGAAATCTTCCTGTAAGTGCAGTGGGTTCAAATAAATCACCGATTGTGCTAGATGCTATCTGTGCCTCGTTTAGATTTTTTGCACCATCTTTTTCCAGGCGAAAATCAAGGAGTGGTGTTTGTCCGATAAGTGCAACTGCTTTGTCTATATCAGTAACACCAGGGAGCTCAATGATAAGTCTGTGGTCTTTGTTTCCAGAGATGATACCAGCTTCCTCTACTTGAATGATTGGTTCTGATACACCAAACACGTTGATACGTCGCTCAATAACATCGCGCAGTGTTGCCATAGAACTAGAAATATCACTCGGTGCAACCTGCGATACGTCTGCACTATAAATAAGTTCCGTTCCCCCTATGAGGTCAAGACCGAACTTAAATGGAAACTTTCCAAAACGTGATTCTGGATTTTCAGATGAGTAGACAAAAAATGCTGTGAAAACAAGAAACAAAACAAGCAAAGCACTCCCAAAGCGGTATTTGTTCATAATCCAATCAGTATAGGCATTTTAAGCCGAAAATCAACTTGACTCCCTCTAGAAAAATAGCATATATGCCACTGAAAATAGTGCAGCGAGCCAACCTAAAGGTATAGATCCAGATGCACCGAGGAGGAATCCGGCGTCGTAGAGCCAACCGTTGTTAAAAGTTGTGTACATTTGGATATTATCTATGAACCACCTTGCAATGAGTGAGTACGGTGCAAGCAGTCCATGCCATACTCCCCACAAAAAACCTGCTGGTGTGGCAGTTGCAAAATCTCCATTCTGTAAAAATGCAAACGTAGTTACAGGAATCAAACATACGATTGTAGCTATAATTATTTTTTTCATATGCGTTTGGTTATCTACTAACAACTAATCACTAAAAACTATTTTAAATTCCCTCTCGTGAAAGCAATATCTTCATGGTTCTGAGCGCCACTTTGATATCCAATATGAGTGATCGATTTTTTATGTAGAACAAATCATATGAGAGCTTTTTCTTTGTTTCACTTACTTGTGCTGCAAACTTTGGTGGCTCAGTATGGTACAGCTGTGCCCATCCAGAAAGTCCTGGTTTTATCAGGTGCCGAATATTGTAGTAGGGAATCTCTTTCTCATAGAGCTTCACAAGCGCTGGTATCTCAGGTCGTGGACCAATCATAGACAGGTCGCCTCGGAACACATTCCACAATTGTGGGAGTTCGTCGATTCGAGTCTTACGGATAAATCTCCCAGTTCGAGTCGGTTCTACAACTTTTGACATACCATCACTTTCTGTGTGAACTGGTAGACTGCGAAATTTAATTATAGATATGTGAGAGTTGTTTTGACCTATTCTCTCTTGAATAAAAAAAAGTGGCCCTTGATCATCGATCTTAATCGCGACCCATACAAGTGGATATACGATAAGTGAGATAGTCCCCAGAACTGTAGATAATATGATATCCATAGCACGCTTTGCTATGTCATATCCTTTTTGCGCAGATGTAGAAATATTTTCTAGAAACCAACTGTATTTTACGAGTGAAAGTGGTATGCGATCAAAAATATCTTCATACACCTTGTGCATATCAATAAATTTCACACCAGAAAAAATAAGATTATATAATTGTGGAAGAAACGGTTCGACTTTTTCATTTTTAAAATCAACCGCAACAATTGAAACTTCCTCGCTGAACATGCGCGACACTATTTCTTTTTGAAAGTCTATAGTTTCCGCTCTATCTAAATCAACTGACGATATGAAGCTCAACTCATAACGAGTATTATTATTTACTTCTTGTTCAAGTTCCTTCAATTCAGTTCCTGTCCCAATAATAATCGCGTTTTGCTTTTTCTGACCTTCAATATGGCTATACAACCACAATCTCCAACCGAGTGTGAAGAAAAACGACAGTATGAGAAACACAAACAAGTTTGTTTTCGGAGTAATGCCAAAATACGGAATAAGATAGAAGAACAAAAAAGCAATAACACTGTTTGTAATCTGCGCATTGAGTATTACACTCCCGATTTTGGATTTCAAAATAAGGGTATGCTTCTCATAGAGCCCTGCAATAAAGTACACAGTGAGCCATACGAACAAAAGTATAGAAAACGGCACAGCGTGTACTTCCCACAATTCCTTAGACGGGAGTGAGAAGAAGCGTACCAACAGCATCGTCCAGAGCGCGAGGTAAAAAGACACTATATCGCCAACAAGAAGCAAGACGGGCTCTTTTTTGCTGTGGAAAGTCATGTATATAAGCCTTCATACTATACAAAAACTCCTTTTTTTCAATAGTAAACGTTAGGTGCATACCTGTAGAAAAAACCGTCCTTATTTCTTAGACTACAAAAATAAGCTACTCTATAGGCATACATATGCATAAAAAATTAAAAGTACTACTCATGATTACCAAGGGCAACTTTGGAGGAGCACAGCACTATGTATTCGACCTTGCAACAAACCTACCAGGCGACATGTTTGATGTGGTTGTCGCGAGTGGCGAAGGTGTGACCTTACGGAAAAAACTTGATGTCGCGCATGTACGTTCTATTTTTATAGATTCACTTCAAAGAGACGTGAGTATATACCGTGATCTAAAAGCTTTTTTTGAAATCATTTCAATACTGAAACATGAGAAACCTGACATCCTCCATCTCAATAGTTCTAAAATTGGAATCTTGGGAGGAATTGCGGGTAGAATTGCTGGAATACAAAAAATTGTTTTTACAGGTCATGGATGGGCATTCAACGAAGAGCGATCATTTCTGTCAAAAGGTATTATTGGATTTCTCCATTGGATTACGATTCTTTGTTCTCACAACACTGTGGCAGTATCGGAGCGAACAAAAGATCAGATAAAACACTTTCCCTTTGTTAAAAACAAAATTGCCACTATTCTAAATGGTATTGGAAACATAGATTTTCTTATTCGTGCGACTGCTCGAGAATCACTTGTCTCCGGTAAAGCAGATGCAACATGGATCGGAACGATATCAGAGCTTCACACCAATAAAGGTATCGATACGGCTATTCGAGCATTTCTTCATATTTCAGCACAATATCCTGAGGTGATATTTGTTGTGATTGGCGAAGGTGAGCAAAGGAAAAAGCTAGAGCAACTCATCGAACGAGCAGGCCTCACTACTCGGGTATTTCTTGTTGGTTTCAAATCAGATGCAAACACTTATCTCCATGCATTTGATATTGCAACACTCACCTCTCGCACTGAAGCGTTCCCCTACTTCCCACTCGAAGCAGGAATGGCGGAATTGCCAATTGTCGGTACATGGGTTGGTGGTATACCTGAAATAGTTTTAAATCATGAAACTGGATTACTTACCTTGAAAGACAGTGTCTCTGAGATTGTGCAAGCCTTTATCACACTCCTAGAAAACAAAGAATTGCGGTTACAGATGGGAGCTTCTGCGAAGGAAACTGTTAAGGAACATTTTAATCTGGAAAAAATGATAACAAAAACTTGTAACCTGTATCTTTCGTAAACTCGGTATACAATACAATGAGACACCGTTCACCATAGTTTCTTGAGGTATCTATATGGAAAGGTTTGAATATGCAGCCGAAGAAATATGTACCTGTACATGCGGAAAACATATTCCAGGAGCACCGCTTCACCGGTTTCACTTTCCTTGCTGTTTAATCTGTAGAATCTGTAGCGAACGAGAAGGAAAAATAATCTATATTCACCTTTCTCATTCCTTCCCTCATTGGAATAGACACAGGCTCCATGGAGAGAATCCACCCCTTGATGAGACGTAATCATCAAGGGGTTCTTTGTATTCAAGTTTTACTTTTAACTAAAAACTATCAACTCTAAACTATCTTACATTCCATGTATCTCTCGATATATCTCGTCTCTATGTGTAGCACGATTATATTTTCGCATTCCCATTAGAATACCGAGTCCTAAAAACTCTGTTAGTAGGTGACTACCCCCATAACTCATAAATGGGATTGTTGTTCCTGTTACCGGAAGTAGTCCCATGTTCATTCCTGCATGGATAATAATATGCACAAAAAATAATATAGCGAGCCCTAATCCGAAAAAAGTTTCAAAGTTCCCTTCTGCCACTTGTGCATTGGCAATGATTCTCCATAGTACGATTCCATATAGAATTAAAATAAGTACTACTCCGACAAAACCCCACTCTTCTGCATACGAAGCAAATATAAAATCAGTTTCATATTCTGGTAAAAATTGTAATTTACTTTGTGTACCGTATCCGACCCCTTTCCCAAGTATCTGACCAGACCCTACCGCTATAGTTGACTGGTAGGCATTGTAGCCTGTACCACGTATATCAGTGAGGGGGTGAATAAATGTGAGGATACGTTGTTTTTGATATGTCTGAAATACGAAGAGCCATAGCACAAGAAATGCAGTAGCACCTAAAATAGCAACAGCGAGTAAGTGTTTTTTGGAAATTCCTGATACAAGTACCATACCAAACCACAGTGCAAAAATTATAATCGCTGAACCAAAGTCAGGTTGTAGTAAAATAAGTACGAATAAAATAAGTGCGTATGCACCTGAAACAATGATGTGACGTATGTGAGCGATTTCAATGTGCCTCCGAGTAAAATATTTTGCAAGTAATAAAATAAGTACAAGTTTTGCGGTATCAGATGGTTGGAAAGCAAATCCACCAAAATCAAACCAACTTTGTGCACCCTTTGTGACTGTACCTGCCACAAACAGCAAGACAAGTAGTCCACAGAAAAATGCAAAAAGTGTAGTTATAACTGATGTTCTCCTCAAAAACCTCCAATCAATCTGACTTGCGACAAAAAATACAACAACGCACACAGTGAGCCACATTATTTGTCTGTCAAAAAAATAACTAGCGACTTGTGCTTCACCTATGGATTGAAAGGAATTCATTGTTACAAGACCAGCAAGAGAAATGATAAGTGCAGTAAAAAATAGCACCCAGTCCATATGGGCAAATGACAGTCTTATGTTGTGCAGACTTCTTTGTACTATGTCTAACATAGAATGTAGGTATTAAGAATTCGACGGATATATCCGAGTGAGAATTTCGATCACTGCTGGCTTTCGCTTACAAAGCTTCACCGCGATTTGTTTGTAGATTCCAGACAAGTCCTTTGTGGTTGGAGCAGCAAAGAATTCGTCAGTACTTGATGCGATTAGTTTCAAAAAACTTACATTTGGTTCTTTTCCGAGACTGATTGTAAACACCGTTACGTTATTATTCTTTGCGTCTTGTGCAATTGTTGTTGCAAATTGTTCAGCATACTTTTCTTCACCAAGTTTTTCAGGACGGTTTGCAACCCCATCAGTAAGTACGACCATTGATTTCTCTGCACCAGATCGTGCTGACGGGCCAAGTAACTCTTGTAGAGCTTTTTCCATCCCTTCTCCAATGTTCGTATTTTGTATTCCGTCCTCACTTCGGATTGTGATTGCTTGTATCGCTTTATTTACACTTACAAGATCAGCTGTTAGTGGTGCATCGACTGGATTGCTTGCATTGGTCGCAAAAGAGACGACACTCGCCTGATCTTTTGCCGACAATAAATTTAAAAAATAACTGGCTGCATTTTTTGTATCCGTCAGGGGTTGTGGTGGCTCCTTACCCAAGCTCACCATAGACCCAGACCTGTCGAGCACAAGTGCCACATCTACTGGTGTCTCACAAATATCAGTCTTTGTAATAAATGGATACGGCCATGTAAATACTACATTTTTACTTTCACCCTTTCCGAGATCTTCAAGGAATGTCCGGGAGCTTCCGATTGCATTTCCCGCACCATCATACACTACTGCAATCAATTCGATATTTGGCACATCGCCGAGCGATCTGTTTGCTATGGTCGCATCTACACGTGGACTTGAATCGTCTTTAATAAGGGATCTGTTTGAAATCTGAATATCGGGAGGTGTTTCTAGGTTTCGTGTCCATACGAGTTTTTGTGTAAACTCAAACGTGGCACGTGTAGGTACTCGTTTCCCTGCGTCTATATTTCCCTCAAACACCGCAAACGTACTGGCTTTTGGAATAAAAGTATTCCCTTTTCTTTCAGTAACCAATATTCCATCTGCATCGTAGAGTTGAAATCTGTATGGTGCATTTAAGACTTCCCCAGTCACATTTGGATTCTCAAAGTAAGCCAAAACACTATACGATCCTTCTGACACCTTAAAGAGTCTCGGATCCCACCGTGACACAGGCTCGCTCACATCTTGACTACACAACAGTCTACAAGATCCACCACAATCTACCCCTATCTCACTTCCGTTTTTTCTTCCATCAGAACACATTGGTTTTTGATATACAAAGAAATAAAACGGACCTCCTACAAAAATGAGAAATACGAGTGCGATAATTCCAAGATACTGGAGCTTTCTTTGTGTTGCCCATGAATTCATATAGTGAACATTGTAACAAAAATATATAGAAAAATCCGTTCGTACTATTGTACGAACGGACACTATTCCTAAAAACTATTTACGACTTACTCGCCGTGCGCCGACAAAATCTCCGCACCGCGAGCAATGATGTACGACGACATCTTCGTTATTCATGACATCATCGACATCAAACCGGATTGAGTTGCAACTAGGGCAACGCTTACTCCATGCATGCGCCGCCCACAGTGCAAAAACGATACTTCCAAAAATCGCAATGACTACATCTGATGACATCAAAACCTCGTGAAAAGTTAAAAGGGCATTTTCTCTAAAAAATACTGTAGCATGAGTAGAATGTGCTGTCAAATACATATTTTTTACAACAAAAAACCCCATGTACAAGCAGATTTTTCGTCTGTGAGTACATGGGGTTTGAAACACAAACTACATACAAGTGAGAACGAAAGTTGTGATATGAAGTGCCATGATTACCACTGGCGCGACAAAGTCGGTCGCCTTTCCATTCCGCATCCGGACCACTACAACACCAAGTGTCGTAGAGATACTCCATATGAACCATGCGGTCACACTTTCCGCACCCGGATTCCTCCAGAGTGCAATGTAAAATGGAACAAAGCCCGATGCAACTGCAGTGAGGATGCAATAGTTCGCATACTTCGGCGAACCAAACTTCCACACCACTACTGCGACCACTCCGATTGCAAGCGCAATCATGTTGGTCATTCCAATTTCACGGAAACTCCCACCCATGAACAGTGCTACAAAGAATGTGATGACTGCTGCAACACTTCCTGTCGCAGACAACGTAGACATCACCTTGTCACCAGTCTGGATGCGGTAAGTGGCAGTATTGAGTACCGCCATCAAACCCCAAATTGCCCACGGCACAAGATTGGGTTCACTTACACCACGCAGTGACGCAGTGTTGTACACAGCATACGCACTAAGGTGAATGACACTCGCAATCAAAGCAACTTTCTCTGCTTTCATCACACTTTCTCCTGTATTGTTTGTTTCGAAGACCTGGTAAACTATTCTTTTATAATTATACAATATTTATAATATAAGTCAATATTTTGCAAGTAACAAAATAACCCTATTACTAGGGCTATTTGAGAGCTTGATTCAGTGCTTAGTCCTGGCGGCTACCTACTTTCCCCCACAAGAGTATCATCGGTACTACAGAGCTTAACTGCCGTGTTCGGAATGAGAACGGGTGTGACCCCTGCGTCAAACCACCAAGACTAAATTCTGAATCAATTTTCAATCTACTACTACTTTGTCACAGATAATTTTCTACTGAAAATTTCTGCGACCCCGACTCCCTCGCCTACGCTCGGTCCGTCTCTGAATCGCTCCATGTTATTCACGATTCAGCCCACAAGAGTATCATCGGTACTACAGAGCTTAACTGCCGTGTTCGGAATGAGAACGGGTGTGACCCCTGCGTCAAATCACCAGAACATAATTTTCAATCACATATTGAACTTGTTTTCTAAATAAAAAGCGTGAAGTGAGTGCAACCAAAGTTGCACGAATGAAAGAACATGGAAACATGTGTGTAATTGTACTGTACAAAATGTACAAGCGAGTGAGAGGACTCGAACCTCCGACCGTCCTGAGTCTTTAATCAGGCTGCTATACCATCTGAGCTACACTCGCGCACAAAATACTCACTTCACGCTTTTTATTTACCTGCAAAAGTTTTTGTATTCAAAAATTTCGGCAGGTTTTTACACGAAAACAAGTGGAATGATTTCATTCCACGAAACAGGATGAAGTGATCGTATGATTTTTTTGTACAAAATGTTTTGCAACATAAGCAGTGCACAAAAAAGATTCACACAACCGTAAAACGATATTCACATTTCCTAATAGAAATCGACGCATTAGTACACCACGGCTAAAAACATTACTGCTCTTACACCTAGTGCCTATCAACCTGATCATCTCTCAGGGGTCTAATAACGAATTCTCATCTTGAAGCTGGCTTCCCTCTTAGATGCTTTCAGAGGTTATCCATACCGAACTTAGCTACTCTGCATTGCCCTTGGCAGGAACAGCAGACACACCAGAGGTTCGTTCACTCCGGTCCTCTCGTACTAGGAGCAAATCTTCTCAAAATTCAACGCCTGCAGTAGATAGGAGACCAACCTGTCTCACGCTTCTTGTCTTACATTACTATAAGGAATGGACTATATCATCTTCCGTTTATAGGAAGGTTAACGTGTAGTCTCTACGGACGCAAACAGTGTGTAGTTTTTAGTTATAAATTAATGCAAGGCATTCAACTCTAAACTTTTCACTATAAACTCTCAACTATTTACTTTCCTCGGTATTATCTCTTCCCTGTTAAGAAAGTAAGATTTTACCGATATCAGTTAACTTGGATCACATCATATTACTATGATAGACCGCCGTGATGTGGTTGGTTTCTTTTTCTTTTTCATCCTAATAAATGTATTACATTTAAAAGGAGAACTAAACAAAAATATTTTCAAAACAGTTTTCTTTTTCCTCTGAGGATTCAGACGGTGGAAGAGTCATACTAATATCTTGCGATACGAGATGACTCCTCCACGGTCTGAACCCAGCTCGCGTAAGATTTTAATTGGCGAACAGCCAAACCCTTGGGAGCTTCTTCACCCCCAGGATATCTTGAGCCGACATCGAGGTGCCGAACTCCGCCGTCGCTGTGGACGCTTAGGCGGAACTAGCCTGTTATCCCCAGGGTAGCTTTTATCCGATAATCTCCGGCCGCATCTAATACGGACCGTCGGTTCACTATGCTCTGC
>Ga0163144_10021350_pt1 | contig 12873 bp, 13 predicted proteins | sample OliLak19BULKMAT1_FD_123175 | JGI IMG/M metagenome (GOLD analysis project Ga0163144, IMG submission 123175) | Freshwater microbial mat bacterial communities from Lake Vanda, McMurdo Dry Valleys, Antarctica - Oligotrophic Lake LV.19.BULKMAT1 | ecosystem: Environmental > Aquatic > Freshwater >...
AATAATCCCTTTTCCCATGCACCCTGACTGCGTTTATAACTTTCAACAGCAAATGCATCCTGGTCTTCTCTGCTGATGCCGCATTCCTTTGCACATAGCTCTGCAGCATTACCCATTGCCTTTCCATCATACACATCGGTTAAACCATCTTTTGCTAATCCATCAACAAGCGTTACATCACCATATTTATTTCCCCAACGTTGTAAAGGTGAATAGTAAGGAACATTGCTCATACTCTCCATACCTCCGGCAATAACAATATCTGCATCGCCCAGTAAAATACTTTGTGCGGCCTGTGCTATTGCTTTCATACCACTTGCGCAAACTTTATTGACCGTTGTACAATTCACTTCGTTGGGTAAACCGGCAAATTTAGCTGCCTGCCTTGCAGGAGCCTGGCCAAGATTGGCTTGTATTACACAGCCCATTAATACATCCTGCACCTGATGGGGTTGAATGCCTGCTTTTTGTATTGCGCCTTTAATAGCAAAGGCTCCTAATTGTGTTGCGGTTAAACTTTTTAAACTTCCTCCAAAACTGCCGATAGGTGTACGAACAGCAGAGATAATATACACTTCTTTCATATAAATTCAATCGTTTAGAAGCGCAAAGATAGTTAATGAAATTGAAGCGAATGAGATGTCAATGAAACTCATTCCTTTTTCACAGAGCTTGTTTTTATGTTCAGCTTTTTACCTGTTTTTAGCTTTTTTAAATTTAAATCAGCATCAGCAACGGCATGAATTTTAAAATGTACAAGATCCTTCCCCATTGTAATATCACAATCTTTAACATACAGATTATCAAAGCTGATGTCAATGATCTTGCCCGATTTACCTTTTGCAATAGCCTTCTCTACCAAAGGAGGCAGAGTGAGGATCAATGAATCTAAATTCAGAATTAATTTAGAAGCAATGGTATCCCTGATCATGTCATGAAGGAACTCATCACCGGCATTAACCATCGTATTGTTTGAACTAACCGAGTATTCAAAATTCCTGATGACCATCGTTTGTGTGGCAGTTTCAAATTCCAACTTACCGCTTGCAATCATTTTTCCTTTTATATCCTTTCCGGTTTTTACTTCAACCGAAAGACCTGCTTCAGAAGCATAGGCTCTGATATTTTTGATGGACACAGTATATCCTTTTGCAGAAATTTTTTTTCCTTTGAACAGTTTGTTCACTTCTTCATTGATTTCATCAAAGGAAGCGAATGCATACAGATAAAAATCGGATGTTGGTGATTCTGTAATTAATTGTTTAAACGGCGGAAGTTTAGTTGGTTGCTGCAGATTAGCCGTATCGGTCATCATCGACATCTTTGCCTGTACGCTTGTATAGCAACTGATAGCATCGGGTTGCAATACAATTTTTCCTTCGATACTGTTGCAGGTAAATTTCATCCATGCCATTGGTTGTTTTCTATGAATGATCATTGGCTTCTGCAGATCGTACCAGATTTTTGAAATAGCAGGTTCCAGTGAAACAGATTGCTTCATTTCCTTATCAAGCATTTTAGTGAGCTGTGTTTCATTTTCTTCGAGCCACTTGTTGAGCTTACGTTTCAGATTTTGTTTTACAGGCCCTATCTGCAGTACAGGTTCACGAATCCATTGTACCGATGTAATTCTAAATTTTGTGATAATGTCCCAATTATCATCCAGCCGAACAGGAGTTCTTAACTGAATAAGCACCTCTGTTTTTAAAGGCTCTACCTGTGCTGTCATCATTTTACCAAACCTGCTTTTAGTGAGCGTTGCAATTACCTGCAAGGGAAAACTGCATACCAGTTCATTACCCGCCACAGTTATTTTGATAAGATTTGTTTTGTTAAATATGAGGATTGCCTCATCTTTTTCATTCTGTAAGGGATTAATTGTGGTCTCTAAAAACTTACCGGTTATTTTTGAATTGATCCATGCTTCAAAATTTTTGATTTGATAATTAATGGGAATATTAAATGTAGAAACCGGCACGTCAACTGTAAAATTTTCAGTGATTGGCTCGGGGTCTTTTTCAAATTTGCTTTGAAAACACCCTTTGCAGCTCCACAAGGTTGTGCTGAGGAATAATGCAAACACGATAAACAGGCGGGGCGAAGACTTCATAGTAACAACCAAAAGATTACCGCAATTTAACCCTTTTAAGTTGATGCAGTATTACACAATTCACACCTTTCAGCAAGCTTATTATACAAAGAGTAGCTTGCCGGAAAATAAAATAGTTTTATAATAGTGTAAGTTTTCTTGCCGTCCTTCGACTAATGACAGTAACCAGCAACAAATCTTAAATGGAACAAGCTTTTATTGAAATGATCAACGGAAACAGGAGCACCATCTTTAAAGTTTGCAATTTGTATTGCAGGGAAAATGAAAACAGGAAGGACCTGTTCCAGGAAATTGTGCTGCAGCTCTGGAAATCCTATCCTTTTTTTAGAAAAGAGGCCGCTAATAATACATGGGTGTACCGTGTTGCATTAAATACTGCTATATCAAACTTCAGAAAGGAAAGTAAAAAGCCCATCAAAACATCCCTGACTGAAGAACAGTTTCAACTTTCTGCTATTCCGGACTTTTCAGATGAAAAGGAACAACTCGGCTTACTGAATGAAGCAATTGACCTGCTCTCAGAAATAGAGAAAGCAGTGATCATGCTTTACCTGGACGAAAAATCCTACGATGAAATAGCCGAAATCATTGGCATCAGCAACTCCAACGTAGGTGTAAGGCTGAACCGCATAAAAAATAAATTAAGTCAAATCATTAAAACAAAAGAACTATGAACTTAGAAGAATTAAAATCTGCATGGCAGGTTTACGATAAAAAAATACAAACAGCACAGGTCATTCATGAAAAGCTAATTGAGAGTATGATTAAAGAACGGTCGTTTACAAGAATTTCCAAAATCAAGCAACAATATAACGGCTTCTTTATTATGCTGCTTGTTGAACTGGTTGTTTTAACGGCGGTGCTGATCGGCAACCCCTTTGATTTTAAATATAAACTGCAGTTTGTCCCTTATGCTTTTTTAATTGCAGGTATCATTGTTGCGTTCTTTAACCTGCTGAGTTTATACAAAAACATCAGCGGAGCTTTGTCTAATAACAGTATTGGTGCATTTTTAAAAAACATTCTTGATAGTTATGAGCGGAATAAGATTTTTGAGAAATGGTTTGGGATGATCTTCTTATCAATTGGGTTGATGGTGCCGCTTTCCTTTCTACCTCAAAAGATAGAAAAGAACGGACTCAGCTCCGCCCTGCTTGAAACAGCTTTGATGATGGGTATTACTTTACTGCTATATTTTCTTGCTTTCAGGTTTGGGGCATTTAAGAACCGTAACAAAGAAAAATTCAGCAAGGATCTGGCTGAGTTAAATGAATTGAAAGCAATGGCATTGGAGCTGAAAGATTAATTCATCTTAGCACACTGAAAAGTTTAAGCAAGTAAAACATTGCAACCAACGTAAGAAAAATGCAACAACAGATTAATATCTAAAAGCTGTGAATAATATAAGGTTTTCCGATAGTTGTGTAACTATATGCCCATTTAATGAACCCATCTTTACACTAAGAACAGAATTAATTTCTGTTCATTAATCTTAAATCAATAAAATATGAAATCATTCATCACAACCGTTTCCGGTAAACTATCGCTATTTTTTACATTCTTGCTATTATCAATGTATAGTTTTGCCCAGGAAACCAAGAAAGTTGATATTGACATTAATACAAAAGGTAATGATAACAACTTCTTCATGCAACCATGGGTTTGGGTAGTTGGTGGTGCTGTGTTTATATTATTGTTGATTGCACTATTAAAAAATAACAGTAGTAAATAAATTTCAGGGGCCGGCTTTTGTCTTCTTGAGTTAAAATCAAATCATTCAAATTCCTGGTGATGATGACAGAAAGCCGACCCTTGTTTATTGGAATCATTTTCTTCCCATCTTTAGCGTCCTCCATGTCCAAACAGCGCCTGCAAGATCAATTGCTCCAAATAACATGATCACCGGAGAAACATAATTGAGTACTACGAAGCAACTGAACGAAAGAAAAACAAATACCCGAGTAGGAATGGTATGTTTAAAAAAAGCCTGGATATTTCCAGCGCCGGCACGATGATAATAATAGCCTATTGAAAAAGTAACTACACCTACTATCCTGATCCATACTTCATTCGTAGTTGGAAGCTGTAAGGTGGTTAATAAAAAGTTAGGGGCAACCATAAGGGATATTCCTACGATGTAGAGATAGAACCCAAAATAACAAACAGATTTGGCAGCAGCAGTCATGATAATTGGTTTTGTTTAAAAGACTAAAGTTGGCGCATCAAGATATTGTTTTTCACTTTCATACAAGGCTAAAAGCATAGAATCCCACCGTCGGGCGAAACTTGTTTACCTTCGCCGTTATGCAAACGAAAACAGACTGGTTAGAAGATGTGCTGAATAATGTAAAGATCAAGGCACTCAATGACATGCAGTTGGCTTCAATGGAGGCTCACAAATCTACCCATGATATCATTTTATTATCAGCTACCGGTTCAGGTAAAACACTTGCTTTCCTGTTGCCGCTTGTTGAGTTATTACAAACAGCTAACAACAAAACAAAGGCAATGATCATTGTTCCTTCACGGGAACTGGCCATGCAGATTGAACATGTATTTAAAAGCATGCAGATTAATTTGAAGGTAACCTGCTGCTACGGCGGTCATAAAAGAGAAATTGAAGAAAATAATTTAAAGCAGGCTCCTGCATTGTTAATCGGTACACCGGGAAGATTAGCCGATCATATCCGCCGAGGAAATATTACAACCGATACCATTGAAACATTGGTGCTGGATGAATTTGATAAATCTCTTGAACTGGGTTTTCAGGAAGAAATGTCTTTTATCATTGGCTCCTTGCCCTCTTTAACAAAAAGAGTATTAACCTCAGCAACTGAGATGGAAGAGATTCCTGATTTTGTTGGATTAAAAGAACCCTTGAAGCTTGATTTTTTATCAGGCAATGAAGATTCAGATACAGGTCTTGCTATTAAAACTTTATTGAGCCCTGACAAAGACAAACTTGAAACCTTGTTCCGTTTAGTTTGTATGCTGGGTAATCGTTCAACCATTATTTTCTGCAACCATCGTGAATCAGTTGAACGCACCAGTGCACTGTTAAAAGAAAAAGATATCCTCAACGTTTTTTATCATGGTGCCATGGAGCAACAGGAACGGGATGCTGCATTATGTAAATTCAGAAACGGCACTTCCAATATTTTAGTGACAACTGATCTGGCTGCAAGAGGTTTGGATATTGCACATATCCGTTACATCATTCATTATCATTTGCCACATACCGAAGATATGTTCACCCATCGAAACGGAAGAACGGCAAGAATGGATGCCAGCGGAACTGCCATTATTATTGTGGGACCAGATGAAAAAATGCCTGCTTATATTCCTGCTGATGCAGAGCAGATAGAATTACCTGATGAAATTGTAATTCCCGAAAAACCAAAGTGGAGTACATTGTTTATAGCTGCAGGCAAAAAAGACAAGGTGAACAAAATTGATATTGTTGGTTTTCTCAGTAACAAAGGCGAATTAAAAAAAGAAGATATTGGCTTGATTGAAGTAAAAGATTTTTTCTCATTTGTAGCCGTAAAGAAAATAAAGGTGAGTAATACACTGCAGAAAATCAAGGAAGAAAAAATTAAAAATAAAAAAGTAAAAATTGCCGTGGCAAAATAAAGAACTGCTCAGGACTAAAAAACTTTCCAGTTTTGTCTTCCTGTAACTTTACTTCAATGGAATCAACGCATTATCCCATCATCATCATTGGCGGCGGCCCTATTGGCCTGGCTTGTGGTATTGAAGCACAAAAAGCCGGCTTTGACTATCTCATTCTTGAAAAAGGTTGTTTAGTGAATTCGCTGTACCACTACCCTTCTAACATGACTTTTTTTTCTACCTCTGAGCGGTTAGAAATTGGTGATGTTCCTTTTGTGAGTAACAATCCAAAACCCACAAGGGCAGAGGCTTTAGAGTATTACCGGAGAGTAACGGATACATTCAAACTCCATCTTCATTTGTTTGAGGAGGTGCTGCAAATACAAAAAACTGCAGCCGGTTTTACGATCAATACATCAAAGAATCAATACACAGCACAATCTATCATCATTGCATCGGGTTTTTATGATATCCCTTATTTGCTGAATGTAAAAGGAGAAGAATTACCAAAAGTAACTCATTACTATAAAGACCCTCATTTTTATGCATTTCAGAAAGTGCTGATAGTTGGTGCAAACAATTCAGCAGTTGATGCAGCATTGGAAACATGGCGCAAGGGTGCAACTGTAACGATGGTGATTCGTGAAAAAGAAATTGGAGAACGGGTGAAATACTGGGTGCGGCCCGATATTGTAAACCGCATCAACGAAGGATCTATCAACGTTTATTTTGAATCAACAATACATGAAATAAAAGAACATGAAGTAATTATACAAACACCTGAAGGAATGATAATGTTAGAGAATGATTGGGTGATAGCTGCAACCGGCTACCAACCTAATCTTACTTTTTTAAGCAGCATCGGTATTGAATTATGCGATGATGAAATCCGGAAGCCAATGTATGATGAACAAACACATGAAACGAATGTGGAAAATATTTATCTCGCCGGCGTTATTTGTGGTGGCATGAACACACATCGCTTGTTCATTGAAAACTCAAGGGAACATGCCTTTTTGATTGTAAAGTCAATTCAAACTAAAAAAATTCAAAAATAACCTGTTGGCCGAATTAACTTTTTTGTTTCGATTAGCCTCATAGAGGCGATATGGTAGTAGAAATTTTATTGATTTTTGATTTTTAGCTCCTTAGGAGCGTCATATAAATTAAAACATATCACCCCTACGGGGTTCAAAAAAAATGATTTTGCTTTATTTCTACTAATATATTGCTCCTATGGAGCTAAAACAAAATAATTTTAAGTTAATTCCGCCAACAGGTTCAGTAATATTATTTTTATGACACATGAAACTCCACATATTGAAGTAAAAGGAAAGCTCATAGATGAACACACCCGCTGCACACATTATCATTCAATACTTGATATTATTGCCATCCGGTTCAAATGTTGCAATGAATACTACCCCTGTTATAAATGTCATGAAGAAGAAGCAGGACATCAGGCAGCTATTTGGAAAAAAGAGGAATGGAATACCAAAGCCATTCTTTGCGGGCAATGCAAACATGAAATGACGGTCAATGAATATTTGAATTCACATAACCAATGTCCTTATTGCAGAGCAGCTTTCAATCCTAACTGCAGCAAGCACTATCATTTATATTTTGAAGTGTAAAGGAACCCCTGGCCAATTTTGCATCAAACTGCCGGATCATACATTTTTCTAAATTCCTCTGCCGAAGCTTTTACCTTTATCTACTTTATGAATTTATTTACTTCCAGTTCCAGCATTATCATTACCTGTCACAAACGCATTGCTCCCTATCTTGAAAAAGAAGTGCTTGAGTTGGGCTTTGCAATTGATGAAACGTTTATAACGGGTGTAAAACTTACTGGCACCATCAATGATTGCATTAAACTCAACCTCAATCTTCGTTGCGCCAGCCAGGTATTATACAGTTTGCAACAATTTACCGCAACTGATGCCGATGAAATTTATAACCACCTGAAGGATCATGCCTGGGAAGATATTTTACCAGACCCCGGCTATTTTTCAGTTACAAGCAACGTCAGCAATCCAACCATCAATAACAGCATGTTCGCCAACCTCCGGGTAAAAGATGCCATTGTTGACCGGTTGCGGGGTAAACGAGGAACACGACCAACAACAGGATCAGAATTGACCGGAACAGTTATTCACTTATTTTGGAAAAATGAAGATGCTGAAATTTTTATTGATACATCAGGCGATTCATTGGCCCGGCATGGTTACAGGAAAATTCCCGGACGGGCACCCATGCTGGAAGGGCTGGCTGCTGCAACCATTTATGCTACAGGTTGGGATAGGGTTTCACCTTTTATCAATCCAATGTGCGGTTCAGGTACTTTGGCCATTGAAGCAGCATTGATTGCTACCAATAGAAGACCAGGGCTATTCAGAACCAATTATGCATTTATGCATATACAGGGTTATGATGAAACCGTTTATTTAAAGGAGGATGCTTTGCTTGAAGAACAGATTATTGATACACCTCAGCATCGCATTGTTGCAACAGACTATGATGCCAAAGCAATTGACAATGCAAAGAAAAATGCCATTGCTGCTGGTGTGCTGAAGTTGATTGAGTTTGATATTTGTGATTTTGCTTTAACAGAAGTTCCGCAAGATGTGCCCGGAGTAATGATAATCAATCCGGAGTATGGTGATCGGTTAGGAACTATATCAGAACTCGAAGAAACCTATAGCCGTATTGGTAATTTTATGAAACAGAAATGCAGGGGATACTTTGGTTATATATTTACCGGTAATCTGGAGCTGGCAAAGAAAATAGGATTAAAAGCTAAACGTCGTATTGAGTTTTACAATAGTACCATTGATTGCAGACTGTTTGAATATGAATTATATGCAGGAAGCAAAAGGGAACCAAAAGAATCAAAACCCGAAGAATAAACAGGAATTTGCTTTGCCTTTGCTTATCATTTTTTGTTTCACTTTCACTGATACTGTAATTTGCTAATTCATTTACTATGTCTTTATACTTTACTTCACTCAATTCAGGCAGCAATGGAAATTGCTATTATATAGGCAACGATAACGAAGCGGTATTAATTGATGCCGGCATCAGCTGTCGTGAAACCGAAATACGAATGAAGCGTTTAGGTTTGGCAATGGATAAACTCAAAGCAGTTTTTATTTCGCATGAACATACAGATCATATCAGTGGCCTCGTAACATTATCAAAAAAATACAGGTTGCCTGTTTACATTACTGAAGCAACACACAAGCACTCAAGAATAAAACTGGAGAAAGAACTTATTTATCGCTTCCAGGCAAACAAGCCTGTTCAAATCGGTGGGCTTTCTATCACTTCTTTTCAGAAAAAACATGATGCCGCCGATCCGCATAGTTTTATTGTTGCATCTGCATCCGTAAAAGTGGGCATCTTTACAGATCTTGGCATAGCCTGCGATCAACTCATTCATCATTTTCAGCAGTGCCATGCTGCTTTTCTTGAAGCAAATTATGATGAAGAAATGCTGAATAATGGTAGATACCCCTATTATCTCAAACAGCGAATCACCAATGGCCTGGGGCATTTGTCTAATGTACAGGCACTGGAGCTTTTTAATCAGCACAGGTCTTCTACACTGCGCTATTTAATCTTATCGCATCTTTCAAAAAACAACAATACCCCCGAACTTGTACGGGATCTTTTTAACAAACATGCAGGAAATACAGAAATTGTTATAGCCTCCCGTTATGCAGAAACACCGGTTATACAGGTTACGGGAGATACTGTGAAAATTATAAAAAGAAAAACCACCAATCAGCAGCAGCTTTCTTTATTTTAGTCTTGTTTTATTGCACAGATTCTCTGTAGTTATATTTCTTCCTTTCAAATTAAAAATACTATCTTTCTCAACACTTCCGCACCACGTTTATCCTTGTGAGTAAACCTTCTTACCCTTAACAGGCATCTGATATTTTTATAAATACAAAACAACTTCAACATGAAAAAAATGCTTTTGATTGTTTTTGCATCCCTGTTTGCTATTGGATGTAATAACAGTACCGAATCAAAGGAAACCAAAGAAACCGCCGATGCTACGACAGAAGAAAAAATTGATTATGCTTATTTACCCAGTGGTCATGGCCCTGACAATTGGGATCGTGGCGATATGAAAAATGTTGCACTGGTGCTTAAATCACTGAAAGCCTATGAAACAGGAGATGTTGAAGGAGCATTAGCACCTTTTGCCGACAGTGTTTGGTGGAGCTTTGATTACTTCGATCAGAAAATTTCAAAAGACTCATTGCGTGCTATGTTTACTGAAGCATGGAAAAATATGGCGAGTGTAAAAGTTGTAATGAGTGATTATGAATCTGTTATTTCTAAAGACAAAAAAGAAGAATGGGTTACTTTATGGTACAAGCAGATCAATACCGATAAGAATGGAAAAGTAGATTCCATGTCGGTTGTGGATGATGTAAAAATTGAAAATGGGAAGATTACTGTGCTGGATGAAAAGAACAGGAAGTTCCCGGCACCAAAAAAATAGTTGAGTGATTATCAAGAATAGATACTGTCTTCATGAAAGAGGATATCTTTCTGTTTAATTCATTTTAAATTCAATAAGAAGTTTTCAAAAAAAAATGTTATTTTTCTAATGACAACTTTATCATCTATTTTTTATTTAAGCGTAAACCTTAAACAATGATCAACAAACTTTCAGCACTTGTCTTCTTATGCACAATTTTCACTGCATGCATAAAACAAAAAATAATTAAAACCCCTTCAGAAACAGTAACAGGCAATCATGTAATTATTTCAAAAGCAGTTACAGATAACGGTAAAATAGCTGCAAAGCCTGCCCCTTCAGTTGTTACGTATCTCACCGGGGATGCTGCCGATGTTACAACCAATGCAATTGGCGGTTTGATCCTGATGGGTGGCAGTACAGATGTAGATGCAGCTATCCAATGGTTTTTACAAAGAGCAGGCGGTGGTGATGTGGTAGTGATCAGATCAAGTGGTGCGGATGGATACAACCAGTATATGTATGATATGGTGAATGTGAATTCTGTTGAAACCATCATCATCGACAGCAGAACAAAAGCAGGGCTAAGTACAGTTGCTCAAAAGATCCGGAATGCAGAAGCGCTATTCATAGCAGGTGGCGATCAATGGAACTATGTCAACTACTGGAAGAACACCGTTACTGAAGATGCTATTAATTATTTACTCACCACCAAACAGGTAACAGTGGGAGGAACCAGTGCAGGACTTGCCGTTTTAGGAGCTGCGTATTACAGTGCCCAAACAGGATCTGTAACATCTTCCCAGGCATTAGCTAATCCCTATCATCGTTATGTAACGATTGGCCAGGGCGATTTTCTGGTGCATCCGTTTCTTGCAAATACTATTACTGATTCGCATTATTCACAAAGAGACAGGCAGGGCAGGCATATTACTTTTCTTGCACGGTTAATGAAAGACAATGGATACACAACTGTAAAAGGGATTGGTGTAGATGAACAAACTGCAGTTTGCATTGATGCGGGAGGCATTGGAAAAGTATATGGAACCAACAGTGCCTACTTTATGAAGAATGAAAACCTCGGCCCTGAAACTTGTGTTAGCGGAACAGCTTTAACATGGAACCGTTCGGGCACTGCAGTAAGGACATACAAGATATTAGGAAGCCAAACTGGTAATGGATCTTTTAACGCCAGCAACTGGACTTTTAGCGGTGGTATCTCTTATTTCAACTATGTAAATAACGGCTCATTGTTTTAATAATCACAACATCACTTAAAATATGAAAGGGTTGGCCAGGCCAACCCTTTTTTTAGAGAAGAGATTGATATCCGCTCCTGAACATTCAATTAATGAATTAGCTGTTTCTTCCATTCAACCATCCAATTACAGCACCAACAATAGCACCTATTACGGCGGAAACTAAAATGTCAACAACGATTGATGTTGTATCCCATAAATTTAGTTGAGCATACATAATGCAATTCATAGAAACTGATAACAGCAGCATAACAACAGCACCTGTTGTGGCGCCAGCCATTGCTCCTGTAACATTTGCCTTGTTTAAAACATAAGATAATAAAAATCCCAGGCCAAGGTTTCCTACTACCATTGCCCACCAGATCATTTCGGTTTCTGAACGAAACACTCCGGATGCGGTGTTACTGTGTTGCATCATGAAATCCATCAGCAACATGCCGTAAAGAAGCCAGCCTAGAAGAAAGAAAACAACGCCACCGGCTAATCCGCCGATGAGAAACTTTTTTGAACTCATAACAGTTGGTTTTGGTTTAAAAAATATATGGCAGTTCTAATGTAAAGCATTTTGTTTATACTTCATCATTTCCAATTGCACTAACTATCAACATTATTGCCAATAAAATCAATCAACACGTTTTCTTTCTTCGTCTGATGCTGTATTGCGGTTTCGTCTATCTTTCAGTATTTTATTCCCGAAACGTTGTGTCCAGCTTATTTTATACCAGCGCTGTGAAAACATAAAGTAGCCGGTGCTTTCAATATTCTGTCCTGGCACTACCAACGATGTTCTAAATACAAAGCTGTTAAAGATGTTATCAACTCCCAATGTGAGAGACTGGCTGTTATCTTTCCATTTCTTTTGTATCGCACCATTGATTATTCCATAAGGCTTTACAAGATTTGCTCCAAATATAAATGACTTGGATTGGTAAAATCCTGAAAGCTCAATTGAAAATTGTTTGGGTAAAGTAAATTGTTGAGCTCCGCTTACATTGACATAGGTTTGTGAAAACTCAGCAGTTTGTTTATTCACAAGACCTTTGATCTTATTCCAGTTGCCGGAAACATTTATTTGCGAATTCCACCAAGATGTAATTCTGAGCGGGAAACTTCCTGAAATAAAAAACAATTGCATATAATCAAGGTTTTGCGCAGTTGTAACCTGGCTGTTATCAACAGGATTTATTTCAGCAAGAAACCTGGCGATAGAATTGTTCTCATAAGAATAACTGGCCGAGAAAATCATTTTCTTTACTGAATAATCTATTTTTATTGCATCCGTTATAGAAGGTTGTACAGCAGGATTGCCCGATATAAATGTTTTTGGATCAAAAAAGATCAGGAAGGGAGCCAACTGATTAAAAGTGGGGCGGTTGATGCGGCGGTTGTAACTG
>Ga0163144_10021351_pt1 | contig 12873 bp, 6 predicted proteins | sample OliLak19BULKMAT1_FD_123175 | JGI IMG/M metagenome (GOLD analysis project Ga0163144, IMG submission 123175) | Freshwater microbial mat bacterial communities from Lake Vanda, McMurdo Dry Valleys, Antarctica - Oligotrophic Lake LV.19.BULKMAT1 | ecosystem: Environmental > Aquatic > Freshwater > Lake...
AAATGGCGCGGCCGCACATCAAAAAACGCGCCCCGTGAGCCGCGAATCAACGCTGGCGCGGCGGCGGGCGGTCTTGCGTGCAACGTCATTCGTGACGTCAACATGGATACCGGACACCGTTGCGGGGCAAACTGGGGGTCAAACTGTGCACTTTGCAATTATCTCGATCTCGAATGCAAAGTGCAAAGTTTGACCCCTTTTTTCGCTTCACCTTCGTCCCGTGGCGCATCGCCGACAACGTCCGCGCTATCCCGTCGGCAGAGGCGAGTGCGCCAAACCCAACAGCGCCTCCGCAATGTCGGCGGCCGGGAGCAGAAAATTGACATGGCCGGTCTCCACCGCCGTGCCCGGCATGATGGCAGCGGAGGCGTCGGATTGCGCAAATGTGACACCTGTGGATGACGATAATCCCGGCGCGATTCGAAATCGTTAATGCGCCGTTTTGATTTTGGCAGGCTTGCCGCACCCTGTTTGACGTCATCCTTGCGGTGCCAAAATTACTCGGTCAGATCGCCTCCGCTCGTTCCTCTCCGCCAGTTCGGAGCCATCAAAGGCGCTGGATCGCAACCAAGACCGCCGCTCACAAAATCACACTATTCGGCACGACTCCGGCGCCAATGACTCACAGAAATTAGACGCATTCGCAACTCGTTGATCCAATCTTTCGCAGACGGAGTTGTTCCGAAATGGTATGAGGTCTGGAACAGTCGATTTCGCGGCGGCCAACACGCCTGCGCGTCGAATTCTTGGCCAACTTCCGTTGTCCGGACTTGCGTCGTCGATGGCATCAAAACGGACTGGGCGGCGACCTAGCTTAAGCAGTCGCATTGCTCCTGCAGTGTGACCCGGACTCATCGCGAATGAAAGTGGCCGCGGACGTTCCAGCCGTTGACCGAGGAGAAGTGCCACGGGGCGGGCAAGGCACTGGGATGTTTAGTCAGAGACCATCTTCGCTCCTGAAAACAGGGAGGGCTCGCTACCGAGACGCTGCTCAACGCGCATCTTCATTTTGGCGCGGGGGGTCTTCACCATGCTATGGAAGGCGGGCTTATCTGACCGCTGCGACGCTATACAGATGCTCCCGCGGTTGCGCGTGCGCCCGCGCCTCGGACGCCAGTTTACGTGCCGTAGCTTCCGTTCCAGCCTGGTTCGTTTTTCGTTCCACATAATGCTCCACGGCGTCTTGGATGCTCCGCGCGGGCGGCCGTTCTCTCCAAGTCGTCGGCACTGGCGCTAAAAGTTCCTCCATCAGAGTGGCGGTGGGCGACGTTCCATCGCGAGGTCCGTAGAGGTGCTCGGCCATGGCGATGAACCGGAGGTTTCCTGCTATCAAAGTATGCCGCGTGCGCAGGAGCTTTGCCACCTCTGCGGCCTGCCGGTGCTGGGGCGTGCCCACCTCGACGGCGAGATTTACTCCCGCGGCCAGTTCTTCCGCGGTCCATGTCCGGAGGGGCTGGCCGTCGATGCTCAGTTCATATCGGCCTGGCTTGAGACCGGAGAGTTGCAGAATTTCCTGATTCAACTCGGCATCGAATGGCACCCAAGCCCGGGCGGGGGTGGCCGCCGCGTCCACCGGAAAGGGCAATGCACGGGCGCGCCATCGAAACACCACCGCGCCAGTCGCCGCTGGCGGGGCATCCGCCCATTCCGCCTCGCCATTTTCCACCGTCACGACGCGACGGGAAGCGGCATCGACGGTCACGCGGCTCACGAGCGAGGGCGCACGCTGGGCACGCAGCAAAAGATACGTCATCACCAGGTGCCCAGGCGCCCCGGGATGAATGCGGTCCGGCCCGACGAGCGTGAAGGCCGGATTTGCGGCCTGCATCTGCCGGTTCAAGCGATCCATCGGCTCGTAGAAATCCACGCAACTCGCGCCACTTTCACTCGCCAGTTCACGAACCGCGTCGGCGAAGCGGGCCAACCCGCGGTTCAAACCGGCCTGCTTCGGCACGTTCCCGGCCAGCTCCGCCGTGTCGTCGAAGATCGTCGGCGTAAACAAAATCACTTTCGCGCCGCTTTGCTGCAGCCGCGACACCAGCGCGCGTTGATTCTCGCGATAGACGTCCAGCGCCGTTTGCCGGGCCGTCGTCATGGCGTCGCCGGTTTTTCCCTCCTCATAGAGAAACCGATCAACGTCGTTCATGCCGAACATCACCGAGACAACGGTGGGCTTGGCCGCAAGCACGTCCCACTCCAACCGGCGCACGCCACCAACGGCACGGTCGCCACCGATCCCGGAGTTGATGACCGTAAGTTCCCGTGCCGGGAAACGGGTCACATAGTAGAGTTCGGCGAACGCATGATAGAGCCCGTGGTGCGTGATGCTGTCACCCAGGGCGACCCAGCGCTCGTCGTCACGAAACAACGTGGGCGCGGTGCTTTCGGCCAACCGGAAGGCACGCGGGAAATTCGGGGTCACGCCGATCGACGCTTCGTCCATCGCGCTTTCGTCGAAGCCCGGTTCCCAACTCACGTTGGTGAGCGACTGCGTGGGATTCTTGTTCGTGCGAAATGGCGCACTTTGCACGGCGGACACCTTGAGGTTGCGCAGCACCTGGTTCTCGCAGGAAGCGGGGTGATCGAGGAAGATCCCGTTCGGCCGTTCATCGTTCATCGAGGGGTGCGCGGCGACATCGTGGAGGACGATCTGCTCCCACGTGTTGATGTTCGGACCTCCGGTCGGATTGAGGTGCGCAGCATGCAGAAACCCCATGTCCCCGCTGTCGCCGCCGCCGCGCCACAAGCGCAAATGGTGAAACCCGTTGCCGCGGCTCGGATGCAGCGCCTTCGTCCACCCCGAGCCGGCCTCGGTGCTGAAATTCCCACGCAGGCTGATCGCATAGCGCCCCGAGTTGAAAATCTCGCAGTGTCCCACCTCGGTGTCGCTCACCGAGAAGAGCTGCACGCCGCACCAATGCGTGCTCGTGCGCACCTCGTGGAAATCGTGAATCCGACAGTCGCGGATCACGTGCCGTTCGCTGCGCCCGTCGGGATGCTCGGCCCGCGACAAGTTGTTCCAGATCTGGATGCCGCCCTCGCCCGCGCACTCGATCCAGCAACCGATGATCTTGTTTTCCGCACCGTCCTGGAGCAGACGGACGCCGAGATTTCCCAGGTTGAAGAGGTGGCAGTCGCGCAGTTCGATCCGGTTCGCGTGCATCAGGAAAAACGCCGCCCGCGGCGGGCCGACCTGCTTCACGCTATCGGGCGTATAGTCCGTCTCGCTCACGGAAAGCCCGACAAATTTCAGATCATGCACGGGCACACCCACGCCGCCGCCCTGCAGATGAAAAATTTCGCCGACGCGCGGAGCGACGATCTCCTGCGCGTCGGGATCGCCCTCCATCGGCCAGTAGAAGAGCGTGCCAGTCGTCTCATCGAGGAAATATTCACCGGGCGCATCGAGCAGTTCGCGGAAGCCTTGCACGAAGAAGCGTTCGCCCGCGGCCGCCGGGCTGTCCTGCTTCGGAAATGAAATCGCTCGATTGGCCGCATCGATCCCGGCGATGGCGCACGGGAACATCCCCCAGTTATATTTTCCCTGATGGCCCCACCACCAGATTTCCCCGCGCTGCGCCGGTGCCCACCTTGCGGGATCGAGGTCGCCCGCTTTGAAAATGATCGATGTCTCCGTGCCGGATTCGGACTTCAGGTATTCGCCAAAATAGCCGGGATACCGGGGATCGGGCGCGTAGTTGGGCGTGCGGGCGATTCTCGCCCGCCGGCCATTTTCATAGAGCGTCCGAAACGTCACGCCGGGGGCGACGGGGGCTTTCCAAATATGCGCGTCGTGCTTCGTCCAGCCGGTGACGCGCACCCCCCCGCGGAACCGCGCCGCACCCGGACCCCCGCTGGACCGATAAACGATCGCATGCCCGTCGCTGCCGGAGTCGGCCGGGCCGAAAGCAATGGCTTGCGCCACCGGGTATTCGCCAGGCACGAGATTGACCACGATGTCATCTCCCATCGCGACATTCAGGCGCTGGTCCCGGATGTAATCGCGCGCCTGCGTCACCGTCTGCCAAGGCGCGCGCATCGTGCCGTCGCCTTGGGTGTCGCTACCCTGCGGCGAAACCCAGAACTCCTGCGGCGCGGCCGGCAGCGCCGAGCAGAAAACAAGAAAAAAGGCCGCCTGTATAACGCGACGAATCTTCTGAGGTTCAGGCGTGGACGAGTGCACGGGGATATTCATGGCAGAGGTAGAACGCACGTGGCTCATCTTCGACGATCGCCGGGAAACGAGTCAGATCGGCAAAAAAGAAATTGTCCGCGTGATCGTCGCACACACTGGAAACCTCACCGCTCACCGTCCAGCCCGTGCCTTCCTCGCCCCAAAACTGGTGGATTGTGCGTGGTGGTATCGCGACACTCTGGCCGGGCCGCAAGCGCACGATGCCCCGCGGTCGCAGCGAGACGGTTTCCCCGTCCACCTGCACCGAGAACGGCTCCTCGCTCCAATCGTTTTCAGGCGTGGTGCGCGTGAGTTGCACCAGGATGTTTCCCCCGCCGCGGTTGATGATATCCTCGCGCTTCGAGCGGTGAAAATGTGCCGGCGCACGCTGCCCCTCGGGATCGAGGATGAATTTCTCTGCGTAGGACTTCGGATAGCGCGGATCGCCCAGGCGCCCGTTACGCAGGGTGAACAGCGTGCGTCCAATCTGCGGAAACTGCCCGCTGCCGAAATCAGTCACATCCCAACCGAGCATGCAGTCGCGCACCTCATCGGCTTCGGACCCGTGCCGACGCCAGTCGTCGGCCGTCCAAAAAGCGAACGGCGGCAGTTGCACGCGATGCGCGGCGAAAACCGTCATCGCCTTGCGAATGCACCGATTGATGAGTGAACGGGTCAACGGACCGCGGTGCGCCGGGAGCACCGCGGGGCCGGTTTCTGTCGAAGATGAGGCGGTCATGGCAAAATTCCTTCCGTCGCTTAAAATTTGAGCGTCGTGCTGACGGTGTAGCTGCGCGGCGTGACCCAACTGTAGTTGTAGGGTGTCGCCACCCGGCCCGGATTGGACAGATCGCCACCCACCGGCCGCAACACGGTATTGTAGTAAAGCGGTTTGTCGTAGCCGAAGACGTTGTCGACCTTCAGGTCGACGCTGAGCGTGTATTTTTGGCTGAACTGACGCGTGTAGTTGAACGTCAGCGTGGCGAGGGCGTAGGGATCGGAATAGACGTAGTTGTAAACCCCGACCGCCGCATCGTCGACGGCGAGAGCCGGGTTGAGCGGGCTGCGCACGGTGTCGGCACCACGCGTGCCGATGACCTGCTTTCCCCGGTAGTTTACGCCGCCGCCCATCCTAAATCCCTTCAGCTTACCTGTGCGGAAGGTATAGTCCGTGTAGAGGTTACTCGTCCGCTCCGTAAGCCGCGCGATTTTCTGGCTGTCGGCGACGCCCGCGAGCGCACTGACGACGTTGTTCCAGGCGTTCGCCGCCGCAGTGCCTTCGCTGGGCGACCAGCCCGCTGGAATCGTCGTGCTATTGTCATACGCTGCCTGATCGACGTTGAACACGCCGCCGGCGTTCGTGACGATCTTGCGGAACGTCTCCTTGTTCTCCGCCCAGTAGGTCCGGGTGTCGATGAAGGGATTCGTCTGCGTGGCACGGGGCATCGCGGCATTGAACATCAGCCGCCAGTTGCGGCTGAAGTTGGCCGTGAGTTCGAACTCCCAGCCCTGCGTCTTCAGTTCGGCGGTGTCGGTGTAGATCGGGATCCGGAGCAGTCCCTCGGAATTGATCGCACCACTGACAATGGGGGCTTCCCGTTTCCTAGTCTGAATGAGTGTCGTGAAGAAATTGTAGTAAGAAGCACCATTGATCGGGGCGTTGTTCTGGCCTCCATCGTAACGGATGAGGCTCGCAACCACCGTCCCGTCGAACAATGCGGCCCGCACGCCGTAGTCGTGGCCTTTCGAGGCCGCGGGCTGGAAAATGCTGCCGTCCAGCTTCAATGCGCTTGTCGGCGGTTGAAAGGACTCCGCGTAGTTCGCGAAGACACTAATTTTTTTCGTCAGGTGGAAAACCGAGCCTACCGTCTTCGTGTCGACCGTTTGCCGGCTATCCGGCGGGGAGTAGTCGCTGCGAAACCGGTCATCCGCATACAGTGGATTGGGGAGATTGCTGACGCGGGGACGCGTCTCCGCCGGCAACGTCGCTCCGAACGGGTGGCCGCTCGCGTCGCGGAGTTGATACGTCAACCGGTTCCAATCCGCCGGGGCATCCGGCTTGAAGGAGCGCGTGAAGCCATCCCAATTCGCCGGGTTGTCGAACTGCGCGACCGCCGATTGCTGGTGTGTCCGATATTGGTCGCGGCGCACGGCCCCCAGCAAAATCAACCGGCTCTCGAAGAATTTCGCGTTCCCGGCCGCCTGGGCGTATTTGTAGTCGATGTCCAAAAGCTGGTTGTAGTTCGAGTTGATGTAGTCGCGGACCCAGCCGGCGGGCACGGTGGAGGTCGTGCCGGAGATGGGATCCGTGTAGCTCCAGTTCGCCGGCATCGGCATGGGGCGGTTCGTATCGGTGTTGAGGTAGTAGCGATACCAGACCGGCAGATCGGTCGCGGTCGGCCACGTGCGCGGATCGATGCCGGGGAGCTTGAGCACGTAACGGAAATTATTCCGGTCGTAGGATTGGGTGGACCAGCCACCGATGGTGTTGAAGGAAAACTCGGCCCAGCGCGTCTTCGCCCCCACATAGCCCATCGAAAGCCGCAGGTTCTTTTTGTCGCGATACTGCTGGTAGGGGTAGGAAAACGCCTGGACGTAGGGCTCGAGAAAATTCGGGTTCGCTTGGCCGTTGGGGAGGACCGTATTGGGATCGAGGTAGAGCCGCTGCATCGTGCGGACGATTCCGACGTCCGAAGCGGTGTCCTCGTTGCCCACGTTGCCGGCGAGTTCCGCAAAAAAGTTTTCGCCGAGTCGCTGCGTGATCGCGACGGTGATGTCGCGGTTGTTGACCTGGAAAAGATTCGCGTTCGGAAAGGTCGAGGTGGTGCGCGCAGGCACGCGGAATTTCGACTTGGCGATCGCGATATCGTAAAGATTCGCCGGCAGATTCAGTTGATCGAGGATGGGGGCATTGTAGATATTGGCCGTCGCACCGACCACCATCGCACCACCCGACGGCACGCCCACCGCAGAGTTGCCGCCAAGGGTCTTGGACCAGCCTTCGTAATTCAACAATCCGTCGCCGTTGCTCGGCGTGAAGACCGCCGTCCGGGCCACCTCGTAGGAGATGCCCTTGGCCGTTTGAAACGTGGTGAGGCGGGCATTGTAGACCGACACGCCGTCCCAGGCACTCACGTTGTCCTGAAACGTTGTGGTGATCACCGCCCGCTCCAACGTCCCCCATTCCGCGCCGGCGCGGATTTCGGTGCCGCGAAAAGGTTTCCACGTGCCGCTGATCGTGAGCCCCTTTCGCGTTTCCCCGTCCCCATCCCGCCATCCGCTGCGATCTTGATAAAGCGCGTTTAACCGCAGCGCAATCGAGCGGGTAAGAGGCTGGTTGTGGTCGAGCGTGGAGCGGTAGTTTTCCCATGAACCGTAGCTGGTGCGAAGTTCGGTGAGGCGTCGGTCCGTCCGCGCCTGCTTCGTCACGCTGTTGGACGTGCCGCCGACGCCGCTGGTGCCAAAGAGCACGGCGTTGGGTCCGCGGGCCAGATCGAGGCGCTCGATGTTATACGAATCGAAATTGTAGAACACCGGGAAAAAATCGCGCTGCGGGGCGTTGCTGGCCACTCCCCGCGACGACAGGGCGATCGAGTTACCGATCGCATATTCACCGCCGTCCTCCGGGAGCGTGCCTGCATTGGTGGACCACTTCGTCATCTCCGTGAGATCGGTCAAGCCGAGCGCATCGATGAATTCCCGCGTGAGCACCGAGTAAGCCACCGGGGTGTCTTTTAGGTCGCCCGCCAACCGGCCTCCGGCGAGTGAACTCGCGGCGACAAAGCCTACATCGCGCGACGTGTTTACCTCGAAGGGTGAGATCAACACCACCTCTCCGCTCGCGGCCTTGGCACTCCCGCCCGTCGGGATTTCCGCGGCGCGGAGCGAGAGCGAAACGGGTGCGACCAGAAGCAGGAGGCCCATCGCCGTCGCCCGCTTCGGGCGAAATGCGACGACGGACGTTGGCGCAGGAGTGGAGAACATCGCTGGAGGCAGGGTGGACGGTGAGTTCGATTTCATAGGGGTGGCGATTTGCAGTGTCGGAAGATCGTCGAGGTCAGTGCCGAAGGCCGGACACTGGTGAAGGGGCCGCCATAGATTATCCGACCGCTCCGGGCGGGTAAATGGGACGGCTCGGACAAGGGAGGGACAATCCGGACATCGCCTACCCGCCCGCTCGCTACGGACGGCAGAACGCCGCGCGTCCCGACCTGCTACCGGCGGGCGTCCGCCCCGGCGTCCAGCGCGTCGAGCGGCAGGAAACGCACCAGCGCGAGGCCCGGCAGGGCCGTCACGATGCTGAGCGCGAAGAGCCAGAAATAACCGACGTGGGCCTGGATCAGGCCGCTGAAAAATGTCGGGACGAGCCAGCCCACCGACCACAAGCCGGTGCAGATCGCCGCGAGCGAAGCGCGATATTCGCCGCGCCCCAGCACGACCATCAGCATGAACATCGTCGAGAAACCCACGCCATAACCGAACGATTCCACCGCGATGCAAAGCTGCACGGCCAGAGGCGATCCGCCATTGAGTGCGAGCCACAGGTAGGGCACGTGCGGCAGCGTCATGCACAGGGCCAGTGAAAAGGCGACGCGTCGCAGGCCCCAGCCCTTGATCAACCAACCACCCAGAATGCCACCGCCGATCGAGCAACCCATTCCCACTGTGCCTTGCATAAATGCGACATCACCCACCGCATAGCCCAGCCCGCCCTTCGCCGGCGGATCGAGCAAAAAGGGGCCGACCATCCGCACGAGGAGCCCTTCCCCGAAACGGTAAAGCAGGAAAAACGTCACGATCACGCCCACCCGCGGCAACCGTCCGAATTCTGCCAGCACGCGTCGGTGCGCACCGTGCTCGCCCGCCGCCAGCGCGGCCGGTCGGTCCGACGGCGGGCGCGGCATGATCCATCCGTGATAAAATCCCGAGGCGAGAAACAGCGCCGCGATCAGTCCGAAGAGCAAAACCCAGCCGGCGGTCGGATTCCCCTGTCGGGTGCCGTAATCGGCACACAGTTTCAATACCACGCCACCGGCGCACACGATGCCGGCTCGGATGGCTGCAGTGCGGAATCCCGAGATCGCCGCCTGCTGTTGCGCGGTGAGTGCATGCAAAAAGAAACCGTTCATGCTGAGTTCCGCCGTCGCTCCCAGAAACGCGATCACCGTGATGCCCCCCAGCGTCAGGACCAGCGACGACGCCTGCCAGGCTACGGTCGCCGCAAGGGCCGCAAACGCCCCGCTGAGGGCAAACGTGAGGACTAGCAGCCACGCACGTTTGCTCCCCAGCCGGTCAACCCAGGGAGCCCACAAGAACGACGCCGCAAACGGAATGAACAGCAGTCCGGTGTAGCCCACGATCTCGTTGGAGTAGCCCTGCGATTTGTAGAACAGCGCCGCAAGATTGAGACTGGCCGCATTCGGAAACGCGCTGATGAATGACAGCGAGAGCACAAACGGCCACGGACTATATCGCGCCGCGGCATCCTCCGGCGAGGCGGCCCCGGCGGGAGCGGACGGGGGTTGGGGCGACAGGGAGGACACAGGCAGTCGATTCGCCGGATCAGTCCTGCAGGCCCGCACGGTAGTTGGCCACCGCCTCCGAGGTCCGCAACGCCCGGCCATAGATCCGCACGTGGCGCACCCGCATTTCGCCCTCGGTGGCGAGCGCCAACGTCGGAGTGCCATCAAGGCCGCGCAGTTGGGGGCTGAAACGGCCCCAGCCAAACTGCCGCTCCTTTCCGCCATCCAGCAGGCGACCATCGGCGACAAACGTAATGATCTTCGGTCCGCCATCGATCGTCGCAACGAGATGATGCCGGCCCGGCGCGCCCAGCACTCCGGGATCGCTGGTCCACCGGCCCTCGACGCGACCGTCCCCAAAGATGATTTCGACCGCGCCATTTGCCGCGGTCGTCAGCGCAAAGCCCCGCCCGTCGCTGGTGCGGTTGCTGGCGAGCAAATGCCCCGGCGCCACCGGATTCGAGGTCTCAAGCCATACCTCCACGCTGAGCCCCGCGCGTCGGTCCAGTGTCCCATAATCGGGCCGGTGATTGTCGGCCACGAGTAGCGCCGGCAAACGTGGCAGTTTCGCTGCGGTGACACCGGACACGGCACTCCATTCGCAGAGCACACCTTTGCGCACCACCGGGTGCGCTCCAAACTGGGCCCAGAGTCCCACGAGCAACGTGGCATCGAGCTCATGCACGCGCGGCAGTTCCTTTTGCGTCTCGCTGAGAAACCAGCGACCGCCCTCCTGAATCAGGTCCGGGTAGCTCAGGCGCACGAACACATCGTCGTCATACAACACGATCTCGGGCTGGCTCCACACGATGGTCCGCCCCTGCGGAGTATCGCGCTCGACGCCGCCGCACAACCACGCGGGGTTGCGGTCCTCATAGCGGCGCCCACCGTGGTTGTGAAACCAGTAGAGATAGCGACCGTCGCCCGCGGACCAGATGAAGTTCGCCGCCCGGGGATGCTTTATCGGCCGTCCATCCGCGTAGGTCTGATACGCCGACGGGGTCCACGTGCGTCCGGCGTCGCGGCTCCGCGCAAACGCCGGGTGTCCGTCCACCGTGCGCCACACCGCGTAAAACGTCCCGTCGCTCAGCACCGCGAAACTCTGCTCTTCCGCGATCATTCCGCCACCGGCCGGCGCCTTCAACCCCGTCTCGCCCTCGGGGAGCGTTTCCCAACGGATCTTCGCGGGATCGCGTTCCGTCAGCAGGTTCTCGCTGCGCAGCAACCAGCCCTCGCTGCTCGTGAAGAACCCCTCGCCGAAACCACCCACCTTGTGCAGCGGCACGTAAACCGAACCCTGGTGGACAAAGGGCCGACCCACGTTCCAGAAGAAACGCAGTTTTCCACCGTAGGCATTTGCGCGGTCAATCGCCGTCTCGCGCACCGGAATCACCTGCCGCGTCAGCGACCAAGTGCGACCGTGGTCGTCGCTGTATTTGAACACAAAGTAACCCAGCGAATCCACCCGCGCACACCAGCCTCCGTTGTAGGGCGGCTCGTCAGCGCGCACGGCCCGGAGATTGTCCGTGTTGTGGTTGTAGAACACGTAGATTCGTCCGGAAGGCGTCTTCAGCGGGACGGCATAGGAAGCCTCCGGCCCGGTCGCCGGCTCCACGTCCGCAAAATCCGTCCACGTGCGGCCTTGATCCAGACTGCGTCGGGAAACCACATGTTGCCCCGACGAGCCTTCGTGGCTGCGCCCGGTCGTGAGGATGCACAACCAAGCCCGGTCATTCGTCTGCACGAGGTAAGGCTGGTCGCTGTAGAGTTCCGTCGGCACCGGGCGCCCGTTGTGTAGATGACGCCAGTCGGGAATCGCGGCGGCGGCCAACACGGGCGCCACCGCGGCGAAATGCGCGTCGGCGAGTGACTGCTCGGCCGGGACAGGGGCGGAAACTAGATTCATCGGTGGCCACCAGCATAATGCAACCGGCGTCCAACGCATATGGGACAATCGCGACATTGTGCCGGAGTGATGGGACAATACCTTGTCCATCGCAACCACGTGCTCCACGTTTGCGCCACCCTTGGCCATGCCCTCTGTCGATCTCTCCAGTTTGCCGCGCATCAACCAACTGTTGCCGCGTCTCCTTTCCAGTTATGAGGCATGGCAAATCGCGGGCCTCCGGCTGTTTCTTCAGCGTTATTACTACTGCGTCGCCACCACGGACGACTACTCCGTCGGGACCCACGCGCACGACTGGTTCGAGCTTTCGCAGATCGTCACCGGCCGCGTGGAGTATTCCGACAGCACCAAGGCCCAGACACTCGGCCCCGGCGAGATCTTCTTCATGGCGCCCGGCTACGAACACCGCTGGCGCGTCGTAGCAGCCCCGGTCGTGATCAGCAGTTTTCAGTTGAAACTCACCCCCCTCGATGACGAGGGCCGCCGGCTCGTCGGTGCCCTTGACGATCTTTCGCATCGTCACGCTTTCCGGTTCAAGCGCAGCCGAGTGCTGACCCAGCTCTCCACCGAGTGGGCCGGCGCTCTCGCCACCCGAGCCGGCAGCAACCTGCTTGCCGAAAAGATCCACGCGTGGTTCCACCTCTATTTCGCGGTATTTCTGGAGGAAACCGTCGGTGCATCGCTGCCATCCGCCGCGCCCGCACCGCTTGATGATACCGAGGGATTCAGTCGCAATTCCGGTCACCACATCGCCGAGTTCATCCACCAGAATCTGCACTTGCCGATCCAGCTTGAGGACATCGCGAGCCATTTTCACTACAGCGTGCGCCACATCAACCGTATCTTTCAACGCGAGCACGGCGTGCCCCTCGGCCAGTATATTTTGGAGCGGAAACTGCAGGCCGCTCAGCACCTCCTCGCGACCACGGCCCACTCCGTGAAATATATCGCGCACAGCCTCGGCTATCTCGACGTCGGTTATTTCTGCCGGATTTTCCGCCAGCACCTCATGAGCACACCGACGGAATACCGCGAAAAAATCCGTTTTGCCCCCGCCGTGAGCGTCTGAGCCCCGGCGGCGCGCGTGGCCTGATTTTTCCATCGGTTGTCCGTTTCGTCATCTGGGCGCGTCCCGCTTCGGGTGATATTCTTCGGGCGTTCGCCCGGCATTCCGCCGCGACACCCAACCCCCGCCTCGCTCATGAAATTGTCCCCACTCCCCTCGGTGCGCCACCTCGGCGCCTTCTTGTTACTCGCCGCCGCCACCGCGC
>Ga0163144_10021352_pt1 | contig 12873 bp, 11 predicted proteins | sample OliLak19BULKMAT1_FD_123175 | JGI IMG/M metagenome (GOLD analysis project Ga0163144, IMG submission 123175) | Freshwater microbial mat bacterial communities from Lake Vanda, McMurdo Dry Valleys, Antarctica - Oligotrophic Lake LV.19.BULKMAT1 | ecosystem: Environmental > Aquatic > Freshwater >...
AACCTGGCGTTCTGATAAACTTATACGATCAATTTTATCTTTGTCCAAGGCCCACCGGGCTACCTACTCTTGTCATGGCGCAACGGAAACCTAACCATGGAGCAGTTTGTCTCTGGTCGAGGAACCTTCTTGTACCTGGGTTGAGGTAATATGCCCTGTCCTTCCAGGAAGCACCTTTGTAAACTCTTGCCTTGTCGTTAAGCATAGAAGTAGGGTTGGTACCTGACATCTGGTACATCAACTTATCACCTCTTGCAGAAGCATCGGCACCTTCGTTATAGTAAACGCTTGATTCGATATCACCGTCAAGGTAGCTGATGTTATCAGCAGTTTTATAGTTCCTGCGCTCATCCAGCTTATCGTCCTTGTAAGCGATGCTTACATCTCTCCAACGGATGTTACCCGGGATGTTCACAATGTTACTGTCAGCATCGTAAAGAATAGAGTCGGTATTGATGATCACACCGTCAACATCCTTCTGGTATGTTTTGAAAACGTTACCCCTGAAAGGTCTGAAATCGGCTTTGTCCTGTGGCGAAAGCGGACGGTAAACATCCATCACCCACTCGCTCACGTTACCAGCCATGTTGTACAAACCGTAATCGTTAGGCCAGTAAGAATAAACCGGTGCAGTGATGTCGGCATTATCGTTCAAATGTCCGGCAGCGCCCATCATATCACCATTACTTCTCTGGTAGTTGGCCAACATATCGCCCAGGAATTTCTCATCCGGGTTACGAACGTGGTGACCTGACCAAGGATAGATCCTTCTTTCGGTGATACGCTCTTCGATGGTAGTACCGATCAAACTGTAAGCTGCGTATTCCCACTCAGCCTCTGTTGGAAGCCTGTACTTTGGAAGCAGGATGCCGTCTTCCATTCTCACCTGGCGTTCAGGAACGTTCGGATCGAAAGAAGGAAGCGGAGTTTTAACAACACCGGTCCATTTTCCCTGTAAGTAAGTATCTGTATTGTAGTAATCCTGGTCGGAAGGTGTAGGGGCGTGATCGATGATGCCTTCACGGATCATGATGAATTCGTTCACCCTGTCAGTTCTCCACGAACAAAAGTCGTTTGCCTGTAACCAGTTAACACCAACTACCGGGTAATCGCGGTAAGCGGGGTGTCTTAAATAATAGTCAACATAAGGTTCGTTGAATGCAAGCTTGCTTCTCCAGCAAAGAGTATCGGGAAGTGCTTTTTTAAATACTTCGGGGAAGTTAGGTCCGAAAACCCTTCTTGTCCAATAAAGGTATTCAAGGTAATTGAAGTTGGAGATCTCCACTTCGTCCATATAAAAGGAAGAAACAGTAACCCTTCTTGGAACATTGTTCCAATCATACATCACATCCTGCTCCACCCTTCCCATAGTAAAGGTACCACCTTCAACAAGCACAAGGCCTGGTCCGGTTTCCTGCTCTTCGTATGGAACTTTTTCAAATCCACCATTCTTCGGATCGTTGTATGACCATCCTGTAACATTGGAAGCTTCCTTATGACAGGAAGCGAAATAGAGAATTCCTGTTACCAACATTACTTTTCCTGCTACTTGCTTCATTTTCATAGATAGATAAATTTAGTTATTACTAAGTTTATTATTACCTGGTTACTATTGTTTATTGAAATGGTACAACTAAAAAGACGGACAACTTATTGTTCTGAATTTTCTCTTTTTGGGTTTACATTCGAACTGCAACTGGAAAGAAAGCTCATGGGAGCCTGCTGTTGCGTTGCTGAGCTTGGAGATGGTTACGTCGTAACTGTAACCTACTTTGAAAAGATCTTGTTGAAACCCGAGTACGGCGATGAACGAATCCTGGTTACGGTACCACAATCCACCCACCACTGGTCCTTTTACAAGGTATAAACCAAGGTTGATCTGTTGAAAATCCTGTTGTTTCTGGTACAAGATGTTAGGAGAGATGAATGCTTCGCCGCCTTTACCATCAAGTGGGATAAGCGCTCCAACGTGTCCTGTATATTTGGTAGGCAACTTTGCAACCACCGAACCCAATAACGATTCGTCGGGTTGTGAAAGGTGGTTAACAGCGAACCCTACAAAATAATGTTTACTGTAACCGAGCATACCGGCAGAGATGTCGATATTGCTCTTAGAGCCTAAGCCCTGGATCTCGGAAGAGTTGTAGATAAATCCGCGGCGGTTATCGATCATATCGCCGAAGGTAAGTTTGCTCCAATCTAATTTCTTCTGCATATAGGTTGCCTGGAAAGCAGCCTTGATAGAAAAGGTACGGGTAACGTTCAGCTGGTAGGAATACATACCGCTGATGTTGGTTGTGTTTAAAGTTCCTTCACCTGCCTTATCGTTGGTAACCAAAAGTCCAAGTCCGCCCGCGATAGCATCAACGTGCTGATCGTAAGAAGCGCTGTAGGTAACAAAGGTTCCTGTAATAGCGGGCCACTCATTCCTATAGTTAAGACATATCCGGGGACATCTTGCCGTACCGGCGAATGCTGGGTTAAGATATAGGGGGTTTGCGTAGAACTGTGTAAACTCAGGATCCTGGGCGAATGCCGTTTTTGTGGAACCCAAAGAAATGACCGTAAGAATAATAAATAGTAAACGTTTTAGCATAGTAAAAAGTTTATAAGGATGCAATGATACGTAAAAATACTAAATGGGTTTCAAAAATATTTTCCGCCCAGGCAATAAATCATAAACCAATTACGTATATGATTTGAGTTTCCAAATATATATAAATATTTTCTTAAAATAAACAAGCCCTTGCCGATAAAATGTTAAAAAATTCATTAAGTTTGACTTTTACTATGCTTTTGCGATTGCCCCAAGGAATGAAAAACAACCTTTTTTGCCTCTTCTGCCTCCTTATAACCTTCAATTCGTTCGGCAACGACACGGAAAGCACAAAGCGGACAATCGCCTGGAAACCAATTCAATATAACTCCGTTGCGAGCCAAAAAGTAAAGTTTGTCTATTTTGAAGGGGCTTCTTATGAGTCAAAGAACAACTACCTGCCCTCCTATTTTGAGAGGATCAAACTAAAAAACAATAGATCTTCCTGTTCCGTCACCCTTGCCAACCCCGTTTTTATTAATTGTACCGATGCTGAAATAGATCTGGTAAAGAACAGCGCCCTGATCGGCAACGAAATTATTATCAATACACCTGTAGCCCTGGACAGGAAAGAGGCTTTCGCCCTGGTTTCGTTCATTCCTTTGAGAAAAAACAAAGTTTCAGGAACTTTTGAGAAACTTCTTTCTTTTGAGCTTGTGCTTACCGAAACGGAATCGCTGCTCAAGGCCAAATCGGTTTCAACATTGGCCTATGCTTCCAATTCAGTGCTTGCTAGCGGCAACTGGTTCAAGCTGGGTATTGCCAACTCAGGTATTTACAAGCTTTCGTATAGTTTTTTACAAGGCATCGGCATGGACGTTTCCACCATCGATCCCCGGAACATAAGGATCTATGGTAACGGGGGGGGCATCCTTCCCTTTAACAACGTTAAAAAGCGTTACGACGATCTTGTAGAAAATGCCATTGTTGTGCAAGGCGAAAACGACGGGGTGTTCAACAACAACGATTATGTATTGTTTTATGGGGACGGTCCTATAAAATGGACCTACGATTCGCTTCCTGGCGACCAGGCAGGATGGCGCTTTCACCACCATGTAAATCTTTATTCGGACAGCACCTATTATTTCATTTCGGCCGACCTTGGTTCGGGCAAACGCGTTGCTACCCAATCCTCTTCCACTCAATCTGTTACAGATACGGTAAAGGCCTTCGATGATTACAATTATCATGAAAATGACGGGGTGAATCTTATCAAATCGGGAAGGGAATGGTTCGGTGAATATTTTGAGCTTACCACTTCCTATAATTTCAGCTTTAACTTTCCTAACATCGATAATACTTTTCCGGTGTACGTGAAAACCGACATGGCCTCGAGGCACAATGTAACGAGCAATTACAAGGTGACAAGCCAGTCGGGAAGCAAGACCATTTCCGTTGCCGGAACCGATGTGACCTGTTATTTCTGTGATTACGTGAAACAGGCTTCGGGCGATTTCACGTTCGTGCCTAACCTGGGCCAGAATATTTCTGTAACCGTTTCCAAGCTGGATGCAGCTGCCATAGGGTGGCTCAATTATATAGAGCTTAATGTTCGCCGAAAAAATATCATGGCGGGCGACCAGTTCCTTTTCCGCGATGCCGCCAGTGTGGGCCTGGGCAATGTCACCCTGTTTGAGATCGACACCAACTTCAGTGCCCTTACCTTGTGGGAAGTTACCGACCCTTTAAATCCAAAGCGCCAGTTGGCCACTTCCTTTGGTTCTAAGAATCGCTTTACTTTAACTACCGATACGCTCCGGGAATTTATCGCCTTCACGGGTAAGACATATCTCACCCCTACCAGTTTCGGGAAAGTGGCGAACCAAAACCTTCACAAGCTGGCGCAGGCCGATTACATTATTGTAGCGCACCCCGCTTTTTTAAGCCAGGCCACCCAGCTTGCCAGTTACCATTTTGAGAATGATAATTTGTCGACGGTAGTGGTAACCCCGCAGCAGATCTACAACGAATTTTCTTCTGGGGCACAGGATGTTTCGGCCATCCGGAATTTTGTAAAGATGTTCTACGACAGGACCACCAATTTCACAGAGATGCCCCAGTACCTGTTGCTCTTCGGTGATGGCTCGTACGATAATAAAAAGAGATTTGCTTCCAACACTAATTATGTTCCCACTTACCAGTCCGACAATTCTGTGGCCCCTACACTTTCGTATGTGTCCGACGATTTTTACGGCTTGCTCGATGATGGGGAAGGAGAATTCCTCAACGACCTTCCGGATATCGGAACGGGACGGATCCCGGTGAAGAATGTGACAGAAGCACAGGCCGCTCTCAATAAGATCTTTAAATATGTAAGCACACCCGGATTTATCAATACTACCGCATCGTGCTGTACCGAGCAGGGCAACACTTCGTCCATGGGCGACTGGCGCAACTGGATAGGCTTTGTGGGCGATGACGAAGACGGAAGTTTGCACGAAACACAAGCCGAATCGCTGGCAAGCAATATTGATAATAAGTACAACAGTTACAATGTCGATAAGATCCACCTTGATGCGTACGTGCAGGTTTCAACCCCGGGCGGGCAGCGTTATCCCGACGCTGCCGAAGCATTTTCAAAGAGGGTTGAAAAAGGAGCGCTCATTGTAAACTATACAGGTCACGGCGGTGAAGTGGGTCTTGCCCATGAACGCGTGCTTGAGAACTCTACTATTAATAACTGGAGCAACATCAATAACTTACCGCTCTTCTTTACCGCAACGTGTGAGTTCAGTCGTTTCGACGATCCTGAAAGAACTTCGGCAGGCGAATATGTGTTCCTTAATCCTAACGGTGGCGGCATCGCCCTGATGAGCACGGTAAGACTTGTATATGCTTCTCCGAATTATTTCCTCAACCAGAACTTTTACAAATATGCTTTTGAAGAAATTAACGGTTCCATGCCAAGGCTGGGTGACCTTTACAGGCTTACTAAGAACGCAAGTGGCACCGATCCTAACCACCGTAACTTCACCTTGCTTGGCGACCCTGCACTAAGGCTTGCTTACCCGAGGGAACATGTTACCACCACCAGGATCAACGGCAAGGACGTAAGTGCCAACAACGATACGCTGAAAGCACTTAGTCCCGTTACCATCGAAGGGTTCGTGAGGGATAAATTCGGTAACAAGCTGACCGATTTCAACGGCATCATTTATCCAACTGTGTTTGACAAACCTGTAAACATCACCACTCTTTCGAACGATGGCACCATCGACAGTCCGCCGATGACCTTCAAGCTTCAGAAAAATATTCTTTACAAAGGGAAAGTAAGTGTTTCCAACGGTGCATTTAAATTCTCTTTTATTGTTCCCAAGGACATTGCTTACCAGTTCGGCATCGGACGCATTAGCTACTACGCGCACAACGGTGTGTATGATGCCAATGGTTTTTACGAAGACATTATTGTAGGCGGGGCCGAAACTACATTTACAAGTGATGTGACGGGGCCCGATGTGAACCTTTACATGAACGACAATAAATTTGTTTTTGGAGGCACCACCAACGAAACTCCTTATATCTATGCACTTATTAAAGATTCCAGCGGTGTGAACACTGTGGGCAACGGTATCGGTCACGATGTTACGGCGGTGCTGGATGAAAACACCGATAAGGTAATTGTGCTAAACGATTATTACGAGGCCGATCTTAACAGTTACCAGAGCGGAGCGATACGCTATCCTTTGTCCAAACTTGCTGTTGGAAGACACACCCTTAAATTAAAAGTATGGGATGTGTACAATAACTCTTCGCAGTCATACACCGAGTTTATCGTGGCCCCTTCGGCCGAGCTTGCATTGACACACGTTCTGAATTATCCGAATCCTTTTACTACCCGTACCGCATTTTATTTCGAACACAACCAATCGTGCGATGTGCTCGATATACAGGTACAAGTGTTTACCGTGGCGGGCAAGCTGGTGAAATCGATCAATTCAACAGCCTATACCGAAGGGTCCCGTTCCGAGCCAATTTATTGGGACGGCAAAGATGATTTTGGCGATAAGATCGGAAGGGGGGTTTACATCTACCGCGTGAAGGTACGCAGCTCGTCGGGTGCTGTTGCCGATAAATTTGAAAAACTTGTCATCTTAAATTAAATTAATAATTTAGCCACCCCTAAACCGATTCTAATGAACGTTTGTAGTAAAACATTTTTTTTATTGTTTGTCTTTTCACTGGGTAAGGTCGGCTATTCGCAATCGACGCAAACGGAGACACAAAAGAACCTTCAGCTTAATACCATTACCACTGCCGTTCCTTTCCTGCTTATCGGTCCCGACTCACGTACGGGCGGGTTGGGTGATGCGGGCTGTGCGCTTTCACCCGATGCAAACTCCATTCACTGGAACGGTTCAAAGCTTGCCTTTGCGGAAAAGAAAATGGGCCTTTCCGTTTCTTACATTCCATGGCTCAGGGCCCTTGTACCCGACATTAACTTAGCTTACCTTTCAGGATACTACAAGGCAAAAAAGGACCAGGTATTTGCCGGCTCCCTTCGTTATTTTTCTCTTGGCGACATCACCTTTACCGACAATACCGGTAACACCATCGGCCAGTTCAGGCCCAATGAATTCGCGCTCGACTTCGCTTACTCACGCAAACTTGCCGAACGTTTTTCTGCAGGTATGGCGGCCCGTTACATCTATTCAAACTTAACAAGCGGCATCAACGTGTCGGGAACAGCTACCAAGCCGGGACAAGCTTTCGCCGTTGATATCTCCGCTTATTACCAGAACAAGGAAATAAAACTTGGCGACCGTAAGGGTGTACTTGCTTTCGGAATGAACATCTCTAACATCGGCAATAAGATGGCTTATTCGAACAGCGGTGAAAAGGATTTTATCCCTATCAACATGCGTTTGGGCTCGGCCCTTACCATGGAGCTTGACCAGTACAACAGCTTTGCTTTTGTTGCCGACCTTTCGAAGTTACTCGTGCCTACTCCTCCTATATATAAGCTCGACGCCAATGGCAGCCCGGTGATCGATCCGGGAACAGGCAAGCCGGAGATCGAATCGGGAAAAGATCCGGACCGTGGTATTGCCTCGGGCATCTTTGGGTCCTTCAGCGACGCACCTAACGGCTTTAACGAAGAGCTTAAAGAAGTAAATCCTTCCCTTGGTATGGAATACTGGTATGACAAATTGTTCGCTTTCAGGGTGGGTTATTTCCACGAGGACAAGACAAAAGGCAACCGCGAATATTTCACCATCGGGGCGGGGCTTCGTTACAATGTATTTGCTCTTGACCTTGCTTACCTTATACCGACACATGTGCGTAACCCGCTTGCCAACACGCTTCGCTTTACGCTTATGTTCGACTTCGACGCTTTCAAAAAACAAAACGACGGCGAATCCAAAACCGAATAATGGGTACAAGGGTTGGCTTCGGCTTTGATGTTCATGAATTGAAAGACGGCACCGACTTCTGGCTCGGTGGAATAAAGATCCCTCACACCAAAGGCGCAATAGGACATTCAGATGCCGACGTATTGATACACGCAATATGCGACGCACTGCTTGGCGCGGCCGCGATGGGCGATATCGGGCAGCATTTTCCAAACACCTCTTTCGAATATAAAAATATCGACAGCAAGATCCTGCTTACAAGGGTTTGCGAACTGATCAAAAAGCAAGGTTACCGTATCGGTAACGTCGACTCTACCCTTTGCCTGGAAGAGCCGAAGATCAATCCGCACATTCCGGCCATGCGCGCTGTGCTGGCAAAAACAATGAACATCCCACAGGAAGATATTTCCATTAAAGCAACCACCAACGAAACGATGGGTTATGTGGGAAGGAAAGAAGGTGTGTGTGCTTACGCCGTGGCCCTTATCGAAAAATAATTACTGACGTAAGATCTTTTTCTCACTCGATCTATTGAACAAGTAATCGATGTCGAGCGCATAGGTAACGCCGATGGTGAAATCCGTTTCAGGATCGATCACATGATAATTCTTCTGGATCATGTAATAAGCGCCGAGACTATTTCCGTCGTTCACCTCGTAATCGAAGCCAATATAATAACGTCCTCGGTTCCAGCTGTTGTTAGCCTCCTCCTGGCGTGCGTTAGCAAACTGGTAACGGAACTCCGCCGATATGTATGGAACAAAAGGCTTGTCGAGGTCGAGTTTAAAATCGAATTTACTTCTCCAATATTTTTCTCCCACACTACCTTTCTCACTTGAATAAACATCCCGTACCTGCGATTGCAGCCGCGAGCGGTACGAAAAAATAATTTTGCTCACCTTGTATTTGAAGGTGACATCGAACATGATGCGGTGCCGGAAGCTGAAGCTGCCATCGTCCTCTTTCTTCTGAAGGAACCTGTACGTAAGCGCCGTTTTAAAATGACTGTTAAGCTTATAGCTGAAACCAAGGTTGGTGTAGCATAAGTTCAAGCGCGACATATTATCGTATAGTCTTATCTCTTCATCGAGGCCGACAGATAACTTATCGGTGAGCTTCTTATCAAGGCTGATGGTGGTCCATTGCCACAGGTCGTTGTTCTGCCCAAAGCAAGGTACCTGCATGCAAATAATAACAAACAACAGAAGTTTTCTCATCAATTTCATCTTGCTAGCCGGTCGTAATAATAGATCCTGATCACGGCCGTGTCCTTTAAGAAATCCACTTTGCCGATGCTGATCTTGTGTATGTTAAGGCCCGTGCGTTTTTTAAGGTCTTCAATGAGCGCATCGTTGTGCTCGGGCTTGATCATCTCTATGTTCTCGTACTGTATGGTTTGCATCATTTCGTTTTTCACCAGCAGGTTGCCGTCAAGAACATACGCGATAATGATCACGATGAGGTTGATGGTGAGTATCTCTACAAATGTTCCCTTGCTCACGGCGGTGATCAGGCCAAGAGCGATCACAATGAAAAGATAGGTCATGTCCTTGGCCGAAATGTTTTCGGTACGGTAGCGCAGCAGCGAGAACACGGCAAACAAACCAAAGGCGGCGCCCATAGAAAGATCCACCTTGTTAAGAAGGTAGGTAATGATAAAGATGACTACGTTGAACATGAAAAAAGTAAAAAAGAAATCTTTTTTACGGTAGATGGGATAATACACCAGCCGCACCAGGATAAAGATCGAGAGCAGGTCGATGAGCAGGCGGAAAAAGAAAATGGAATTCAGTTTCTCGAACTGCACCTGGAAAAAGGTTTCTTCGTTGTCCTTCTTTTTCTTTTTGCCTTTGTCTGAACCATCATCCTGCACCACTTCCGAACCTGAAAGGTCCTGTGCCATCACCCTTACAGGAGAAGGGACAAGAAGGGCCAGTATTAAAAGTATCCTGAAAAAGTAATTAAGCTTTACCATCTTTTTACAGTTTTTTTCACCTTGTTAATTGATTCCCATGATCTTATTCATCATCAGCATCTTGGGTTTGAAATTGTTTTTCTTGATCCCCTCCACCATCGTGTTGATTCCAAAACAATATTTGCTGATGGAGCCTTCGCGGATAGACGCGCGTTTCATAATATTTTTGAACTCGCTTCCCCTTGATCTTTCCTGTTTCAGCTCAGCGATGATGAGCTTGTCGAACATCGTATTCTTATCATCCTTGATATAGTTCAGGTTCATGTCGAAGGTGACGCGTTCCTGGTCGTGCCTGCTCACGAAGGTAAGGCGTGTGTAGTTCACCCAAAGCTGCGGAAGAAGTCCGGCACCAGTGTACGGACAATGCTCTTTTAAAAACTCTTCCGATTGCCCGTTGATCTGCATCTCGATCTCTTTGCGCTTGATCCTTGTTTTTACTGTACGGTCCTTATTGCTCTTGAACTTTATTTCGAAATAGTGCAGGTTCGAATCAACATATTTGCGGTAGCGGATCTTGTAACGGTTGAGCTTGCCCGAATGGTGTTTAAGATAGAGTTCATAACCTGGTGTATCGTAATAAAGCGATTCGTAACGGCTGGCGCGCACACCGTTCACCTCTAACAAACGGTAATGGTTTTGAAGATCGGCAAGCACCTGTGGCAGTTTACCTGTATTAAAAACAAATTTCGTGTCCGTACGGTCCTGCAGTTTCACACTGTCCATTTCTTTAAGGCTGATGGATTCAAAGCCGCCGATCAATTGCTGCATTTCTCCCATGCCTAATAATAAAGGTATTCGTACTTTTTTTCCTTCTGCATCACATCGCCCACGTACTCTTTGCGGCTCACCTTCAGCCCTTTGGTATTTAAAGTATAAATGATCTTCTTCACAATTTTTCCCGCTGCATCGTACTCCACCTCCAGGGTCTTATTGCCCTTGGTGTTATAGTTCATCGCCGTTTTTTTTATGATCTTCCCCGTCTCGTCATAATGCACCTCTTCTACCTTATCATTATTCACATTGTACTTGTATGTTCTTTTTGCAACTTTTACTTCCTTCTCTTTTCCGGCAGGGTCTTTCACCGCTTTGCCTTCTATAGTAACTTCTTCCAGCCTGTTGCCGGCCTTATCAAACAAGGCAGTCTCCTTCTTCTTTATCGAACCGTCCTTATTGAATTCTGTTTTGTCAATGGTGTTGCCATTCTTATCGAAGGCCGTGTACTGGTCCTTGTAGGAGGTGGAGGTGCCGTTCTCAAACACGGTGAGCGTTTCAGTGATGGAACTGATACGGTTGTTCTTGATCTCCTTCCTGCTCTGGGCCAAAGTGGCGCCTGCAAAAGCCGTCAACAACAATAACAAGAATTGAAATTTCAACCTCATTTGATCACCTTTACATTCGGCAGGACAATGGTTTGCTTCTTATCTGTAATGTCGGCCTCCATTGATATGGTGAGCAATCCAGAGGGGTAAGCCACAAGGTTGGAGGTGGAGTCTTTTGTGTAAACAAATATTTTATAGTGTCCCTTACGAAGGTATTTGAATTCGTAGGTTCCATCGTAATTGGTCTTTTGATCATCGCTGTAGGTCAGGTCGTCGCCATAGATAATATATACATCCTCATCAGGGCAGGCCGATTCACCGAAAAAATTGTCAAATTCTTTATTGTAAAATCTTCCATACACCTTCCCGGTGATGGAGGAAGTCCCGCCCTGGCCCTCTCCTTTTTTACACGAGGCGATACCGAAGGCCATCACCAATATCATAAATACGGTTGTAAGAACTCTGTTCATCGAAGTTTTTGTTAATTGGGTGTTAGCGAATAATTAAGACAATGTTATGTAAAAATAACAGGAAAAGAAAATCTGAACTCAGATGAACTTCTCTCCCTTCGAACCTTTCACGTCGTTCACGAAATTACGTATCTGTTGCTCGTCCTGTTTCTTACAAATGAGAATGATATTGTCCGACTCAACAACGATATAATCGTCGAGCCCTTCTATCACCACCAGCTTGTCCTTTGAAACGTTTACGATGCAATTGTTGCTGTTGTACATCATTACGTTCTTTCCCACAATGGCATTGTGGTTATCGTCCTTGCCGATGTGATCGTAAAGAGAACCCCATGTACCGAGGTCGCTCCAGCCGATGATGGACGAACGGACGTAAACATTGTCGGCCTTTTCCATCACTGCGTAATCAATGGAAATGTTCTTACAGCCGGTATAGGCTTTTTTAATAAACTCTTTTTCTTTGGGAGTGTTGTAAATGTTTTTTCCTTCCTTAAAGATAGTGGCCAGCTCGGGCTCGTGCATCTCAAAAGCCTTGATGATGCTCTTCACGCTCCAGATAAAAATGCCGGAGTTCCAAAGGAAGTCACCACTCTGCATAAAGAACTTGGCCATCTCCAGGTCGGGCTTCTCGGTAAAGGTCTTCACTTTCTTGATGCGCGGATCTTTTTCTTTAGTATCGCTTTCGCGGAACTGTATGTAGCCATAGCCCGTGTCGGGTCTGCTGGGCTTTATCCCCAATGTTACAAGACAATCTTCGGAAGCTGCTTTCTTATAGCAGGATTTAATGGCTTTTATAAACGTATCTTCTTTCAGTATCAGGTGATCGGAAGGAGCCACAACGGTAAGCGCGTCAGGATTGATCTGCGCTATCTTATAGCTTGCGTAGGCCACGCAGGGCGCCGTGTTCTTACGGGCCGGCTCACTTAGCACATTCTCTTTGAGCATGGCAGGAAGCTGTTCGTGCACAAGGTGAGTGTAGGCATCGCTGGTGACAACATAGATATTCTCTTTGGGGCACAAGCGCGCAAAACGATCATAGGTCTGTTGCAACAGCGTACTGCCGGTACCGAGAATATCGATGAACTGTTTAGGATACGATGTACGGCTCATGGGCCAGAAACGGCTACCGATACCACCGGCCATGATCACACAATAATTATTC
>Ga0163144_10021353_pt1 | contig 12872 bp, 5 predicted proteins | sample OliLak19BULKMAT1_FD_123175 | JGI IMG/M metagenome (GOLD analysis project Ga0163144, IMG submission 123175) | Freshwater microbial mat bacterial communities from Lake Vanda, McMurdo Dry Valleys, Antarctica - Oligotrophic Lake LV.19.BULKMAT1 | ecosystem: Environmental > Aquatic > Freshwater > Lake...
AAAAGCGCAGCGGACAGAAATGTGAGTTTTCCAGCGAAAGTGGCCAGCGCTGCGATGAGATGAGAAATTTAAATTATGAACACATAGCGCCATTTGCGCGTGGAGGGGATAATTCAGAAACGAATATAAAAATGCTTTGTGAAAATCATAATCAGCGGCAGAGGTTACGGGTGTTGCTTTAATTTTATCTTAAATTAGCTACTTACGCGATGCGCTGACGTAGCAACACTTTCATTCCCTTACATTTTATACTTTTGTGACTAGGAAGTCTTGACTCTACAAATTCTCTGGCCATAATGCCGTCAATTCAATTTGCCCAGGTTATGTGTAGGAGTTTTATGAAAAGTTTGATGCTTGCCTCTCTTTTATTATTAGTTTCTTGTGCCAAAAATAACAGTCTTACTGAAATTTTTAAAAGTGATCTTTTTAGCAATCGTGATGAAAGTAAAACACAATTTATTGCCATTATCAGATTGCAAGAACCCGCTCTATTACAAAAAGATGGTAGTGTTGATGCAGAAGCTTTAAAACGTGTGGAATTAGAACAAACTCAAAAAATTACAGAGCTACAAGCATTATCGAGCGAAATTAAAGTGATTTATCGTTACCGTTTAGTCTTAAACGCGATTGCCATTGTTGCTCCAATGAGCGTGCAAGATGCGATTAAAAAATCTTCTAGAATATCTTATGTAGAAGAAACACAACCCTTTGCTCGCCCTAAGATTTTTAAAAATGAAACTGATACGACTAGTGCAAATGGCGATATCTCTAATCATAACAGTATGTCTTTTATTGGCGCTGACGAGCTTTATAAAGCTGGCATGAAAGGCGAAGGCATTCGCGTGGGAGTTATTGATACGGGAATTGATTACACTCATAAAATGTTTTTAGGCCCAGGAACGACAGAAGCTTATAAAAATACCAATCCAGATTTGGCGACGGCACTTTTTCCTAATAAAAAAGTGGTGGGCGGAATTGATTTAGTGGGCACAAAATACAATGCTGCTGATGATGATTTTTCAAAACACATTCCACTGCCAGATTTAAATCCATTAGATGAAGGTGAGCACGGTACCCACGTGGCGGGAACTGTGGCAGGACTTGGTGACGGCGTGAACACCTACAATGGCGTGGCACCGGCAGCAGAACTTTATGCCATTAAAGTTTTTGGTGCCGATGGTTCAACTAGTGACATCGTAGTGATTGCCGCTTTTGAATACGCCGCGGATCCCAATCAAGATTTAGATCCTAGCGATAGGCTGGATGTGGTGAATTTATCTCTTGGTGGTGATTTCGGAAAACCACATGTTCTTTATGGTGAAGCGGTTCGCAATTTAACTAAAGCGGGAACTGTGACGGTGGCCTCGGCGGGAAATTCTGGTGAAGTTCCTTATATTGTCGGAGCTCCTAGTACGGTTAATGAAGCGATTTCTGTTGCAGCTTCAGTTGATGATATGTCACATAATATTTTATTTGCAGCGGCCAAATTTGTTTCAGGCGCAGTGGAAATTTCGGCGCAATTTGTGGAGTCTCCTATTGCTCGACAATTAGCAGATGTTTCTGAACTTAAAGGTGAAATTATTTTAGGCGGCATTGCCGATCGCGATTATAACGAGGAAGAAAAAGCGCAAATTAAAGGAAAAATTATTTTAATTGATAGAGGGACGGTTACTTTTGGCGAAAAAATGAAACGTGGAGAAGCAGCGGGCGCACTAGCAGTTATCGTCGCCAATAATAAAGACGACGCGCCTTTTTCTATGGGCGGCGAAGGCAAAATTGATGTTCCGGCGATGATGATTGGAAAAGCTGATGGCGATAAAATTAAAGCAGCTCTAATAAACGCTCCAGTTTTGGTTGATCTCAAAAACTTAACCACCATTACTCGCACAGAATTTATTGATACATTAACTGATTTTTCTTCGCGTGGACCACGCTCTGATGACTCGGCGATTAAGCCAGAAATTGCCGCTCCAGGAAAAGATATTATTTCGGCGAAAATGGGCGCGGGATCTGAAGGGGTGAAATTTTCTGGAACTTCTATGGCCGGACCTCATGTGGCGGGCGTGATGGCGCTACTCTCGCAAGCTTACCCAAAAGTTGGTGTGAGTGCGCTAAAATCAATTGTTCTCCAAAGTGCAAAAATTATTGGAAAAAAAGATGACAGATATGATGTGGCCTACCAAGGCTCTGGCAGAGTTGAACTGCGAGACGTTTTAAATCGCGATTTAGTTTTTTCACCGCAGACTTTAAGTTTAGGTGAACATTTTTTTACTGGTGTTAAAAAATTGCGCAAGACAATTACTATTGAAAATATCAGCGATAAATCTGAAACAGTTGCACTGTCTGCTATTCATACTGATTTAAAAATTAAATTTACTCCGGATCATTTAACTCTTGCTGCAAAAAGTAAAATTGATGTGGTGGTGGATTTTACTTTTACTCCAGTAGAAGTGGACGATGAAGAAAATTTTTCTGAGCGCGATGGTTGGATTAAAGTGCAAAGTGAAACGAAGACTTATCAAATTCCTTTTTTAGCAATTGAAAATCGGGCTTCGAGTTTACGTGCCAAATTTTTAGATAAATTAGCTGCCGCTGGCGATAATGTTGGAGCAGCAGCAGATCTAGTGGTGCAAAACTTATCGCCTTTTAAAGGCGACGTTTTATTATTTAATCGCATCGGTAGCGATGCCGCTAAACCTTTTCATTTTGATGAACAATTTAAATCGCGTGCTTGTGATTTAAAAAGTGCGGGTTACAGAATTGTAAATAGAGAGGGCGTGGAGTATTTACAAGTGGCCATGAGTTTTTATCAAACGCTTTCGGTATGGCAACAATGTGAAGCTTCAGTAGTTTTTGATATTAACGGTGATCGCCAGGGTGATTTTGAATTAGGCGGTGTGTTTCCGGAAAATTTACAAGGATTAGAACTAAAAGAATCATCGAGTGTGCTAGTGGATATGCATGAGGCCAAACAAATTCGGGATGCAGCTCGTGCTGGAAAAACAAAAGTTGATTACACAGCAGCTGTCAAAGCTGTGTCGCCGCTTATTTTTCATCCGTATTCAGATGTAGTTATTCTAGAAGTTGCTAACGATACCCTAAAAGAATTATTTAAAACTGAAATGGTTAAAATCCAATTGGCGCTATTGCATGAAGATGGCTCAGTGGATGAATCGGATGATTTTTTAGGGACACAAACTTACAGATCGCTCTCTTTAAATGCAGCTGATCAAGCGTTTGCGCAGCTACCTGAGATCTCATCGATTAAGCCAACTAGTGAAGAAACGCTATTGTTACAACGAGGAAAAGGCCAAGGAGACCTATTGGCCTTCTATCCACTTAACTCAAAAAATGACAGAACGCAGGCGGTTATTAAATAATTATCTAATTTATAGATAGTTGGCAGATTATTTTTGCAGTATGAGCTTGGGCCATAATTAGGTATAAGTAGAAGATAATAAATTCTAGGAGATTCTTATGAGCACAAGACGCGTACCTGAACTTAGCTTATTTAGTTACACTAAAGGCAACGATCGCAATCGCCAAGAATTTATCGACCTCTTATTTAAAGGCCTAAAAGACTACGGCTTTATTGTTTTAACAGAACATTTAGTGGAACAAAAAAAAGTCGACGAAGCCTATAAACATCTAGAAAATTTTTTTAATTTATCTATTGAGGCCAAATTGAAATACACCGGAGTTCAGGGTGGGCAACGCGGTTACACTCCTTTTAAAACGGAACACGCTAAAGATAATAAAAATCCTGATCTCAAAGAATTTTGGCATGTGGGACGTGAGTTACCTGCTAATCATCGCTACGCTAGCGTTTATCCACAAAATATTTGGCCGGCAGAAATTCCAGATTTTAAAGCGACAATGCAAACGCTCTACACTGCCATGGACGCTACCTCTCAAGTTTTACTAGAGGCGATTGGTGCTGGATTAGATTTACCAAAAACTTTTTTCCGCGATTTTTCAGCGGAAGGAAATTCTATTGTTCGCGCCATTAAATATCCACCAGTGGTGGGCCAAGACACCAAAAATTGTGTGCGCTCGGCCGCTCATGGCGATATTAATTTAATTACGTTATTGGTTGGTGCGACGGCTTCAGGGCTGCAACTTTTGGATCGTGATGGTGCTTGGCTTAATGTACAAAGTGCGCCGGGACAAATTGTGGTGGATACCGGAGATATGATGGCGCGTTTAACCAATGATGTTCTACCGTCGACTACTCACCGTGTGGTTAATCCTGATGATGAAGGCTCGACTCGTTACTCGATGCCATTTTTTGTGCATCCCAATCCCGATGCCATTATTTCTTGCTTGCCCTCGTGCGTAGGCACCGGTGCTAAGTATGAACCTATTTCTTCGCATGATTTTTTGATGGAAAGATTGCGCCAGATCGGACTTTATTAAAAACGCAGACCCACGGTAAATTTAGTTAAGATGATGGTGGTTGATTGAATTTCACCAGTAGGCATCACTTCTTTGGCGGAAACGGATTCAGCGTTCACATTAAAAGTATAGGCCCATGTTTCATTTAAAGGCCCGATGTAGCCTAATGATGCTGTTGGCATTAAAAGAGCGTAGCCCGCGCTAATATCTTCATCCACGATGGTGTTGGAGAGTCCGGCGCCAACTCCTAGGGACATGTAGTAGTTGCCATCTTTTCTTTTTTGCGGCGAAAAATGATAAGTCATCTCACCCGTTAAAAAATAGCGACGAGTAGAAATAATTAAAACTGGTTCTTCTAAGCGCGAAGTTTCGTAGTCATAACGAAAACCTAAATCCCATTCAAATCTGGGGTGAAAACGTTTGCCATATAAAATTTCGATGTCAACGCCGTTTCGAGTCGGTTCAGTTGCTGCGGCGGTATCACTGGTGGTTTCAGACAGAGAGCGAGAAAAGCTGGTGCGAAATTTCCAATGATTGCTGGGACGAAAATAACTAATTTGTGAGACTTGAGTTCTAAGCTTGGGAATTTCTAGCCATAAACTCTCTGCTGAGGCGTTGTAAGTCACCAGTTCTCGTTTAACAAAAGGCACGTTGGCATTTTCTTCAATTAATTTCCAAATAGAAAAATCGCGCGTCACTTCTGTAGCGCGCGCCATGAGCGAAATATTATTATTTGAAAAAAGTGATTCTTGCCCGGGCGTTATTCCATCCTGCGCGCCTTTTCTGATGACAAAAGTTTTTTCGGTAGTGGAGATGGCCTGGATTAAAATAAGCTCGTCAGCGTAAAGGTACGTGATACTTTTAAAGAGCAGTGCGATAAGGAGAGTTAGTCGTAGCATGGTTTTATTATAGTGGATTTTGGGAAAAGCTCAATCAATGGGGGGCGAATTGGCGATGAATTATAGTTGGTAGTTTTTTTTTGCAATCGCGCGATTGCAAGATTTTGATGACAAGTGGCTGATTTTATTTTGTTTTCATGGTGAGCGCTCACGATTTACCCTGGCCCTTTGCCGGCAAATGCCATGCTTTGCTGTGCAGAAATTATATCAAGGAAAGAGATTGGTATGATTATTCTTGGTATCTAAGTCGTGGTGGTCAAATCAATAGGCAGATACTAGAGGCAGCGCTCAATCAACAAGGCCCATGGCGTGGCAAAAATATTAATATTGATAAAGATTGGCCAAAAGCGGCCCTGGCAAAAAAATTAAATCACTCGACTGGGACGAAGTAAAAAAAGATGTGAGAGGTTTTTTTTGTGATCGCGGGATTGCGCAGTCACCATAATTTTTACCAGAACGGCACACCCACGCCAGCTGTTGTGGCATCTGAAGTGTTGGTGGTTGTCACCGATCCTGCTACTGCGGCAAATGGATCTAAGTTAACGATGCCCTGATAAACGTTGACGCCGTTTGAATAAGTCACCCAATTAGTAAAATGGTTTTGTCCGACAACTGATCCGTTAACACCCATTTGTAGATTGTAACTTAGAGTTGTCGCCAGTTTTCCATTGTCGCCGCCAAAAGTTCCGGCGGTGGTATTGATAGATTGTTTTGAAGCGGTCATGGACGTCGAGATGACGCCTGAAGTGAGTGGATAATTTACTTTGTAATAAGTGATGGCACCGGTGGCGCCGTTACCAAAAGTAAAGACAGGAGATTGCGCGGCATCGCCGGCAGCGTTGTTGTAGAGTCCTAAATTAATCGCCGAGTTTGCATGAGCGTTTAATCCGCTAAAAGTGTAAGTGGCAGAGTCAACGGTGTAAGCTGCGCCCATAGTAATATTTCGCATTAAAAATTGTCCGGTTGAACTTAAGGCACCTAAGAAAAATTTTGTAGAACCCATGACTCCGGTAAATCTTGTTGCTCCTACAGGGAAAACATCTTGCACGCTTGAGACATAGGCACTGGCCTCAACAAATGGATTAGTGGTAATTCCCACCACGTTGTCGGTGTTGTAGGTGATTAAATCAATGCCTGTTGTGGCGTTATCAACTAGGATGGAATAACGGCCATTAGTGGCGTCAATAAATCCTTGCACTGAAGCGGTAGAGTTGGCAGTGTAAGTGCTAAATAATCTTTCGCGAATATTGTTAGCGGCTTCGCCTATAGTGACTACTGTTGTGGTGTTTGATAACTCGGTCCAAATTAAACTGGCCTTATATCCATCATCAATATCGATAAATGGTAAATACCAGTTGCTAGCGTCGACCGAAATATTTCCAATTTTTTGCGTGATCTCGTTGTAGTTCCAGCGTCCACAGTCTTGTAGTAATGTACCGCGAGTAAAACAACGCACACGAATAACATTATAAGAAAAAGGGGCATAGCCATCGCCGTCGTAAATTTGATAAGCGACATATAATTTTCCGGTAGTATCATCCGGGCCTGTGGCAGCGATGGAAATATTAGTTGGGGTATCGTTAGTGGCCTGGCCAACATCAGAGCCTACAGAATTGGTGCTAGTTGTGACAACACCTGTGGCCGCTGTATAAACGTTTTTAACCACGCGAATACTAGTTCCATCCGCCATCGCTAAATAATTAGTAAGACCAGTGGTGGACTGATAACTGGCGACATGCGGATTAGAAGTTGCTCCGGTGTAAACAGTTTTTTCTACATTCGGTGGATTGTTGGTGAAACTATTTCCGGGCGCGGCATTACCCACCCAAGGACCAATGATAGTTGATGCTCCAGCGCAATTGGCGGGGTGATTAAATCCATCATCGCCGACACATAATCTAAAGCAATAATTGATGGCGCCATTTTGTCTGGGCGGAGTCCAAACTAATTTTGGATTTACTGGGCCTGCTGCTGGAGTAGAAAGATTAGCGCCTGAAATATTATTCCAAACACTGACACTACAATCTGCCGCAGGAGTTACTGCCGCCGCCACTTGCCATTGATAAATTAATTTATTTCCTTGATTGGTATTGTAGTTGGTCGCTTGAATTCCTTGGGCGTAAGTGCTAGCAATAAAGGCAGCGTTTTGTCCATCTGTGGTGGTATTTCCAGAAGTTAAATTTCCTGGATCAATCACAAACATACTTCCAGCTTGCACAATATTTGTGCTATTTGCGACTGGGTCTAAAACACCACTTGTCATAGCGGTAACTGGATTAGTATCCACAGCAGTTAATCCTGTGGCGGTAAAAGCATTATTTAAAGCGGTTGCAGTATCCGGGATATCAGTCACTGTGACTTTAATTTGCAAGGCCTGTCCGGCAGCAGTATGACTTTGATTAATCGGATCATTTAAATATTGTGGAATAACAAAGTTAACGGTGGTTATTGTGGTTAAAAGCGGCGAACAGTCAGTGCGTGTGACAACTGTATTGTTAAATGGTCTAAAAACAGTCGTCATTGATCCGCCAATATTAACTTGCAATTCAACGGTATAACTAAAATTATCACATTCAGCATCGGACACATCAAATTGTACAGTAGCATTGGTGACACCTTCAGAAACGGTGGTTGTGGCAATCCCACCAACATTTAAAATCACGTTGGTTACAGAGGGAGCAGTTTGTGTTTCTGTGACATTGACTGTCCAAGAAGTAACGGGAGAGTAAACAGTGTTATTGGTTAATGGCCCCACGCCGTTAACAATTTCATCGGTGACATAAGCATTTACCACTACACCTGTTGGTGCCGCAATTGGACCGCTGTCATCAAAAGATGGGAAAGTTAGACTACAAGTCGGGTTACCACCGTCAGTGACAGTACAATCTGGCAGAGTGCCAGGAGTTGTAGTGTTAGCATTCGGATAATAATTTGTGATCACACCATCGGCGGCGACGGCATTAACAGTGTAGGTAAAATCAATCAACGGATTATCAGTGTCATCATCATAGGCAGTACCACTAAAAATTTGCGCTACATCTTGCGCGAGTGTCAAAGTGGCAGTGGTGACAGGTGAAGGAATTAAAATAAGTGGTGGTGAATTTCTTTGACGTTTTCTAAGTGGCCAAATGGCGCGGCCGATTTCAAGGCCAGTGTAATTATCCACTAACACCATATTAAATTTATTTCCGGCGTTGGTTGGCACTGCTTCGAGAGCGGAGGCATCACTATTTACAAGTTGTAGTGTACTGGCAACAGTATATAGATTAATAACATTACTGGCCGACGGGTAAGTGCCCCTTAAACCAGTGGCATCATAAATATTAAGCGTCACTCCAGAACCAAAATTACTTCCTTGAAAACCATTATTAGTCGCACTCAAAACAATTTCTGGTGCATCAGCGGCAACATCAATGCGGTTATTTGCCCAGGCACCGATGATACGTGGATCGGTGCTGGCATTAGTCCAATACCACTGCTGACTAGTTGTCACGGTTCCAAAATTGTAGCTATCGATGCTGGTTAAATACCAAGTGCAATTATAATTTGTGTGTGAATAAATAGTAGTGGCATGGGCAACAACTGTGGCGGGGCAAGTATCTAATCCGCGAGTAGTGATAGAAGCAATTTGCGGAATTGGTTTAGGCTGAATAGTAGCGGTCCATGTCGCCGAGCCAGCAGTATAAGTGCTAGCGGCTTGAGACGTTTGTGCTCCTCGATAAGTATCTAGTACGCGCACATAAATATTTCTGGTACCGGCAACGCCTCTGCTACCAGAGACGGCCAGTAGATCATAACTATAAGTTAAAAACGCCACGATTTCGCTAATGCTAGCTGTGGCATCGACCCCGACTGTAACCGAACCAATAAAAGTTCCGGTGGCATCGGTGCCGTGATAAAATTCTGCAGTTAAACCAGAAGAGGCGTTACTGCCTAGGCCACTGCCGACTGTAAATGAGGGAACTGGTCCCCATGATCCACTCCAAGCTGAAGCGGCCAGTCCATCGTTAACGTTAAAGGCCAGAGCAGAAGTTGCTGTCATGGTGGTCATAGGTTTGGGAGTAACATTTAAATTCCACGTGAAACTTCCCACCAAGGTGCTGCGGTAGCGATCGGTCACATCAATGCGAATGGCATGATTGGTTTCTGTGATGTTGCGATCAGCAAGATTAATAGTGTAAGCGGCCATCAACATGCCAACTTGTAAATTGACACTAGCTGCTGTGGAATTGATAGAAGTAATAAAAGAAGGTACACCGCCATCAACTTGATAGAGACTATAAGTATGTCCACTGAGGGCGTCAGAGCCCAGGCCGTAATTTACGTAGGCAGTAGGATTAATTAAAGGTGTAGCCGCTTGTCTCCAACTACTAGATCCCGGTGTTGTGCCATCATAAATATCGATGGCGGTAGCAGTGTTAGTTGAGAGCACTGTATTTAATGTGGTAATCGGTTTTACTTTTAAATTAGCACCCCAAATCGCAGTAGAGAGTGTTTGCCCAGTATAAAGATCAATGGTCACGGCCTTTAATTGGTGCGCTGTCTCGGCCACATTTCGATTGGATAAATATTGTATATAGGTGGCAGCTACAGCGGCGCCATAGCCTGCGACTGTGCTACAAGCAACGCGCACTTCAATCAGTGATAAAGTCATAGTGCCGGAAGCTGATTTACACACTTCACCTAATTTGGTGCTATCCCACCACCATTCAACTTTTATTCCGGTCAGACCATCGCTACCTAATCCATTATCAACTGAAACGCGAGGGGAAATAGCAGATCCGGCCCTCGCCCAGGCCGGAATAGGTGAGCCAGTGGTAATGTTTGTTACGCCCACGGCGCTGCCTTCGATGATATCAATGGTGGTCCCATTGCTTGGATCTAGTGTCACGGCGGCAGTCGGAGGATAAGTAATAGTGAGCGTCCAAGATTGAGTTGCATAAACCAATCCTGTGCTGACATTTACTAATTTGGCGACGACTGCATAACTGCCAACAGTGGCAGAATAAGGAGCAGCAAGTAGTGCGGCAGTATAATTTAATTGTCCGCGCACTGCTGTTTGCTCCGCCAAATTTACAAACCAGCGCACACTGTATGTGACATTTTTTGGATTATAAACTGAGACACTAAAAAGCGATGTGGCAGTTAATGAAGTGACTGAAGGATTGCTGGTTGGTGTCGCTGCACTAAAGGTGGGATCAACTTGTGTTTGCGAACTAGCGGCGGCCAAACCACAGGCCTTAGTAGTGCTATTGTATTCTGTGCCATTAGGACATTTTGGTGCCGACGGTTGTTGCGGCAAACATGACGCCAGCAAAACCATGCCGGTCAAAAACAAATTTCTAGTTATAGTGGTCATCTTATTTTTCATGGCCTCACTCACTTTCTCATCGGTTTTTTTTTATAAATATTTAGCCCTAGTGATATTCTAATGAATTGGCACAGATATCCTGAGAGTTTTATGTAAGTTACCGAAAGAATGAGATTATCGGGTAGTTTCTTAATTTGGGCCCACGCCAATAGTGCCCCATTTTCTGGGCACAAATGAGCTTATTTCACCCGTCATTAAGTGCTTGCTCATTAACTTAAGTTTTGGAAATGATGGAATTTTATGGATCGGAGCTAAGTGAGCGCGAGATCTTAGGCACAATAGTTTTAAGAAATTAATTTTTAAAGTTAAATAACCGAAAAGGGTGAGAGATGGGGAATGTGCAAAAAATATTATATTTATTATTAGTCATAACCATGACTGCTTGTCTGCCCGAAAATGGTCAGAAAAAGGCCGAATGCGCCAGTGACAAAACTTATAATACCAAAACACGCACCTGTGATGTCAGTAAAATTGTTTTGAAGTTGCGACCCCCAGTTGCCAGTTTAACTGCAGTGTCCATGATTGAAGATACCGCTAAAACGGTGGAGTTAACTTATACTGATATTGATGGTGATCCTATTTCCCAATGTTTTATTACACTTTATAATGCTGGTATCGATGATGTTCCACCCACCTGCTCTTGCGCCGGTGGAAAATGTTACGCCACTTTAACTCCTGATTTAAATTTTTTTGGGACTTCAGATTTTACTTATGCAGTGACTGATAGTGATGGGACTTCGGCCTCAAAATTAGTCAGCGTAACAGTTAGTGCGGTTAATGATGCGCCCATTGCCAGTGCGGTGGTGGAGAGTTTTTCTACTAATGAAGATACCGTTTATACGGGTACCCTTTTAGCGGGTACAGATGTTGATGCTGGGGACACGGCACTTTTACAATACCAACTTTATGCCAATGCCAGTCAAGGTTCAGTTTCTATCAACTCTCTTCTTGGAACTTTTACTTATACGCCGAGTTTAAATTTAAATGGTGCCGACTCTTTTACTTATCGTGTGTATGATCCATCCGGTGCATTTTCTAATGTGAAAACCGTTTCTATTACCATCAATGCGGTTGATGATACTCCAGTGGCCACCAATATTTCTAGATCAACTATTGAAGAGACGGCAGTTAGCGTCAGTGTTCCTTATACTGATGTGGATACAACATTAGGAGTAGACACTTGTGCTGTTGCGACTGGTACTTATTATACTATCTCGGCCGCTTGTACTTGCGCTCTTGGCGTTTGTTCAGTGGGATTAACTCCCATCCTAAATTACAACGGCGACATCACTTATGCTTTTTCTGTCACTGATGGCACTTTAACTTCTGCCTCGGCCACCGGGACATTAACTGTTACCGCAGTAAATGATGTGCCAACAATAAGTGCTGCAGGACCTTTTGCTGCCACTGAAAATTCCGCTTCAACTTCTACGGTTATTTTTCTCGATGAAGGCGGTGGAACCTATGAAGACTCGCAAAGTTTAACTTTTACTGTCGCCAGCAGTAATATCTCTTTAGCGCCACTAGCAAATATTCAAATTTATCGCGACAGCAATAGCAATGGCGTTTTTGATAGTGGCACCGATGCTTTAATCGGTACCGCTTCTTCAGGTACATTAGCACTTGGTGATTTAACTACAAACGCCTCGGCCAGTGCTTCAAATATTTTTGTCAAGGTGACACCGGTTAGTTACCAATCAGGCACGGTAAATGTCACGGTGACTATTAATGATGCCCAATCAACTAACAATACCGCCGCTGGCATTTATAGTTTTGTTTTTGCGGACACTAATGATGCGCCAACTATTTCGCCCTTTTTATCCACCGTTTACAGTAATGAAGGTGGAGTGACTTTGGTGAAACAAATTTCTGTCGATGAAGGTGCGGCGGCAGCAGGTGAAGATGTACAAACATTATCGGTGACGGTGACTTCTACTAGTGCTGCTATTTTGCCTGATTCTTCGATTTCAGTTTATTATGATTTAGATGACGATGGCCTGGCCGATACTGGAGAGTATGTTGGTGTGGGCGGCGCTGTGGTTGCTTTAGGTGACGGCGCTTTAGATGCTGCACTTCATAAAGTATTATTAAAATTAGATGCCGTGGGCGGTGTTTCTGGTTCAAGCATAATTAATTTATTGGTGACTGATAGTTTAGGAGCGACCGGGAACTCCAGTTTTACTTATACGGTTTATCCTGTTGGCGCC
>Ga0163144_10021354_pt1 | contig 12872 bp, 12 predicted proteins | sample OliLak19BULKMAT1_FD_123175 | JGI IMG/M metagenome (GOLD analysis project Ga0163144, IMG submission 123175) | Freshwater microbial mat bacterial communities from Lake Vanda, McMurdo Dry Valleys, Antarctica - Oligotrophic Lake LV.19.BULKMAT1 | ecosystem: Environmental > Aquatic > Freshwater >...
CGAAGGCCTCGGCGTTCACAAGCGAGGGATCCTTCACGGCGTCCGCGTTCACGACGGTGATCGTGCCGGAGACGGGCGCGTAGATGTCGAACGCAGCCTTCACCGACTCGACGACGCAGCACGCCTCTCCCTGCTTGACCGTGCGGCCGACCTTGGGGGGCTCGATGAAGACGACATCGGTGATCTCTTTCTGCGCGTGATCGGAGATTCCGACCGTGCCCGCGTCGCCTTCGAGGTTCAACCACTCGTGGGACTTCAGAAACTTGAGCGTCTTCGGGTCGAGCATGTCGGTTAGGCTCCCTTCTTGAGATTGGGCGACGAGTAAAAAGGCGTTTTGACGATCTCCGCGGGTACTTCGCGGCCATGCAGAACGACGGTGCACTTCGTGCCGGGCGCGAGGTCGGGATTGTTCAGGTAGCCCGTGCCGATGCCGGCCTGAAGGCTCGGCGAGAAAGTCGCGGAGCAGAACTTCCCCGCCTCCTTGCCGTCAATCATGACGGGGGCGCCGGCGCGGGGCACGCCGCGCTCGAGCAGCTTCACGCCGGTGAGCTTGCGCTTGATGCCCTCGGCCTTCTGCTTGAGCAAGGCGGGCTTGCCGATGAAGTCTCCCTTGTCGAGCTTCACGACCCAGCCGTAGTTGGCCTCAAAGGTAGATATGTCGTCGTCGAGGTCCTGGCCGTACAGGAGATACCCCGCCTCGAGGCGCAGCACATCGCGGGCGCCGAGGCCGCACGGCACGGCGCCGAGCGAACGGCCCTGCGCGAGCAGGTCTTCCCACACGCGCACGGCGATCTCGTTGGGCACGATGAACTCGCAGCCGTCTTCCCCGGTGTAGCCGGTGCGGGTGATGAAAGACTTCTGGCCGTACAGCTCGAGCTCGAGGGCGCCGAAGCGCGGGAGCTCGGCCATCTGCGGGGCGATCATCGAGGCGACTTCGGCGGCCTTCGGCCCCTGCACGGCGATCATGCCGAAGTGGTCGGACTTGTTCTCGAGCTTCACCTCGAAGCCCTTGGCGTGCTTCTGGAACCAGGCGAAATCCTTGTCGGCCGTCGCCGCGTTGACGACTACTAAATAGCGGTCTTTCCCCAGGCACGACACGATGATATCGTCGACGACCCCGCCGTTCTCGTTGGGCAGGTGCGAGTAGATCGCCTTGCCGGGGCCGATGCGGGCAATGTCGTTGGCGTTGACCTTCTGCAGGAAGGGCAAGGCGCCGGGGCCTTCCACGAACACCTGGCCCATGTGGGAGACATCGAAGAGGCCGCAGCGATGGCGCGTGGCCTCGTGCTCCTTCATGATGGACTCATATTGGACCGGGAGTTCCCAACCGTGAAAGTCGACGATCTTTCCGCCGGCTCGCTTGTGGGAGTCGTACAGCGCAGTCCGGCGCAGCACTGCGGAGGTGGACATAAGCCTAAACTAGCATTTCGGTATTGTGCCGACAACAGGGGCCAAACCAAGGTGTCAGGCTTTCTGATTTCCAGTATTTCTGCACTGGAGAGAGGCCTGAGCACCGCCTCAGTCTACTGGTTTCTCATCAAAATCGAGGTAAAATAGCGAAAATCAGAAGGCCTGACACCAACTTTTCCCGTCCTTGACAAGACACATTAGCGGGCTTACACTGGGAAGATGGCCGACGAAATCCCCCCCAATCCCGCGAATATTCCTGATTTGAAGAAGGTCGCGGAGAGCAAGCCTGCGCCGTTTCAGTGGTCGCCGGGAGCGAAGATCGCCAAGTCGGCGGCGAATGTGTCCATCGGAACGAACTCCGCCACGACCTGGGAGAAGCTGAACTCCACTCCGGGCCGGCTTGCGGCTCTGGCGCTGCTGATGCTGATGGGCGGCGGCGTGCTGAGCGTCGGGGCGTTCACCGACGGGTCCGCCCTCGCGTCTAAAGTTGCCGAGATGGCCGGTCTAAAATCCACGATCAAGAACCGCCCGTTTTACCGTGAGGACGGCACGAGGCTCAGCCGCGGAACGGACGACTCGCAGGCCCCGCTCAAGAGACCCGGACAGGCGGGCGGAGGCGGCGCCACCAACATGCCGGGCATTCCCACGACCCCGGACATCATCATCAACGGCGGCGAGGGCGGCGCGCCCATGAACATGGACGGCGGCCCCACCCAGCGCAACGGCGGAGCGACGAGCGGCTCTCCCGGCGATGGACCGGGCAAGGACGGTCTGGCGAAGGCAGGCGGCGCGAGCGGGTCGGGCGGGTTCGCCGCCCCGAAGCTCGGCGGCGGCGCTTACGGGTCGGTCAAGTTTCAGGGGATGCGGCGCGTGAGCGGGACGAGTGGGTTCCGCAGCATACAAGGAAGGGGCGCGCCCAGCAGAACGATCAACAACCGCGGCAACTCGGTAAACAACAACGAGGCGTCGAAAACGACCACCGGCTCTCGGCAGGCCGGGTCGGGGCTCACGCCTTTCAACACGGGCGGCACCGGTGGCTCGCTCGCGGGCGGCGATTCAGGCGGCGGTAAAGATAGCGCGAGCGGCGGAGGAGGAGGCGGCGGCAGCTCGGGCGGCGGCGGCTCGGATGTGAACACGGATGGGCTCGACGACATCGAGAACGCCGTGCCGACCCTCCCAGATTTGATGGCGAAGGCCGCCCAGAAGCGCGAGGACGCCGACGACGAGAAGAAGAAGTTCCACATCCTCATGGCGGCCGGCCAGCATCCGCAGGCGGCGTATCACTACGACCGGTACAAGAAGAAGACGAAGGAAGCCGAGAATTACGAGAGCCAGGCGAATCAGCAGACCCAGATGATGAACGACACGGCCGCCGGCATGACGAAGCCGAAGGATCCCTAAGAGCGGGACAGCACTTCGAGCAGGACGCGCGCGAGGCGCCTGCGTTCCACCAGGTCGTTCCAGCGGAGTTCCGCCAAGCGATGACCGTCGTCGTCGTCGTAGGCGTCGTGGACTTTCGCGGAGAGGAGCAGGCGCTCCACGCCCAGGTCGAACTTGACGAGGACGGTTTCCCCTTTTCGGAGCTTCGCCGCCGTGGACAACTGGGCTCCCCCCGCCGTGATTTTGAGGAGGCGGCCCCAGGAGTCCTGGCGCGCCGCGGAGCCGGGAAATTTAAGGATCGCCGGAATCAGCATGGGAGCCTGCATCAGAAGGTCTCTAATTGATGGCGCACGAGGCGCGCGGGGCCCTTGCCGTCCTTCGCTTCGCCGACGGTCCAAAACCGCGTGCCGTCCCACGAGACGCCCGTCGGAATGAAGTTCCCTTGGGCGTACTCGGGAAGGGGCATGGCGCCGATCAGCTCATCGGGGCGGTCGAGCGCGTGGCGCATGAGGCGACGGTCGGCGGCGTCGAGCGTCCACAGGGAGCGCCCATCGAAGATCAGGCCCGCGGCCTTGACGCCGCGCCACTTGTAAGTGGAGATAACGGTGAGCTCGCGGTCGACGAGATGCTTGCGCAGGACCTTGGCGCGCGCGTCGAGCGTCCAGAGGTACAGGCCGTCGAAGGCGAGTCCCGCCGAATACGGGGCGGCCTTGGGGTAGCGCATGAGCGGGGTCATCTTGTCGTCGCGCATGCGGCGGATGATGGTGCCGTCGGCGGAGACGGTCCACAGGGCCTCGGCGGTGAAGGCCGCGGCGACGGGGGTTTCGGCGGTGAGGTGTCGCACGAGTTGGACGGTCGAGTCGTTCATCGAGAGGGCGTAAAAGGACTGGGTGAACCACTCGACGAGCCACAGCGATTTTCCGTCGAAGGCGAGGCCCGCGGGATGGCGCACGGGCAGGTCCCAGCGGTCGACGCGCGCGGCGGCGGCGGCCTTGTTCTGCTCCACACGCTTGAGCGAGGCGACGCCAAGGCCGGCGGCGAGAAACATCGCGACGGAGAGCGCGTACCAGATCGGGGAGCGGCGCAGGGGTGCCACGCTCGAGACCGTCAGGACCGTTCCTTGAAAACGCAGACTCTTGGCAACCGAGGCCTTGAGGTCCTCGGGCGTCCACGGCGGCGCGAAAACTTCGGCGGCGCCGGCGCGCATCAGCTCGACGGCGCGGCGCGCGTCGCGGACCTTGAGGGCGACGACGACGGGCAGGAGAGGGAAGGCGCGCAGCAGCTCGCGAGTGAGGAGCTCGGCGTCGGCGCCGGCGCCGTCGACGAGCAGGAAGGCGCGCGTCTTGCGCTCGCGCGCGAACTCGAGCGCCTCCTCGAGACGCTGGGCGCCTTCGACGCCGTGTCCGAGCTCACCTAGCATCAGGCCGAGCAGCTCCCGGTCGGAGGCTTCATGAGCCAGCAGGCCGATGGCGGACATTCTAAGGAGCCGGGATGAGAATGGACGCGCCCTCGGCGGGCAGACCGCGCTCGACCTTTTCGCGGTTCGCGTCGTAGATCTTTTCCCACTGGTTGGGATCGCCGTAGTACTCGCGGGCCATGGTGCGCAAGGTGTCACCCGATTTCACGACATGGCGCTTGGGCCAGGCGGGTGCCACGGCGCGGGCGCGGATCTTGATCTCGACGGGCTTGGGGCGGCCGACGAGGCCGGCGGCCTTCTCGGCGGCCTTGTAATCGAGCTCGTCGTTGCGCTTGAGCAAGGCGCGGTACTCGTCCTGGGCCTCGGCCACGCGTTTCTCGAGGACACGCAGCTGGCTCTCGGCGGCGGCACGGTTGGTCTCGGCGGTGCCAGCCTGCTGAGACATCGTCTTGTTCTTTTCCTCAAGAGTGGAGAGGTCGGTGCGCAAGGTCTCCGCCTGGGCGGCGGCCTGGCCGACGAACTGGCCGGTGAAGGACGGCGCGCCGAAGCGGTAGCTGAAGGTGCCCTGGTAGCCGCCGCCGGCGCGGTTGAGGCCCGCGGTGGGCAAGGACATGCCGATGTCGAGGATCATGGGCGAGAAATTAAGACCGAGGCCGAAAGCGAGCGTGTTGACGCCGTCAAGCGTGAGGCCTTTGCCCGCGCGCACGCGCAGCAGGCCCTGGTGGAAGGTGGCCTCGAGGCCGGGGTAGAACTCGGCCAGGCCGCCGCGCACGCGGAAGTCCCCGGCGATGGTGAGGCGCCGGCCCCACTGATAGGCCGTCGCGAGCGTGATCGCGGGACGCGGATAAGCGAGGCCGGTGACGAAGTCGGCGAGGACGATGCCCATGGACAGGCCCATGTTCGTGCGCGCGATCACGCCGGCGTCGAACCCGAGGCCGAACTTGCTGGAGGCGCCGGTGCCGGGATCGGAGTTGACGATCTTGAAGTTGGCGCCGATCTTGAGGGGCTTGGAGAACGGGATCCGGCGGACCTTGTACTCCTGGGCGTAGTTAAAAAGAAGGGCGTCGATGTCGCCGCCGTTGCGCTGGCGCTCGAGGTGGTAGGCCGCGCCGATCGTGGCGGTATTGATGGGCTCATAGGGACGCATGTAGGCGCCGGTGGCGAAGGACAGGGGCCCCTTGGGAGACTGCAGGCGCCCGAGGGTGCCGGCGCCCTGGACATACGGGGTGTTGGCCGAGCCGGCTGGGTTGTAAAAGAGGCCGAACGCGTCGTCGGCGATCGCCGAATACGCGGTGCCCATGCCCATCGCCCGCGCGCCCGGATAAACATCGTTAAAAGCGACCGCTCCGGCGTCCGGAGCGGCCAGCGCGAGGGCGAGGAGGACCGCCAAAAGCCTTCTCGTCATCGGTCAGGATTATAACGATAACTCGTTACGAAAATGAGTATCGTTCAATTGATGAATTCTCTGTCCCGGCGGGAGCTGGCCTTCGTCATGGCATGGGCCGCCGTCCCCACTGTGTGGTTTCTCGACAAGCCGTTTCACATGGACGAGGCCTGGTTCATGGCCCTGGCGCGACGAGCCGCCGAGTCCCCCCTCGACCCGCTAGGCTTCTCCATCAACCTGTACGGGCGAACCGCCCCCGCCTCCGAGCACCACGCCTACGGCCTGATCGTCGCCTATCTCATGGCGCCCGGGGCGGCCTTGGCGGGTACGCGGGACTGGCTGATGCGCTTATTTTATCTGCCGGTGGAGATGGCGGCCGCCGGCTTCCTCTATGCCTTCGCGGCGAGGTTTCTCAAGAAGCCCCTGGTGCCGGTCCTGCTCGTCCTGGCCGCGCCCCTATACTGGCTCAATGTCCACCTGCTGACCGCCGAGCGCTGGGTCGCGCTGTTCGGCTTCGCCGGGCTGTACGCCGCCGCCCGTGCACCGAAGGACGGGCGCGCCTGGCTGACGGTGTCCGCTGCCGCCTTCGCAGCGGCGACCGCCTCGAAGTACACCGCGCTCGTCATGGCCGTCCCGGCGGGCGCTATTCTGCTCGCGGGCGGTGTGCCGCGGACCGCCGTCGCGTGCTGGGCCGTGGGGGCGGCGTCGCCCGCGCTGTTCGCCGCGGCCGCCACCATGTTCGGCGGCTACGGCGGCGGCACGGTGGCGTTGCAGGTGTCGACGGCGGGCATAAGCCTTGGAAACAGCCCGCTGCATTGGGTGCACCGCGCACGCGCGGTGACCGCCTTAATCGGGGGTGGTTCCGTTTTCCTCGCGGCCTGGCCTTTGGCGTCCGAGCGCGGCTCCCGCACGGCCCTCGCCTGCGGCGCTTTGGCCGCGGCGCTGTTTATGCCCTGCTTCGACCTCGCGGCGGTACGCCCGCTGGACCGCCTGCTTGGCGTCGTTCTATGTGTTGGCCCGGCGATGGCGCTCGCCGGCGCGGCCCTATCGATCCGGAGCCGGGACTGTTCCGTCTGGGCGGCGTGGATCGCGGCGGTGCTCGCTTTGCAGGTCGTGTACTGGTCCGTGGTGTCGCGCTCCTTACTTTTCGTCCTGCCGCCGCTGATCTTCGGCCTCGCGGCGGCGGCCGAGCGCCGCGGCCGTTGCGTGCCTCTTGCCGGGGCCGCGCTCGTCCTGCTGTTCGGCCTCGCCCTAGGCTCGGTGGACGCACGCTACGCCCACGCCCAGAAGGACTTCGCCGCCTTGGTGAAGGAACGCTACCTCGACGCCGGGCGGACGGTCTGGTACACCGGTCATTGGGGCTTCCAGCATTACATGTCGCAGGCCGGCGCGAAGGCGCTCGAAGAAGTCACGGGCTGGGACGCCGCGCGCCCCGGGGAGATCGTCGCCGTGCCGACCAACAACACGAACATCCTCCGCAGCCCGCGCTCGCGCCTGTCCGCAGTCATTGTGGTCGCGGTCGATCACCCGCTGCCTCTACGCCTGCTCAGCGCGGGCGCGCCGGAGGCCGGCTTCTACTCGAGCGCCTTCGGCTTCCTGCCCTTTTCCCTGTCGCGCGAGCCCGTCGACGAGTTCCGCCTCATCGAACTGCGCTGAGCGCCTTGACAGGGTGCCTTCGGGGGGCCATAATCGAGGGATGAGCGACGAGCCCAGGCCCCACACCAGCCGATTAGGCGCGATCCTGGTCGCACTGGCCGTCGGAGGTTCCGCCATCGGCGTCGTGGGCTGGCATCTGCTCTCTAATAGGAACGCAGGGCTCGACACCTCGGGCTTCGACATGAGCGTGGTGGCCGCCGCGCCGCGGCCCGTCGCCGCAGCCCTCGTCGCCGTCTCCCAGCCGGCCCCCCAGTCGAGCCTCGGCATGATGAAGGCCGACGCGGGCATGGCCGTCGTCGGCCCCGGGTCGTCGACGCCCAAGCCGGCCGGCGCCGCTTCCGCCGCCAAGGCCCCGCGGGAAGCCGCCGCCGAAACGGCCAAGGAAGCCGCAGCCAAGAACGAGAAATTCGTGGACGGCTTCATCCGGCGCATGCAGAAGAAGCACCCGTCCATCGGCCAGTACGGGAAAGACTGGGCCGCCTCACCCGAGCTCGCCGCCCTGCGCGACCAGTACTGGAAAGACAAGGATCCGCTCAAGTTCGCCCACGGCCTGGCCAAGTCGGGAGACTTCGGCAAGCTTGTCAAGAAGTACGGCACCGATCCAGGCATACGCGATGTGCTCATGACCGGACTAAAAGAGGCCCCGTCGAGCCTGCTCGGTGCCGTCAGCGGCCTGTTCCAGAACGACACGGTGACCAAGGACCTGCTGAACACGGTCATGAAGGCCACGGGCCTACCCCCTAGCCTGACCGGCATGATCACGGGCGGAGGCAACGCCAAGGTGCCCGACACGAACACGGTCATGAACGACATCATGAATTCGCCCGAAGCGAAGAACGCCATGAAGAACCAGCCCGCCGCCGTGCCGCTCGACCAGAAGGCCGGCGAGAAGGCGCCCGAGCAGCCCAACGGCTTCCGCCCCCTCGGCGGTCGCTAGGAAATACTGTCCGGTCGGCAGGCCTGACACCAAAACAGGACAGAAAAAAGACGCCTCCCCGCTTGGGGCGGCGTCTTTTTTCTTACGGCGGTCAGGTCAGTTGTTGCCAGTCGTCTTGAGGACTTGGGTCGACGACTTCCTGGCTCTGGAGGTCCCGGTGTCGCCGACACACTGGTTCCCCTCGCGATGCGTGTTGGCACCACAATTGTAGGACTGTTGCGTGGCCGCAGGCTTCGAGGCGCCCTCCGGCGCGGGAGAACAGGAGCTGCAGGCGGCGGCTCCTAGCATGCCCACGGTCAGAAGTGCTGCGGACAGACGAGAGAGATTCTTCATAAGGCCTCCAAGGCTAGCGGTTCACTTCGCCGACGCACTGATTACCCTGGGCGACCGTGCCCCGGCCGCAGGTCACGGGCGGAGGAGCCTTTTTCGCCGTCTCTTCCGGCGCGCAGCTGCTACAACCCGACAGGGCGAGCGCCCCGAAGGACACCACCGCGAGCGCGAGCAACGATAAGCTTTTCATGTCTGTTCTCCCAAAACTGATGATAAGACAGTGTAAGCCGGGCAGGATGGGCTGTCAAGGGATGTTCATCCTTTTAATCGAATTTTTACCGCTATAAAAGGGCCTTCTGGAGCCGCCGGGACACCGAGCCGGGAAGCCAGGCCAGATGCACGATCGCCGTGTAGTGTCCGAAGGGCAGCCAGACCTGGGTGGAGTCGGGAAAGGCCTCCTTCAGGCGCAGGGCATTGGCCCGGGGGATGACCGTGTCCGAGTTGACATTGATGAGGTAGGCGCGCTTGCCCGCGTTGGTGGTCTTGTAGTCCAGGGGGTCGAGGCCGGCCCAGGCGGCCCGGAGCTCCGCCTCCTTCAGGCCCATCTTGCGCGCGAAGGGGCCGCTTAAGGATCCGTTCAGGGCGATGCCGGGAAAGTCAGCACCCCCCATGACGAACACCCCCGCCGCCGGCCGCGCGTCCACCGACCAGGTCACCGCCCCCACGATGGCGCCCAGGCTGATGCCGAACAGCCCCACGCGCTTGGGGTCCACCTCGGGGCGGGAGGACAGCACGCCCAGCGCGCGGCGCGCGTCAGAGACGGACTGGCGGAAATTGCGCGCGAGCTGAGCCGTCGTCCGCGCGAGGAACACCTGGCCGCTCGGCATGGACGGATGCGGGCGGCGGCGGAACTGGGTCGGCATCTCGATCCACATCGTGACGAGCCCGTCGGCCACGAAGCGGTCGATGAAGCGCGTCTCGATCCAGACATTGGGGGCGGCCATCACAGGCAGGACGAGCACCGCCCCGCCCCGCCGCCCCCTCGCCGCGTCCGGCACGCTCAGGTGCGCCCAGACGAAATCGTTGGCCGGCCAGGGGCTTTTCGCCGCGGACGGGAACCGGAGCAGGTAGTCGGTGCGTCCGGGGGCGGTGCTCGTCTCGACGACCTCGACCTTGAAGTCCGGGCCCGGCGCGGCGAGCGGCGCGGCGGCGGCGTGCGCGGCGGCGAGAAAAAATAGGGCCGCGAGGACCACCTAGAATCCCATGACCAGAGAGAACGCTCCCTGATAGATGTCGTTGAGGCCCAGGGAGTTCTCGCTGCGGATCGTGGACTTGCCCATTACCCAATACGAATAATCGAACTTCGCGGCGAGGTGCTCGGCGAGCTGCCAATGCAGCCCGGCGGTATACTTGCTGATCTTGCGCGTGACGAACGGGGCGCCCTGGCGGTAGGCGGTCATCGACTCGAAGGTCGTCGTGCCGTCGTTGAAGTTGAGCAGGAAGTCGAGCAGCGGCCCGCGCCGGTACATCTCATTGTACACGAGCAGGCCCGTGAGACGCCGGCCGAGCGGCGGGGCGCGCATCAAGGGGAACGCGGCCTGGATGAAATAGCCGTAGATGTGCTCGACCTGGCGCGTGTGGGCGCCGCGGGTGCCCGTCGACATAAGCACGGGCAGGGCCGCCGTGGAGTTGGGTGCTAGCAGCGGCGTGAGAAAGTGGTTGCGGCTGTACATCGCCTCGCCGGACAGGCTCACGCCCTTGTACTCAAAGGACCAGTCCGCGCTCCACATCTCGTAGCCAAGAAAGCCCTCGAGGTCGTAGTTTCCTCCCATGCCGGACAGGCCCAGGTGGGTGCCGGTCAGGTCGGCCGCCTGCTCGGGCACGGGCCAGGGCAGGCGCAGGTCGCCGAGCGCGAACACGATGCGGCCGCCCAAGGTTTTCGCGTTGTTGTTGTCGGCGAGGTTGTTGTTCTCGTGGCCGAAGTCGGGGACCACGCCGTTCGTCCCGGGGCTGGGGATGCCGAGGTTAGAGGGGTTGGGAAAGACGCGCAGGCGGTTCTTCTGCTCGCCGATGCCGTTGACGATGAACAAGGTGAGCTCGCTCGGAACCAACGGGTGCACGCGCACCGGATACCAGCTCCAGCGCAGGCCGATGTCGCTGTAGCCGTAGCTGATGGGTGGGCGCGGAGAGTTGGGGCGCACCACGAGGTCGAGGCTGTCGGGCGAGGCGTACAGCAGGGGGCGCGTGACCGCCAGGTACTGGTCCGGACGATAGAGCTCATTGTAGCGCCCGAAGGGGACCATGAACTTGCCGAGCTGGAACCTGATGCGGCGTATGCCGTTGTACTCGGCGTACGCCTGGCTCAGGCGCGGCGCGCCGCGGCCCGCGGTGGGCAGGTTCCATTCGATTTTCACCGGGACACTCTCGGTGACGGAACCTTCAGCGCCGAGGTACATGTCCGCTAAATACACCTGGTTCTGGATCTGGGTCTCGAAGCCGGGCTCGCGGGGCCCGACATTGCGCCAATTAAGGGAAGCGGCACCGAACAGCCGGACCTTGGAGAAACGCTCGAGGACTTGGATCAAGGCGGGATTAAGCGCGGGCGCCGCCGCCGGGGCAGCGGTCTCGGCGGCGCGGGCGACCGGGATGAGGACGGCCAAAAAGATCGCGGCGACCATGGTTTGACAAGAATAGGACGATGATGTACGATGGTCCACGCTGGATCAGTATAGCGCTTTTCAGCTGGAGCACGACGCGGCGCAAAGGGAGAACGAAATGACTCATATCATCGTCGAAGGCTGTCTGGGCGAAGTTTACGCCGCGTGCGTCGATGTCTGCCCCGTCGAGTGTATTCACCCGGGCCCGTACAATGGCGAAGCCTTCATGATCATCAATCCCGAGGTCTGCATCGACTGCGGCGTCTGCCTCCCCGAGTGCCCGATCGGCGCGATCAAGGGCTCCGCCGACGAGGATCCCGCTTGGGCCAAGATCAACGCCGACCTCACCCCGTCCTTCAAGGACAATCCGAAGGTCACGCCTCGCGCCCCCAACGATCCTCCCCACAAGCCGACGAACAAGCTCGTCAAGTAAGATTGGCGTCGAATAAAAAAGCCGGGCGGCCCCTCTGGTCGCTCGGCTTTTTCATTCTGTCGCTGTCGTCGCCCGCGCAAGCCATGAATCACACCGTCCTCCACCGCACTCCTCTCGACACCTCGGGCTCCCGCGCCACGGGGCTCGAGCGCCTCCCGCTCGCCGACGGCCTGTTCCGCACGAAGGGTGCCTCGGCCACGCTCGAGTCGCGCGAACTCGACGCTCCGTCCGGCTTCGATGACCTCGTGGGCTCGCTGACCGCGTCGGTGCCCGCCGGCGGCGAGATCGAGATGAGCGTGAAGGTGCGCCTGGCCGAGGGCTGGAGCGACTGGTACTCTTTGGGATCGCTGACTCACGACGGCTGGTCTTCGCCCTCGCCCATCGCGGCCGCGGCGGACGCACCCGGCGCCGTGGATGTGGACACGCTCAAGCTCAAGCGCCCCGCGACCGCGTTCCGGTACCGCCTCAAGCTCAAGGCCGGCAAGAAGGCCGTGCGCCTGCGCTCCGTCGCGATGACGGTCTCCGACGGCGAAGCACCCGACGCCCCGACCGCGTTCTCGATGGGCCCCTGGGTCCGCGACCTCGGCCTGGCACCCCGCTCGCAGGGCGACGCTCAGGAGAAGTACAAGCACGACATCTGCTCGCCGACCTCGCTGGCGATGGTGCTCGAGTTCTGGGGCCGCAAGCTCGAGCTCGAGAGCGTGGCGGTCGCAGCACAGGACCGCGGGTCTCAGCTTTTCGGCAACTGGCCCGCGAATGTGGCGTACGCCGGCTCGCTCGGACTTGAGGGGCATGTCGCGCGCCTCGAGTCCCTTTCCGACGCCGAGTCCGAAATCGCCCACGGCCGCCCCGTGATCGTCAGCGTTACCTTCTCCGAGGGCGAATTGCCCAACGCGCCCATCAAGCGCACGCGCGGTCATGTCATGGTCATTGGCGGCTTCACGCGCGAGGGCGATGTGATCGCCTATGACCCCGCGGGCAAAGGCAAGGACCAGGTGCGGCGCGTCTACGCGCGCGCCGCGTTCCACAAAGTCTGGCGCGTGCGCAAGCGCGGCCTCGCGTATCTTCTCGGTCCGACCTTCCCGCGCGTGTACACCATCGGCGTGCCCGTCGCTGACCTCTGGACCAAGCCCGTGCGCCGCGCCGGCGTGAAGCTCGACGACGCGGCGCATCTCTCTCAGCTTCTGTACGGAGAGACCGTGACCGCGCTCGAGGCTAAGGGCGACTGGGTGCGGGTGCGCGCCGAGGAGCAGGAGAGCTTCCTGCCCGCCGACGCGTGGCAGGGCTACCCCGGCTGGCTCCGCGCCGACACCTTGGTCTCCGCCCCG
>Ga0163144_10021356_pt1 | contig 12871 bp, 8 predicted proteins | sample OliLak19BULKMAT1_FD_123175 | JGI IMG/M metagenome (GOLD analysis project Ga0163144, IMG submission 123175) | Freshwater microbial mat bacterial communities from Lake Vanda, McMurdo Dry Valleys, Antarctica - Oligotrophic Lake LV.19.BULKMAT1 | ecosystem: Environmental > Aquatic > Freshwater > Lake...
CATCACGCAGAACCGCATGCGCCTGGCGCGCATGACCGGGCAGCAGGCGCTCGACGCGGTGATCAAGCCCGGCGGCAGGCTGGTGACGCAGGAAGTGGCCGAGGCCATCGTTCGCTTCGTCGCTGGTGGCGCGGAGTTGCGCAACGCCGAGGTCGAGCCTTCGCTGCTGAGCCTCATCTGCCGCGAACTCAACGCCGCGCGCATCGCGCAGGGGCGCGGCGAAATCTCGGCCGACCTGCTGGCCGGCTCGCACGCCTCGATCCTGGCCGAGTTCTACCGGCGCGCGCTGGCCGACCAGCCAGCCGGCGTGCACCGCTACATCGAGGAAGAGTTGCTCACCGAGGCGGGCTTTCGCGAAAACGTCGCCCAGGAACGGGTGCACAAGGCGTTTGCCGATGCCGGCGCGGCGCCCGGCGCATTGGCCCAGCTCGTCGACCGGCGTTTGCTGCGGGTCGAGGAGCGGCTGGACGTGCGGCGGGTCGAACTCACGCACGACGTGCTGTGCGCCGTGGTGCGCGCCAGCCGCGACACGCGCCATGAGCGCGAGGCGCTCGACGCGGCCGAGAAGGCGCTGGCCGCGCAGCGCGAACGCGAGGCGGCCACGCGCAAGGCGCTGCAGCGCGCACGCAAGGTGGCAGCCGGCGCCGCTGTGCTGGCCGGCGTCGCGGTCGCCGCCGCAGGCTTCGGCGTCTACGGCATGCGCAACGCCCAGCAGACACGCCAGATGGCCGAGTCGGCGCGCGGCGAGTCGGAACGGCTGGTGGTCTACCTGCTCGACGACTTCTACCGCGAGTTGGAGCCGGTCGGCCGCCTCGACTTGGTGGCCGACCTGGCCAAGCGCGCGATCGACTACTACAAGGCCTTGCCGTCCGAACTGCAGACCACCGACACCGATCGCAACCGCGCGTTGGCGCAGGTGCGCCACGCATCGGTGCTGCGCACCCAGGGCAAGCTCGACGAGGCGCGTTCGGCGGTCGACGAGGCGCTCGCCACGCTCGACCGGCAGTACGGGCAGGGCGACCGCTCCGAGCCGACACTGGTCGGCTTGTCGATGGGGCTTGCGACGTTGTCGCGCATCACCGACAGCGCCGGGCGCGATGCGCAGGCGATGGCGCCGGGGCAGCGCTCGGTCGAGGTCGTCAAAACGCAGGCCGAGGCGGCCGACGCGTCGGTGGCCTTGCGCCGTGCCTATGCGAATGCGCAGTGGCGGCTCGGCTTCAATCAAATGCGGCAGGGCCAGGAGGAGACGGCGATCGACACGCTCGAGTCGTCGCTGCGCGTGCTGCGCGGCATCGACGGCTTGAGCCTGGCCGACCTCGACGCCGCGACCCAGTTCGCCGAGGCCTCGGGCTGGCTCGCGAGCGCCTATCAATCGCTCGGCCGCACCGACACGGCGCGCACGGTCGCACTCGAAGGGCGCGAGGTCGCGAGCCGCATCCTGGCGCAGCGGCCGACCCATTACCTGGCGCTGCGCGCGCGCGCGCTTTTGACCAACTCGCTGTCCGATAGCGAAGCCGAACAGTTGCGCCCTGCGCAGGCCCTGGCGTTCGAACGCGAGTCGGTCGCCGACTGGCGCACGCTCGCCACGGTGGACCCGAGCAACGCGATCAGCTGGAACAACCTGGCCAACGGACGGCTGCAGGCCGCCGGCTACCTGCGCAACCTGGGGCGCTGGCTCGAGGCGGCCGACGAGGCGCGCGTTAACCGCGACGTCGAGCCTTTCGCGCGGGTGCGCAGCTTGCCATCGGCGATCATCATGTACACCCACGGACAGGTCGCGTATCTGCTCGGCCAACTCGGCGACAGCGCCGGCGCGCGCGAGCACCTCAAGGAATACAAGCTGTATGCGGAGCTGTACCGCAAGCGACTGACGCCGGGCTCCTTTGAACACGACGTGTTCATGGTGGATGACACCGTGGGCCACTTCGAAATCGCCTTCGCAATGGGCGACGAGGCCTTGATGCGGGACACCGCGTCGGGTCTGCTCGAACGCATCGAGCGACTGAAGCCGGCCAACGCGGGCCAGCAGCGGGGCCAGGATTTCTTCCTCAACCGCCTGCATCGCGGTCTGGGCCGTGCGGCATTGATGCGCGGCGACGCGCCGGGCGCGGTCGACGCGATGCGGGCCTGCCTCGAGTACCGCGCGAAGTTGCCCACCCTCAGGATGGGCGAAAAACAGAACGCCGCCGAAGAGGCCGCGCTGTTCGGCGTGGCGCTGGCGCGCAGCGGCCGCGCTGCCGAGGCGCGCGAAGTGACAGCCCCGGCGCTGCGCTACCTGCGCGAAACCGAACGCCGTAACGAGGACGATCAGGGCCAGAGGTTCGTGCTGGCGCAGGCGCTCTACGCCAGCGCGCTCGCCGAGCCGGGCGAGGCCAAAGCGCTGCTCGCCGAGGCGCGCGCGCTGTTCGATGCCATGCCGAGCGACATGCGCAGCGCTCGTACGGTGCGCTGGTGGCGTGAGCGCGTCGCCGAGGCCCAGCTCGCGGCGCGCTGAGAACCGAGGCCATCCCAGATTTTGGGAGCGCGCGGTGCGGCGGACTGTGGCGGTCTAGGAAGCCTCGCTCTCCAGCGCCAGCGCTCCAAGCGTCGACGCGCGCGGGATCCAACGCTGCAGGACGCGAACCAGGTCCTCGCGCATCAGCGGCTTGGTGAGGTAGTCGTCCATCCCCGCGGCAAGGCAACGCTCGCGGTCGCCGTCCATGGCGTGCGCGGTCAGCGCGACGATGACGCAACGGCCGGCCGCGCGTTCGCCGGCGCGGATCGCGGCCGTGGCCGCGAAGCCATCCATGCCCGGCATCTGGCAGTCCATCAGCACCAGGTCGTAGCGGGTGTGGGCCACGGCCGTGACCGCGGACAAGCCGTCGGCAGCCAGATCGACCTGCAGGCCATAGCTCTCCAGCATCAAGGTGGCCACCAGTTGATTGACATCGTTGTCCTCGGCCAGCAAGACCGTGCCGGCAAAGCGCTCATGCGGCATCGCGGGCGGCGGCGGGGAGCTGCCCGGCGCCGCCACGCTCAGCGGCGACCTCGACGCGCACGGCAGGCGCACGCTGAACCAGAAGTGCGAGCCGCGCTCGCGCTGGCTCGAGGCGCCGATGTCGCCACCCATCATGCGCACCAGCTGGCGCGAAATCGTCAGTCCCAGGCCGGTGCCACCGTAGTTGCGCGAGGTGCTGCCGTCGGCCTGCGCAAAGGCTTCGAAGATGCGCCCGAGGGCGTCGGCTTCGATGCCGACTCCGGTGTCGCGCACGTCAAAGCGCAGGCCGATGCCGTGTTCGGTCGCACCGGCGGGATCGAGCGCGACCTCGACCTTCACCGCACCGCGGGCCGTGAACTTGATGGCATTGCCCATCAGGTTCGACAGGACCTGGCCGATTCGCCCTGGGTCACCGCTGAGCACGGCCGGCACACGGGTATCGACCTCGCAGCGCAATTGCAGGCCCTTGCCCTCGGCTGCGCTGGCGAACGTCAGCCGCGTCTCGTCGAGGAGCGCCCGCAGGTCGAAGTCGATGCTCTCGAGATCGAGCTTGCCGGCCTCGATCTTGGAGAAGTCGAGGATGTCATTGATCACCTTCAGCAAGGCCACCGCCGAGCGCTGCATCGTGCGCGCGAACAGCGCTTGGCGCGGCTCGAGCCGGCCCTCCAGCAGCAGACCGGCCATGCCGAGAATGCCGTTCATCGGCGTGCGGATCTCGTGGCTCATGTTGGCCAGGAACTCGCTCTTCGAGCGGTTGGCCGCATCGGCGGTGTCGCGCGCGGCGATGAGGGCGAATTCGGCCTCTTTGTCCTGCGTCACGTCCCTGGCGACGCCGCGGTAGCCGGCAAAGCTGCCGTCCGCGCCATAGTGCGGCGCGCCGTTGACCAGAACATAGCGTGAGTCTCCGGGAACCGCCCGCCGCAGCAGCAGCAGGTCGCGGAACGGCTGGCGGGCCGCGAGCACGGCCTGGTGCGGCGCCCAATCGCCGCCGACGACTTCGGTATACGGCAGCTCCCAGCGTGTCTTGCCGATATGCGCTTCGCGAGGAACGCCCGTCTTGTGCACCCCGACCGCGATCAGGCTGAAGCGCAGATCAGCGTCCTGTTCCCAGAACCAGTCCGAGGACAGCGCCGTCAGGGCGCGAAAGCGTTCTTCGCTCTGCATCAGGTCAGCCACCAGCGCGGCGCGCTCGGCGCCCTCGATCTCGAGCTCTAGATTGGCCTGTGCCAGCGCGGCGGTGCGCTCGCCGACCCGCGCCTCCAGTTCATCACGGGCCTGTTCGAGCTCGCGCTGCTGGGACTGCAAGGACCGGTGCAGGCCCTTAAGCATGTCGGCGGCGGCATTGAAGACGGTGATGGTCTCGCGAACCTCGGGCGGCCCGGCGGGTTCGATGCGCACCGAATGGTCGCCAGCGCCCAGGCGCTGGGTGCCGCGGTTGAGGGCCGCCAACGGGCGCAGGGCGATGCGCAGCGCGGCCAGAACCAGCAGCAGATTGACGCCGAGTGCCAGCGCGAGGATCGCGGCACCGGCTTTGAACGAGCCCCAGACATGGTCGACGGCCGGACCCGCGGTCATGCGCACGGTCAGCCGGCCGTAGCCGGCGCCGCCGACGACCAGGTCGCGCTGCACCACAGGCGGGTCGATACTTAGCCGCCGGCTGAACCAGGCCGGTGCCAAGGCGGCACGCGCCGGGTCGGTCGATTGCACGGTGGCGCCACGGCGGTCGACCCAGTCGATGGCATGGATCGACTTCGCCTCGGTGCGCGCGTCGAAGATCTGCTGGATCGCCGCATGGTCGCCGATCACCGCCGGGTCGGCGATCAGCAGCGCGAGCGCATCGACTTCTTCCTGCGCGCGAAACTGGAGCGCAGTCTGCAACAGCAGCGCGCCGCGTTCCGTCAGCGCGCCCAGCACCGCGCCGCCCCCCAGCACAAGCACCGTCCCGCTGATGATCATCAGGCGCGCCGTCAGGCTGAGGCGATGCAGGGCGTGCAGGGCCCACCGGGTGGCTGGCATGGCGCGAGTCGATTGCCGGGTGGAGTTCAAGGCGCCGCGGTCGCCTCGAGCCAGAGGACGGCGAGAACGAGCAATCGGATCGGGGTGCGCATTGAAGTGAACCGGCAGAGGCCGAACAGGCATTCGATTGTCGGCGTCGTGCGCGCTCACGGTCCCCGGAACAGCAGGTCTTGCGCGGCACTTTTCCGCGCAGCCGTCGATCGAGTGGCCCGCGGGCGCTGGCCCGGCGGCCTGGCGCAGTGCGGCAAACTCGCATCCTCGACCCTCCACGGAGCCCCTCATGACCCTGGCCCACGAAGCCAAACAGAATCTTGCCGCGACGCTTTGCGCGCTGATCGCGTGCCTAGCGCCGGCCCACGCGGCCAAGCCCGAGACGCGCAACCGCGCCGAAATTCCGGCCGAGTTCCGCTGGGACTTTTCCGCCATCTACCCGAGCTGGGCCGCCTGGGAGCAGGCGATGCAGGAGATGGAGTCCCGGATGGACGCGTTCGCCAAGCTCAAGGGCACGCTCGCCCAGGGCCCGGCGGCGGTGTTGAAGGCGTACCGCGACTTCGACGACATCGGCAAGCAGCAGTACCTGGTTTACCGCTATCCGCAACTGCAGCGCGACGTCGACACGCGCGACCAGGCCATGGCCGGACGCTTCCAGCGCGTGGGTGCCGTGTTCGCGAAGTTCGACACGGCCACCTCGTGGTTCACGCCCGAATTGCTGACCGTGCCACAGGCGACGATGGAGAAGTGGATCGCCGAGACCCCGGCGCTGGCGCCGTACCGCTTCACCATCCTGGACAACTACCGCCAGCAGGCGCACGTGCTGGACGAGTCGGGCGAGCGGCTGCTGTCGCTGGCGTCGCAGTTCAACCGTACGCCGCAAGCGGCCTACCAGGAGCTGAGCACCTCGGACATCAAGTTCCCGAGCGTGCGGCTGGCCGACGGCAAGGACGTGCTGCTGTCGCCCGGCAACTACAGCGCGCTGCTCGAGAACAACCCGAACCAGGCCGACCGTGCCAAGGCCGCCGCCGCGCACGTGGGCGCTTACGGCGCCACCGCCAACACCTACGCTGCGCTGTACAACGGCATTGCCCAACGCAACTGGTTCCTGGCCCAGGCGCGCAAGTTCCCGAGCACGCTGGACGCCGCGCTCGACGGCAATGCGGTGCCACGCGCGGTCGTGCAGACGCTGGTGGACACCACGCGCGCCGGCACCGCACCGTTGCAGCGCTACCTGCGCCTGAAGAAGAAGCTGCTCGGCCTGCAGGAATTCCACCTCTACGACAACTTCGTGCCGGTGTTCCGCAGCGACAAGACCTACCCGTACGAGATGGCGCGCGAGGCCGCGCTGGTGTCGATGGCGCCGCTCGGCGCAGAGTACGCTGCCAAGTTCCGGCAGTTCGTCTCGGGCGGTCGCATCGACGTGTACGAGAACGAGGGCAAGAAGAGCGGCGCATACAGCGCGGGCGTGTACGGCGTGGGCCCCTACCAGCTGCTGAACTACAACGACACGCTCGACTCGATGTTCACCTTCGCCCACGAGGCCGGGCATGCGATGCACACCGTGCTGTCGTACGAGAACCAGCCGTTCGTGACCTCGGGCTACACCATCTTCGTCGCCGAAGTGGCGTCCACCACCAACGAGCGCTTTCTGCTGGAGCACCTGCTCGGCCAGACCACCGATCCGAAGGAGCGCTTCCTGCTGCTGCAGCACTCGGTGCAGGCGATCGTGAACACCTTCTACACGCAGGTGATGTTCGCCGACTTCGAGCTGCAGGCGCACCGCCTCGTCGAGCAGGGCAAGCCGGTGACGACCGAGGTGCTGAACACGATCTATGCCGGCCTGCTGAAGACCTATTACGGCGATGCCGTGACGCCCGACGACTTCTACAAGTTCACCTGGTCGCGCATCTCGCACTTCTTCGAGAGCCCATACTACGTCTACCAGTACGCGACCTGCTTCGCGTCGTCGGCCCAGCTCTTCGATGCGATGACGCGAGGGTCCGAGAGCCAGCGCAAAGCGGCCACCGATCGCTACCTGACCCTGCTGAAAAGCGGCGGCAACGACCACCCGATGACGCAGTTGAAGAAGGCCGGCGTCGACCTCAGCCAGCGGGCGACCGTGCAAGCCGTCGTCGACCAGATGGACCTGCTCGTCACGCGCATGGAAGCCGAAGCGGCGAAACTGCGCTGAATCCACCCCCCAAGGAGAAGACCCATGATCCGACGCACCCTGCTGGCCCTGGCCGCCAGCCTGATCAGCCTTTCGGCGCTTGCGCAACCCGACGCCTGGCCCAGCAAGCCGGTGCGCATCGTCAGCCCGTTCCCGGCCGGCGGCACCAGCGACATCATGGCCCGCATGCTGGCCGAGGCATTGGCCAAGGAGCTGGGGCAGCCGTTCGTGGTCGACAACGTCGGCGGCGCGGGCGGCACCATCGGCACGCTGCGTGCGGCCAAGGTCGCGCCCGACGGCTACACGCTGCTGCAGACCGGCGTGGGGCAGAACGCGGTGGCGCACGGGCTGAACCCGAACGTCGGCTACGACTCGATGAAGGACTTCGTGCACCTGGCCCAGGTGCATTCGGGCCCGAACGTGTTGGTGGTGCACCCGAGCACGCCCTACAAGACGTTCAAGGAGCTGGTCGACCACGTTCGCGCCAACCCAGGCCAGCTGAACTACGGCTACACCCATGCGGCCTCGGGCCACATGGCGATGGAGCTGCTGAAACTCGAGGCCAGCAAGTGCCGCCCAGGCGTCAAGGAGTGCAACGGCTTCTTCATGGTCGGCATTCCGTACCGCGGCGGCGGCCCGATGATGCAGGACCTGCTCGGCGGTCAGATCCCGTTGATGTTCATCAACCAGGACGTCGCGCTGCCGCACGTGAAGGCCGGCAAGCTGCGCGCGCTGGCCGTGACGAGCCTGCAGCGCAACCCGCTCTATCCCGACCTGCCGACAATCGCCGAAAGCGGCTTCCCGGGCTTCCAGGCGCTGTCGTGGTCGGGCCTCTCGGCGATCAAGGGCACGCCCCAGCCGATCGTCGACAAGCTCGAGGCCGCCCTGCGCAAGATCATGACCTCGGCCGAGATCAAGCAGCGGCTCGAGTCGGTGGGTTTCGTGGTGCCGGCGCCCGGCGCCAAGCCGTACAGCGATTTCGTCAAGAACGAGATCGACCTGTGGACGCGGGTGATCAAGACCGCGGGCATCAAACCCGAATGAGCGATTGCCTTCTGATGGACCGCATCACCTGGCTCCAGGTTTCGCATGTGCTCCTGCCGCTGGCCACGCCGATCAGCGACGCGAAAGTGCTGACCGGCAGGCAGAAGCCGCTGACCGAAGTGTCCTTCCTGTTTGCCGAGATCGAAACCCGCGACGGCCACGCCGGCGTCGGGTTCTCGTATAGCAAGCGCGCGGGCGGCCCGGGCCAGTATGCGCATGCCAAAGAGGTGGCTGAGAACCTGATCGGCGAAGACCCGAACGACATTGCCCGGCTTTTCGACAAGCTGTGCTGGGCCGGCGCCTCGGTGGGCCGCAGCGGGATGGCGATCCAGGCGCTGGCGGCGTTCGACATCGCGCTGTGGGACCTGAAGGCCAAGCGTGCGAAGCTGCCGCTGGCCAAGCTGCTGGGCGCGCACCGAGATGCGGTGCCCTGCTACAACACCTCGGGCGGCTTTCTCTCGACCCCGCTGCCCGAGCTGTTGCGCAACGTCGAAAGCCTGCTCGAACGCGGCATCGGCGGCATCAAGATCAAGGTCGGCCAACCCGATCCGAAGCTCGACCTGGAACGTGTGCAGGCGGTGCACCGGCTGATCGACGGCCGGGCACACCTGATGGTCGACGCCAACCAGCAATGGGACCGCGTCACCGCGCTGCGTTTCGGACGCAGGGTCGAGCCGCTCGACCTGACCTGGATCGAAGAGCCGCTGGACGCCTATGACGCCGAGGGCCACGCCGCGCTCGCTGCCGCGCTCGACACGCCGATCGCCAGCGGCGAGATGCTGACCAGCGTGGCCGAACACGCCGAGCTGATCCGCTTGCACAGCGTCGACTTCATCCAGCCCGACGCGCCGCGCGTGGGCGGGATCACCCAGTTCCTCGAGATCATGGCGCTGGCGGATCAAGCCCGCCTGCGCATGGCGCCGCACTTCGCGATGGAGATCCACCTGCACCTGGCGGCCGCCTACCCGCATGGGCCGTGGGTCGAGCACTTCGACTGGCTCGAGCCCCTCTTCAATGAACACCTGAAGATCGAGAGCGGCCAGATGCACCTGCCCGACCGGCCGGGCCTGGGCTTTTCGCTCAGCGAACAGGCACGCCGCTGGACCGTCGAGTGTTCGGAGTTCGGCCAGCGCGGTTGAGTCGGGTGCCTCAAGTGCATCGGCAGGGCGCCGATAACGACGGACCGGGCCGAGGCCCCACCAGGAGTTCGACTTGAACGGCGATCCGAGCGCTGCGGAGACCCGAGCGCCCGAGCGCACCCCTCCCCCGGACAGCCTGGCCCCGCTGGCGTCAGCCGAAGCCGTCGATGGCTGGAACCAGCTCAGCCGACAGATGGCGCTGTTGTTGCGCCAGTCCGAGCCCGGCGCAGAGTGGCTGATGCAATTCAGGGCTGCGGCACGCGCCTGCCGCGAGCTGGCGCGACGCGATGTCGACGCCGCGCTCTATCTGTTGCTGCAGTCCAGCGCCACCGAAGGCGGCCGCTACAGCGCCTGCCACGCGATGCTGTGCGCCCTGATCTGCGAACTGTGCGCCGAAGGCCTGGGTTGGCAGGCGGGTGAGGTCGACAGCCTCACGCATGCTGCAATGACGATGAACCTGTCGATGACCGAGCTGCAGGATGCGCTGGTGGTCCAGAACACGGCGCTCATACCGACCCAGCGCGAAGAGATCGATTCGCATGCCGAACGCAGCGCAAACCTGCTCGAAGCCGCTACCGTCGACGACCCGCTCTGGCTCGAAGTGGTGCGGCTTCACCATGTCGATGGCACGGGCGCCGAAGCACCGCCCGATGCAGCCGCTCGTCTGGCCGAATTGCTGCACCGCATCGACGTCTACACCGCCAAGCTCAGCAGCCGGGTCGGCCGCGAGCCGAAGTCGCCGGCCATCGCAGCGCGAGACACCTGCCTCGACGCCCAGGGCAAGCCCGATCGGGTGGGCGGCGTGCTGCTGCGCACGCTCGGGCTGTACCCGCCGGGTTGCTTCGTGCAACTGGCCAACGGCGACTTCGCGATCGTCGTCAAGCGGGGCAGCAAGGCGCACATGCCGTGCGTCGCGTCGCTGCGGCGTAAAGACGGCGGGATGTACCACCTGCCCAAGCGCCGCGTTGCCGGCGATCGCGCGCATGCGGTGCGCCATGGGGTGACGCGCGGCGCGGTGAACGTGCTTTGCGATCACGTGCGGATTCTCAACGCGGTGTAGGCTGGCGGGCATGGAACGCGAATGCCGCCGCCGCGTCGGGCAGGCCATCAGCCCCGAAGAATTCGACGCGCTCGACGACACCGAGCTCGAACGCCTGGTGCCCAAGGCCTACCGCGAGTTTTTCCCGGGCAAGGGCGCCTGCGCCGACGGGCACTTCTACCTGCACGACGGGCGCGCCTGGAGCTTCTACAAGGGCGACCTGCTCGACGACTGAAGCCCAGCGGCGGCGTCGACCGCCGCCGGATCGACCCCCAGCTTGGCCGCGCCGTCGAGGATCTCCTGCCAGGTGGTGGAGTCGACCTGCACGCCGTTGGCCGTGCGTTGCCTGCGCATCGCGCGCTCAGGCTCGCCGGCCACCAGCACCGCGCCGAAGCCTTCGCGCGGCGGCGAGGCCTTGACCCAGTCGATGAAGGCGAGCGCTTCGGCCTCGAAGGCCGCGCGGTCACCGAGCCGATCCGGATCGACGAGCACGCTGAACATGCCGTTCAGGATACGGCGCTGCGAGCTGTCGTTGTCGCGCTGGGTCATGCCCGCGGCCAGCGCGCCGCCGAGCAGCTCGCACATCACGGCCAAGCCGTAGCCCTTGTGCGCGCCGGTGGTCAGCAGGGCGCCGAAGGGCGGCACCACGGTGTAGCGCGGCTCGCGCGTGGGCCGGCCCTGGTCGTCGATCAGGTGGTCGGGCGGTACCAGTTCGCCCTTGTTCATCGCCACCCGTGTCTTGCCCTGTGCGATCACGCTGGTGGCGAAGTCGAGGATCACCGGCTCGCGGCCGGTCAACGGCACACCGGCACAGAACGGGTTGGTGCCGAAGCGTGCATCGGCGCCGCCGAAGGGCGCGACGATGCCGCGCGCGATCACATTGACGAAATGCATCGAGACCAGCCCCGCGGCTGCCGCCTGTTCCGCCCAGGCGCCGATGCGCCCGAGGTGGTGCGCATTGCCGAGCGCGACGATGCAACTGCCGTGTTCGCGCGTGCGTTCGATGCCCAGAGCCATCGCTTCCTGGCCGATCACCTGGCCGAAGCCCGCGTCGCCATCCAGGCGCAGCAGCGCGCCGCTGTCCTGCAGCGTTTGCACATGGGCGTTGGCCTTCAGGCCGCCTTGAAGAAAGGCCTCGGCGTAGCGCGGCAGCATGCCGATGCCGTGCGAATCGTGGCCGCTCAGGTTGGCGTCGATCAGGTTCGAGGCCACGGCCTCGACTTCGGCCGCGCTGCTACCGAAGCCGCGGGCGACCAGGCGGACAGCGGCGTTCAGGCGCGCGAGTGGGATCAGATGGGTCGAGCTCATGTGCGTGACTCCGGGAAATTGCGGGCTGGGGAATTGCGTGCCGTGATCCTAGACTGACCGGCCAACTTTTGGCTCCAGGAGCGAACGACATGTCAATGCAACGACGAACCGTGATGCTGGCGCTCGGCGCCGTGACCTTGCCGACCGTGCGCGCGCAGACCGCGCCGTGGCCGAACAAGCCGATCCGCTACATCGTGCCCTTCGCCGCCGGTGGCACCACCGACATCCTGGCCCGCGTCGTCGGCGAGAAGCTCGGCGCCGCGCTCGGCCAGACGATCGTCGTCGACAACAAGCCCGGCCAAGGTGGCTCGGCCGGTGCCGCCGAGCTGGCCCGTGCGGCGCCCGACGGCTACACCATCGGCGGCGGCACGATCAGCTCGCACGCGATCAACGCGTCGCTGTACGACAAGCTGCCGTACGACCCGATCACCAGCTTCGAGCCGATCACGCTATACGCGACGCAGCCCAACGTGTTGCTGGTGCACCCGAGCGTGCCGGCGAACAACGTGCGCGAAATGATCGCGTTGCTGAAGGCGCAGCCCGAGAAGTACTCGTTCGGCTCGGCCGGCAACGGCACCTCGCAACATATATCGGGCGAGCTGTTCAAGACCCTGGCCGGGGTCAAGATGCAGCACATCCCGTACCGCGGCAGCGGGCAGATGATTCCCGAGTTGCTCGGCGGCACCTTGCCGGTGGCCTTCGACAACATTGCCACCGCGCTGCCGCACATGAAGGCCGGCAAACTGCGCGCGCTGGCCGTCACCACCGCGCAGCGCTCGGGCGCGGCGCCGGACGTGCCCACGCTGGCCGAATCGGGCCTCCCCGGCTACGAGCTGAGCTCCTGGCAGGCGGTGTTCGCCCCCGCCGGCACGCCCAAGGCGATCGTCGACCGGCTGTACATCGAGATCGCCAAGATCCTGAAACAACCCGACGTCGCCAAGCGCCTGACCGACCTCGGCCTCGATCTGTCGGGCATGCCACCCGCCGACCTTGCCGCGCTGATCAAGGCCGACGTGCCGCGATTGGGCAAGGTGGTGAAGGACAGCGGGGCGACGGCCAATTGACGGCCCCAAGCTCGCTGCGCTCGCGCCCCCCGAGGGGAGCGCAGGCCGCTTGGGAGCGGCCCGGCGCTGGCCTGCGGATGACGGCCCCAAGCTCGCTGCGCTCGCGCCCCCCGAGGGGAG
>Ga0163144_10021357_pt1 | contig 12870 bp, 9 predicted proteins | sample OliLak19BULKMAT1_FD_123175 | JGI IMG/M metagenome (GOLD analysis project Ga0163144, IMG submission 123175) | Freshwater microbial mat bacterial communities from Lake Vanda, McMurdo Dry Valleys, Antarctica - Oligotrophic Lake LV.19.BULKMAT1 | ecosystem: Environmental > Aquatic > Freshwater > Lake...
AATGGTATGCACATCGTACAGGGCGCGGGAGATGGCTTGGAGTTTTGGTTCTTGTCCTGCCAGTCTCCTATAGTATACATCAGTATTGGTCGCGATGTATAACAAATTCCCGTCAATGCGTTGAACCTTAAAGTATTCTAATACGGCGGGGCCGGTTGAAGAATACTTGGTCAGCGCACGCAACATTTCCCCCCATTTTGCCACAATCGCGCTCGGTTGAATCACGGGCGGTGCGCCCGGCGCAGACGGCTCTATCGTCAGGTTATCGGTGGGAATCGGTATGGCTACGGGTTTGGCAGCTCGCCCGCCCTGTGACGGAGAATCGGACGCCGCGACCATCACGACTTCCGGCTCTGGGGATTTAAGCGAGTCGATGAAGGCGAGTTCCAGCGCTAATTGCGGTTGCCAGCCGCCAGTGCTGGCGCTAACCGATTCGTTGAAGGCTTTCAGAGATCGGACGAGTCGCCCGCGTGGGATGGCCTCGCCGTGACGGACATAAATCTCGCGTTCTTCGTTGCTGGCGTCCACCATATCGCTTCCGGCGGTCTGAGTCAGCAAAACCGAGCGCAGATGCTCAACCATCTGGCGGGCGTATTGGCGCGGGTCACTGCCGCTATCAATCGCGGCGTTGATGACGTGTAGCCCGCGTGAGATGTCCTCATAGGCCAGCGCGTCGGCCAAATCCAAGACCGCCTGACGGTTGCCCGTCCCCAGAATACGCTGGGCGATGTCGAGCGTAATCACGTCGGACGGGTCGCTCACCATCTGGTCAAGCAGGCTGATGGAATCGCGGGCGCTGCCCGTCCCTTGCCGTGCGACCAGTTCTAGCGCGGCGCGTTCAACATGCAAACCTTCTGAGAGCGTGATTTTCTCCAGACGGTCTGCCACATCTTGCACCGAGATTCGGCGGAACTCAAATTGAAGGCAGCGACTCTTAATCGTCTGTGGCACTTTGTCGATTTCGGTGGTTGCTAATACAAAAATGGCGTGCGAGGGCGGTTCTTCCAACGTCTTGAGCAGCGCGTCAAAGGCGCTCCCGCTGAAACGGTGAACTTCGTCGATGATATAGACTTTATAGCGGCCTTCGGCGGGGGTGAATTGGATTTTCTCGCGCAAATCGCGTACATCATCGACGCCGGTGTGAGTCGCCGCGTCGATTTCGATCAGGTCGAGGTAGTGGCCTTCATTGACCCCGATACAGGCGTCGCATTGGTCACACGGGCGCATCTCGACATTCGCATGGGTACAATTGACGGCCTTCGCCAATAGGCGGGCGGTGGTGGTTTTGCCCGTCCCACGCGGCCCGCTGAACAGGTAGGCATGGCGGATTCGCCCGGTCTTGAGCGAGTTGCGGAGCGTATGCACGATATGATCTTGCCCGACGACATCATCAAACAGCGTGGGACGCCACTTCAGGTATAGTGCTTGTTCTGGCACGGGTCTAGCCCTCCTGCTTGCTCTGACCTGAATCGTAACACCCCACGCCAGTGCAATCAACGTGCGATGCAAATGGATTCGTCTCGCTACGCATTTGTAGGGGCGCACCGGTGTGTTCGCCCGCTGTGGTATATGGAAAATCGGGCGGAGACATGGGGACATGGCTCCGCCCCTACGAATCACCGAATCACCGGTTTTGTAGGGGCGCACCCGTGTGTGCGCCCGCTAGAGAAATTATTCCTGTGGGATTTGGCGGAAGTAGACCAACTCGTGGTCAGGCAACAGGTCGGGGTGGAAAATTGCGATCAGGTCAGCCAGAACCACGTCCGGCTCGTTGACGCCGTTCTCAAAGTAGTCATTGCCGCCGTTGACGTTGACGCGCCCATCGGTGTTGTAGGTCGCGCCGGATTGGAAGGCGGCAAAATCGGCATAACGTTCATCTGTCGCCAGTAAATCGCCCAGTGTGTTGACGCCATAAGCCACTGGAATCCAGATGTCTGCATCCAGACCCGCTTCAATGACAGCCTCGAACGATTGATTCACGCTGATGTCTGGCGCTTGGTCGCCCAAGACCACATCCGCGCCCGCGTCATTGAGCAACACGCCGACGTAAGTGTTCGCGCCGGGGATAGCCCACGCCTCAATGAACGACGAGAACGAGTTCCATAGCACGCTTGGCTTGGCCTCAACATCGGCGGTCAGGGCGGTCAAGTCGGTATAGCGAGTCGCCACGCCATCGAAATAAGCATTGGCGTCGGATTCGGCGTTGAAGAACAGCGCCGTGTATTTAATCCACTCAGCGCGACCCAACGGGGTGGTCTCGGCAAAGTCACCACTGATGGCCACCGGCACACCGGCTTCAATCAACTTGGGATGAGCGTCGTAGTCGGCTGCGCCGCTGGCGGACGCGAACACGATATCGGTTGTGCTGTCTAAGACCATCTCGACGTTGACATCAGAGCCATAACCGACTTCCAGCAATTCACCGGCGGCGTATTTTTCGATGATGGCGGGCGTGCTGACATAGAAGCCACCGTCCACGCCAATCAGCGCGTCTAACAGGCCGAGCGTGGTGAAATGCGGCAAGTAAGTCGTGGACATGGCGATGGCGCTGTCCATCGGGACTTCTAAGATTTGCGCGGCGTCAAATCCCTCAGGGGCGGGTGTGCCACATTGCACCAGCACATATTGGAAGGCATCTGCCTCACCAGCGCCGGGGAACGGGCGGATGACGGTCACAACCTTATAGTTGGCGAAATATTCGACGGTGAAACCTTCCGCGAATTTGACTTCGGCCTTAGCGGGGAAATAATCCGTCTCGGCGTTATAGTCGGTGACACATTCGGCGGGGTTGGCGAGCGCTGCCTCTTGTGCGCTGACCGGAGTCAACATCAACAGGGCGGCCAATAGAGCGAGTAACAAACGGTGCATAGCGAAAGTCCCTCCTACGGGGAAAGCAAGTGATGAGTCTTGTGTGATGAGAAAAAACATCAGGCCAAGAGCCATCTATTCCGATGATGAGACCGTAGAGGAAAAGGGGGAATCCGGGGATACAACAAAAAAACTCCCGCGCACGGCGGGAGTTTTGGGGATGGTTTTGCCCAAAGAGACGCCTAAAACAGCGTCGCTCCCCGCACGTCCCTTTGCCTCGAAGGTCGGCCACGGTGAGATTGGGGCGGGTAATCGGGCTTAGTGCGCCTATAGTAGGCTGCACCTTTACCGTTGCGGGACAGCGCCGGACTTTCACCGGTCTTCCCCCATTGTGCGCTCCGCATCCGGGCGGGTAGCGCACCCCAATCAAGTCGATATATGGTTGTTTGTCAGGTTAATGCTCGGTGAGGACGTTGTCAAGCCTGTGAACTAGACGCCTTGACCCATCGGGGGGAAGGTGTCGCGATAGAGTTTCATGCCCTCTAAGACGGCCTTCTTTGCTTCTGCCGCGCCGACCCAGCCGTCGTTTTTGACTTCCGTCCCCTGAAGTTCTTTATAGACGGTGAAGAAGTGTGCGACTTCTTTGGGGAAGTGTTTGGGCAAATCCGTCAGGTCGCGATACTCGTCAAAGTTGGGGTCGGTGGCTGGCACGGCCAATACCTTATAGTCCAACTCGCCTTTGTCAATCATCTTAAACATCCCAACCGGACGCGCTTCGATGACGCAACCGGGGAAAGTGGGTTCGTTCATCATCACGAGGATGTCCAACGGGTCGCCGTCACCCCAATAGGTCTGGGGAATAAATCCGTAGTCGCCCGGATAATGCAGTGGGCTGTACAGCACGCGATCCAGCTTGATGATGCCAGCCTTCTTGCTGTATTCGTACTTATTGCGACTGCCCTTCGGGACTTCGACGACTGCGTAAACAATATCAGGGATTTCAGGGCCTGATGAAAGGTTATGCCAAAGATGCAAGGTCATGATGTGTTTACCATCTCCTATGGCGGGGAGGAATCGCATAAGTGGTGATGTCCCGCCGACATATCATCAGTATAGCACAGCGGCCTCAGAATATCGGGGGATGCCCGACGCTCTGAGGCCACTGTTTTAGAGGACTTTCTTGGGAGAGGTTAAGCTAGGATTTCAACCGGTCAAGTGCCGCACCGCGCACCATCGCAATCAGACCCATCAACCCCTGACCTTTGCCCATCGAAATTTCTTTGCCGAACAGCTTAAAGACCAGTTCAGTGTCGATTTTGGCAACTTGTTCCAACGGTGCGCCAGACAAAGTTTCGTCCAGCACCACCGCAATCGCCATCGCGCTCAACCCCTGCGGGTTCAAAACGTCGAAGTAAAACTTGATCGTCCCGTCTGGATTGTCCAACGCCCATACATAGGCATCGGATTCGCAGTATTGAACGTGGTTGGTCTCAGCATAAGGCTTGGTGGCAATCTCTGATGGGACGCGCACGGTGTCGAAACGGTCAGCAATTTCAATCAGGGCTTCGACGCGCTCATTGCGGTCTGTGATGCCTGCGAAATCTTCGACCAATTCAGCCAACTTGGGAGGGTAGTTCGTCATCTTGTCCTACTTCTCGATGGGGACGCCCACCGAATTGCCCCACTCTGTCCACGAACCGTCGTAGTTGCGGACGTTCTTGTAGCCCAACAGATAGGTTAGCACAAACCAAGTGTGGCTGCTGCGCTCACCAATACGGCAGTAAGCCACGATGGTGTCATCGGCGCTGAGACCCTTTTCGCCTTCATAGATGGCGCGGAGGTCAGCGGCAGACTTGAAGGTCGCGTCGTCGGGGTTGGCGGCACGCGCCCACGGGACACTCTGAGCGCCGGGGATGTGGCCGCCGCGCAGCACACCTTCTTGCGGGTAGTTGGGCATGTGCAGCAGTTCACCGCTGTATTCTTGCGGGCTACGGACATCGACCAACGGCAGGCCAGCCTTTACATGCACCAGCACCTCATCACGGAAGGCGCGGATGGTAGCATCATCACGCTCAGGGGCGGTATAGCTGGTGGCGGGATAGCTCGGCACGTCACGGGTGACGGGGCGATTTTCCTGAGTCCACTTTTGACGGCCCCCATCGACCAACTTGGCGTTGGTGTGGCCGAATAGTTGGAAAACCCAGAAGGCATACGTCGCCCACCAGTTGTTCTTATCGCCATAGAAAACGACTGTGGTGTCGTTGGTGATGCCGTTCTTCGACATCAAAGCTTCAAACCCGGCTTTGTCGAGGTAGTCACGGCGCAGCGGGTGGTTGAGGTCGTTCGTCCAGTCGATTTGCACCGCGCCGGGGACGTGACCCGACGGGTACAGTAGCGGGTCTTCGTTGGATTCGACGATGCGGATGCCCGCGGTGTTGAGGTTGTTCGCCAGCCATTCGGTGGAGACCAGCACATCGGGATTGGCATAACCACGGCTTGAGATGTCACTCATATCGGGTGTTCCTCCTAAAGGAATCGGTGTGAAAGGACGGACTAGAGCATTGAATGTGCGCCAACCTGTTGCAAGAAAAAAAGCCAGCGCACGAGTGTGGCTGGCTTCTGTCTGCTTGCTCCCTAGAGGGTGAGTGCTTGTCTGTTACCGGACAATCACACAGAAGACTGGCTGCCGCCACACGCGCCGAAATTGCACATCACGCAGTAAGCGATGCGACAACAACCACACATTGAACAGCACATTATTTTCTCCATGCCGAAAACCATAACATGCGATTGTGGCGTGTGCAAGCAACGTTACCAATTCGTTACCACGAATCGCAAGTTACAACATAAATCAAGTGCGCGGTATAATGGACAAATAGTTTGTTATATTCTTTTGCGTCGGAACCCCCAAGCCATGACCGCCTCAAAACCCGCACCACCCACCAAACGTGCAATGGTATCCAATCTGGCATTGCGGGCATTGTCCGGTATTCCTCTGATGATTTTGGCCTTTATTTGCCTATACTTAGGGGACGAGCCGTGGGCGTTATTCATCGGTTTGGCGTCGGTGGTTGGGATGTTGGAGTTCTATGCCCTCGCGCAAGATAAACCAGAGATGGGCTTCACGCAGGTGGGCGTACCGGCCTCGCTGGTGATTTTATTGGGGATGCAATACGAATGGCCGTGGCTGGTGGTCGGAGCGCTGGTTTTTGGCCTGATAGGTGGGGTCATCACGGCGATGGGGCTGGGCGCGCCGTTCAAGCAGGCGCTACAGCAGGGCGTAATGACACTGGCGGGCTTGGTCTATGTTGCGTTGCCGCTGGCGCTGACGTTGGTACTGCGTCATCGGTTGGGTTTTTGGGGAGTGATGCTGGCGCTTATCATTACGATGGCGAACGATACCTTCGCCTATTTTGGTGGCAGATTGTGGGGACGCACGCCGATGGCTCCCAAGATTTCGCCCAAAAAGACGGTGGAGGGTTTGATTGTCGGCCTGATTTTTGGGACTTTATTCACGCTGGGCGTCTTGGCGTTAATGGATAAACTGACATGGGCATCGGCAGGGGTGGCGCTGTTAGGGCCGCCGCTAGCCGTGTTTGGCGATTTGTGGGAGTCGTGGCTGAAACGCCACTATAATGTAAAAGATTCACATTTGCCGAATCTGAATATCATCCCCGGTCACGGGGGGGTATTAGACCGTGCCGACTCACTGTTGTTGGTTGCACCGTTCGTGGTGGTGTATCTGGGCGCGATTGGCATGTTGAATTAGGGTATTGATTGGTTGTAGGGAGACATCTCTTGGCGGGCAATTCTGACTTGGAACAAAAACTACGTGCTGGGATTGACGCGGCGAAGACGGGCGAAGCCGCGACTGCGCGGCGCTTATTAAGCGAAGTGGTACGTGCAGATGGGCGCAACGAGTTGGCGTGGATTTGGCTGACTACGGTATTGGTGAATCCCTCTGAGCGTCGAGCCGCGTTGCGCCGCGTGCTGGAAATCAACCCCAATAACACCCGCGCCCGTGACGCGCTGCGCCAATTGGATGCAGAAGGGGATACCCCTCAACCCTCGGAACCGGCGCTCGGCGCACGCCTCTCTGGTTCTGCCCGCCCGACGACCTCACGACCTTTGCCGGGGGATGACCCGATTGCTAGAGATGAACAGCGCGGAGGGCTTCCACCGTCATTCTTCCTATATGCGGGAATCGTGATGTTAATAGTGGTCGTTTTGACTCTCGTTTTATTGGGCGCGAACGGTGACGCCACGCTCATCCCGACCCCGACGACGACCCTATTGGGCGATGTGCCGCCGTCCGAGACCCCGACGCCGGAGGATACACCGACCCCGACCTCAACCAACACCCCCATTCCCGCCGAACTCATCACGCGCCGCGCCCCGACTCTGCCACCGACCCCGACCTATACACTCACCCCAACCCTCAGCCCGACCCCGATCATGACGCCGACGCTGGAGCCATCGCGTTTTGAACTGATTTACGTCAGCCAAGACCCGTCCGTCCCAGAGCCAGATGCGTTGACGATTGTTGCGGATGGGTCAAGTGAAGGGCTATTGGCCGGAAAAGTGCGCGATGCGGCCTATGCCCCGGATGCGTTCACCTATGTTTTCGTGCGCGATTTGCGCGATGAAGCGGGCAACGCCATCGCCGCCGAGATTTTCACCGCCACGATTGCTGACCCTGATAATCCGGTTCAGCTGACGACTCTGGGCGCACTGGATACCGCTGATCCGGCATGGTCTACAGACGGCAAACAGCTTGTCTTTTCCAGTGGCGGCGACCTATGGTTGCTGACCCTCGGTCAGTCGCAGCCGGTGCGCCTTAACGAAAGCCTAGAGCCTGAACGTGAACCAGCCATCTCACCTGATGGGACACGCTTGGCCTTCACCCGTGATGCTGAGACTAATGGATTTACCGAAATCTATCTTGGTACACTAAATCTGTCTGAGGCAACACTATCAGACATCACAGCAGTCACCGATACCAATGGCAGCAGCTATAACCCAGTTTGGTCGCCCGATGGCCGCTTGATAGCCTTCGCTAGTGACCGTAGCGGTGACGGCGATATTTACACGATGGATGCGGAAGGTTTCAACGAGCAGGTGATTACCCTCGACGGGACGACTGCCGAAGACCGTTCCCCCGTGTTCAGCCCAGATGGGTTGTGGTTTGCGTTCATCTCGAACGCGCAAGATGACCGTTTCCAAACCTATATGATGACGCTGCGTGGGACAGAAATTCGGCGCATCACCAATAACCCGCGCAACGACTTGTCTGTGACTTTTAAACCCTTACTCCCCTAGTCTTTGTCTCTGAGGATGATGTATGACGAACAATATTGAAGCGCTTATGCAACAGGCGATTGCCGCCGCTAAAACTGGCAAACGCGATGAGGCGCGCCAGATTCTGCTGAAGGTGGTTCGCGAGGACGAAACGAATATCCGCGCATGGATGCTTTTGGCGCGGGTCGCAACCGATGCCAACGAAAAACGCACCGCGTTGAATAACGTCATTGAGTTAGATCCCGATAATCAACAAGCCAACCAGATGCTGGCGCAGTTGACCATCTCTGGCGTATTCAGCGAAGAAAACCAGAACGCCGTCCGCGCCGGCGCATCGCTCCGTAAAATCCTGTTGGGTGTGACGGTTGTGATGGTACTCATCATCGCTGGGATTATCGCTTTCCTGATCTCCAACAACAATCAACAGGCCGACGCTAGGTCTACCGAGGCCGCCGCCGCCGCCAACGTCGTCCAGTTTTCTCAGACGCAGGCCGCCGAGGGTCAAGGGACGCAGATTGCCATCGCGGAAACTGGGGCGGCATTTGCGCTCATCCCAACTGCAACCGCAACGGATCGCCCAACCCCGTTGCCGGATGACACCGCTATTCCCACAATCACTCCCTTACCCAGCGCTACCCCCATTCCCGCCCCAGAAGGGCTGCTGGGAGTCATCATTGGGTGGGGCGGGTCAAACGCCTTGAATGACGGCTACTTCCCAGTGGTTCAGTTCGCACTTGATGGTAGCGGCACGATTATCGAGCTATCGGGGACGAATCGCGGTGAGACGGTGGCCGCTGCCAGCCGTTCACTGGTGGTTTACACGCGCTACTTCCGCGACCTATTCGACAGTTATCTCTCATCAATTAATGTCGGGACGGGGATTCAGGACAATATGGCCTACCGTTTTGACCCGTCGGCAGAGGTATTTGTCCGCGCCACGACCCCGCAGATCACCCCAGATGGTCGTTTGTTGGTGTTCGTCGCCGAAACAGGCGATTTCAACCTCCGCCAAGTCTATATATTCGACTTCGCGGCGCTGGCCGGAACAGACCCCATCCGCCGATTGACCAATGACGAGTTCGATTATGACTTCCCAGCGATTTCTGCCGACGGCACACAGGTCATTGCTGTGCGTCGCGCCCGTGCGCCAGAACTGCCCAACACCGATCTTGTGTTAATTAGCCTATCCGGTGCGGCAATCGTCAACTGGACGACGGATGGCGATACCACCGTCGAAACTCACCCGCGCTGGTCGCCAGATGGTAAATTGGTGGCCTATGTGGGGGGAACACAGGCCGACCCCAAAGGCGATTTATTCGTGCGGACGACGGGCGAATTCCCTTCTTCCTTTAACGTGACGCGCACGGCTGGGGTTGATGAGATTTTCCCAGTTTTCAGCCCAGACAGCCGTTATCTAGCCTACGCCAGTGATGTTTTGAGCGACACGGTGCGTACCAACTACAACATTTTTATCTACGACCTGATTAGCGGGGGAAGCTATCAAGTCACCCGTGACGATGAGCGCTACTACCCGGGCGCATGGGTACAATAAAGACAAGATGGCGAGTCCTGAGTGTTGAGTCCTGAGAAAAAGCAGTGTGATTGGGGGCGGAAGATTTTCCCCCTTCGCTTATCACTTGGGACTCCGCACGCATTGCTCAGGACTCGTATGCTATAATCCTGCACCATATATAAATTGGTGTAACTCAGGCACGTATGGCAACATCATCAACCCCCCAGCGCCCAGACGCGCAGTATGTCAAAATCATTGAACCCCCAAAAGCGTTCCAACCGCTGAATCTGCTTGAACTATGGCAACAGCGTGAACTTCTCTTCCTATTCACATTACGCGACGTTAAAATACGCTATAAGCAGACCGTCTTGGGCATTTTGTGGGCGGTGATTCAGCCGTTCATCACCATGATTGTGTTCAGCTTCGTATTCGGGCGCATCGCCCGGATGCCATCCGACGGCATCCCATACCCGCTGTTCAGCTATGTCGGCCTGTTACCGTGGAATTTCTTTTCCAACGGCTTGAATAAAGCGGCGGCGGTGCTGGTCACGAATAGCCAGATGATTCGCAAAATCTACTTCCCACGGATGATTCTGCCCATCAGCGCGATTCTGTCTGGGATGGTCGATTTCCTGATAAGTTTTGCGATGTTGGGCGTGCTGTATATCTATTACGGGATTAACACCCCGCATGTGACCGCTGGCCTTAAAGCCTATGCGCTGTCCAATCCCGTTTTTGCGGAATCGGCATTCAGGGCGGTGACGGCCAATTATGAAATCACAGCCAATATCGTCTGGTTACCAGTGCTATTGCTACTGGCATTCCTGTCGGCGCTGTCGGTCAGCTTGTGGCTATCGGCGCTCAACGTGGCCTTCCGCGATGTCGGTTATGCGCTGAACTTCGCCTTGCGGATGTTGTTATACTTGACGCCCGTGATTTACCCGGTCAGCGCTTTGCCAGAGCCGCTCAAGTTAATTTCCGCGCTCAACCCTATCACGGGGGTGGTCGAGGGCTTCCGTTGGGCGATGTTGGGCGTTGATAGCGCACCGGGGCCGTTGTTGCTGGTTTCTACTGCTGCGACGCTGTTTTTATTGGTCACGGGCGCATATTACTTCCGTAAGACGGAAGCTACTTTTGCAGATTTGGTGTAACCGGATATGGGCGAAAACGCAATCGAAGTCCACGGATTGGGCAAGAAATTCTATATCGGGCAGGCCGAAAAACAAACCGATATGATGGGGATTATCCGCAATGCCATAACCGGCCCGTTCCGGCGGATGGCCTCACTGATGCGGAATCAACTCCCAGAAGCAGCCGATATTGAGTTCTGGGCGATGCGTGACATCACGTTTGAGGTCAAACAGGGCGAGGTATTAGGGGTCATTGGGCGTAACGGTTCTGGTAAAAGCACGCTACTCAAAACCCTGACCGGCATCAGCGCCCCCAGTGAGGGGATCGCACGCATTTACGGGCGCGTCGGGTCGTTGCTAGAAGTCGGGACGGGTTTCCACCCCGAACTGACCGGGCGCGAGAACATTTTTATGAACGGCACGCTGCTGGGCATGAAAACCTCGGAAATCCGCAAACATTTTGATGAAATCGTGGCCTTCTCCGGCGTCGAGCAGTTCATTGATACCCCGGTGAAACGCTTCTCTAGTGGGATGCAGGTGCGACTTGCGTTTTCGGTTGCTGCACACCTTGACCCAGAAGTGCTGTTGGTCGATGAAGTCTTGTCGGTGGGCGATGCAGAGTTCCGCCGCAGGTCGATGAGCAAGATGCAAGAAATCACCAGTCAGGGGCGGACGGTGTTGCTGGTCAGCCATAACATGGCCTCGATTCAACATCTGAGCAATCGTGTCATGTTGCTGGACGCCGGTAAGATGTTGATGATTGGCGAGCCGACCAAAATCGTCAGCGAATATCTCAAGCGCACTCATATCGCCCCCGCTGAGGCGTCGGTGGATTTGACCGAACATGAGGGGCGTGCAGACGGATCGACTCCGATCCTTAGCCGCATCCGCATCCTCGATGCAGCCGGTGAAGCCGACAGCGCCGTACCGGTTGGCGGGACGATAAAATTTGAAATCACCATAGATACAGGTGAGCAGGTCGTCAAGAATGCGTGGCTGGTGATTGCCGTGATGGACGCCAATGATGTGCGCGTGACGACGTTGCGGACGCTCAACCAGAATATGGACTCGCTGACCTTTCACGGCCAGCAAAAATACACTTGCACATGGCCGGATTGCAACCTCGCTCCGGGGGAATACCGCCTAGACATCGAGGCCATGTCGTCAATGACACAGGGCAAGGTGCTAGATTCGGTTAGCCGCGCCGTGGCGTTTGAAGTCACCCCGTCGGATTACTTTGGGATTGGGCGCGTCATCCGCCGGGGCAGCGGCTTGATCTGGGTGAAGGCCAATTGGGAACTTGACCCCACCGCATTGGCGATAAGCTAAGTTTGGACGTGTCATGAATCTGTCAGAGTGGCTGTCAAAAGTTCAACGTCGCGCCCTACGGATTAAAAACCGTGTCACGTCTGCACCCCCCAAGATGAAACTGGTCTTTGCTAGTTGGGTCGATGGGGATGTCCACCCCAAACATCCCGATTTCGCCTTCATCTCTTACCCCAAATGCGGTCGGACGTGGGTGCGCTTTATGTTGGCGCGGGCGATTCAGCAAGAACATGGCTATCGCTTAAATCAGCATTATCTGTTGACCTCGCGGCTGTATCATCATCTCACGGGAAAACAGGTTTTAATCGCGCATTACATCACGCGAGACCGTCCCGAAGTGAAACGGGTAGATCGCTCCGATAAAGCGGTGTTCACAGGCATCCCTGTGGTCTTGCTGATTCGTGATATACGTGACACATTGGTGTCTTTCTATTATCACAACACCCAGCTCAAAAACTTTCCAGAGATGACACTCTCGGAGTTTATCCGCTATCCCAAACTGGGTATCGACGGTCTCTTAAAGTATTATCAAGGCTGGTATCACTATCGAGATGTCCCGTCGTCACTGACCCTCGTGCGGTATGAAGATGTCCGCCACAACACTTTTGAGACCATGCGCTTTATGGCTGACTCGCTGGGGATGGCGAAGGTCAGTGATGAGTCTTTGCGGCTGGGCATCGAAGATGGACGCTTTGAGAAAATGCGCGTCCTCGAAGAAACCGGGCAAATCAAGCATCTCAACACCAAGTGGACGAGCAGCAGTAAAAGCCTGAATACCCGCCGTATCCGGCAAGG
>Ga0163144_10021358_pt1 | contig 12870 bp, 13 predicted proteins | sample OliLak19BULKMAT1_FD_123175 | JGI IMG/M metagenome (GOLD analysis project Ga0163144, IMG submission 123175) | Freshwater microbial mat bacterial communities from Lake Vanda, McMurdo Dry Valleys, Antarctica - Oligotrophic Lake LV.19.BULKMAT1 | ecosystem: Environmental > Aquatic > Freshwater >...
ACCGCATCCCCGCCGGCGCATTCAACGCCAGCAGCTCTGCCGCACGGGTGATGCTGACGGTGGATTTTGCAGACGCGTCGCTGCTGCCACTCCTCTCACGCCACTCCGCGTTGCCGGCAGCAGACAGCCGTGACGGCGCGCTGCTGGACCGGCTGGTGCGCATCTATGTGCCGCTGGTGCTGCTCCTGGCCGCAGCGGCGTTCTTCTGGTGGCTTCCCACGGACCTCAACACCGCCATCCGTGTGGCCACCAGTGTCCTTGTTGTCACCTGTCCATGCGCCCTGGGCCTGGCCATTCCGCTGGCCTACCAGCGCGTGGCCGCGGCGCTCCGGCGCAAGGGTGTGTTCATCTGCCGCAACGGGTTTCTGGACCGGGCGCTGCGCGTGCGCCAGGTGGTCTTTGACAAGACCGGGACCCTCACGCTGGGCACGCTGAAGCTGGCCAACCCGCAGGTCTTTGACACGCTGGACAACGTCACGCAGCGCCTGGTGTTCAACATGGCGGCGCGCAGTTCCCATCCGCGCAGCAAATGCATCCATGACGCAATCCCTGCGCACAATGCGGCTTTTGACCCCACATTTGCCGTGACCGAGCACGCCGGGCTTGGGCTGGAGTGCCTCCACGCCGGCCAGACCATCCGGCTGGGCGCTGCAGCGTGGACGGGCGGCAATGGCGGGCGGCCCAATGACCTGCTGCTGGCAGTCAATGGACAGGTGGTTGCGCATTTTCTGTTGGAGGAACAGCTCCGCTGGGACGCCCGCACGGAGCTGGCGGCGCTGCAGCGCGCAGGAAATGTCATTCACATCCTGAGCGGAGATTCACCGGAGCGGGTGGCGGGAATTGCGTCCGCACTGGGCCTGCCGCTGGACGGCGCCACGGGCAGCCTCACACCGGAGGGCAAGGCGCAATGGCTGCGGGATCACGGAGGGCGCCAGGATGCATTGTTCATTGGGGATGGTCTCAATGATCACCCCGCGTTCAATGCGGCGCTGGCGTGCGGAACGCCGGCGGTGGACCACCCGGCCATGGCGTCCCGGGTGGACTTCTACTTTGTCACGCCGGGGGTTGGGCCGGTGCGCCTGGTGCTGGACAACGCGCGCAACCTGCAGCGGGTGGTGCGCGGCATCCGGGTGCTGGCGCTCAGCTACAACGCGCTGGCGGTGGGCCTGTGTATGGCGGGGCTGATGAGTCCCCTGCTGGCTGCGGTGGCCATGCCGGCCAGTTCCATCTGCATCCTCCTCTACACCGTGCGCGGCACGCGCTCTGCAGAGAGCCGGCCCCAGTTCCCCGGAATCAAGGAGACGGCCCCCGCCGCGCTGCCCACATGAACATTGTCCCCCTCATGGTTTTTGTGAGCCTCCTGCTGGTTGCGGGATCGCTCATGCTCTTTGGACACAGCATGCGTGTCCGGGACCACCAGCATGCGGACCGCCTGGCACTGCTGGCGCTCTCTGATGACACCGCGGCCAACGCCCCAGAACGGACTCCCCAATGAAGACCGTCACCATCACGTATGACGATGATGTTGTCCGCAAGTTTGTCAAAGCCACCATCCTCTGGGGTGTGGTGGCGCTGCTGATGGGTGTGATCATTGCCTCGCAGCTTGCGTTCCCCGCGCTGAACCTGGGGCTGCCCTTCACCGCGTACGGACGCCTGCGCCCGCTGCACACCAACGCGGCCATCTTTGCGTTTGTGGGCAACATGATGTTTGCGGGGGTGTATTACTCTACGCAGCGCCTGTTGAAGACGCGGATGCCGTCCCGGGCGCTCTCCTTGGTGCACTTCTGGGGCTGGCAGCTCATCATTGTGGCCGCGGCGGTGTCCCTGCCGCTGGGGCTCACGCAGGGCAAAGAATACGCGGAGCTGGAGTGGCCCATTGACCTGGCCGTCACGGTCATCTGGGTGGTGTTTGCCGTGAACTTCTTCTGGGCCCTGTGGGTGCGCCGGGAGAAGAACCTCTACGTTGCCCTCTGGTTCTACATCTCCACCATTGTGACGGTGGCGGTGCTCTACATTGTCAACAACCTGGCGCTGCCCATCACGCTGGGGAAGAGCTACTCGGCGTTTGCGGGTGTGCAGGATGCGCTGGTGCAGTGGTGGTACGGGCACAACGCGGTGGCGTTCTTCCTGACCACCCCCATCCTGGGCATCATGTATTACTTTTTGCCCAAGGCTGCGGACCGTCCGGTCTACTCATACCGGCTGTCCATTGTGCATTTCTGGGCGCTGGTCTTCCTCTACATCTGGGCGGGTCCCCACCATCTGCTCTACACGGCGCTGCCGGACTGGGCGCAGACCATTGGAATGATCTTCAGCCTCATGCTGTGGGCGCCGTCCTGGGGCGGCATGCTCAACGGGCTGCTGACGCTGCGTGGCGCGTGGGGTCAGCTCCGCACGGATCCCGTCCTCAAGTTCTTTGCCGCGGCATTGACGTTCTACGGCATGGCCACGTTTGAAGGGCCGCTGCTCTCCATCAAGAGTGTGAGCGCCCTGGCGCACTACACGGATTGGATTGTGGCGCATGTGCACGGCGGCGCATTGGGCTGGAACGGGTTCATGGCGGCGGGCCTGCTGTACTGGCTGGTTCCCCGGTTGTGGGGACGCGCCCTGCACAGTGTCTCGCTGGCCAATGCCCACTTCTGGACGGCAACGCTGGGCATCCTGCTCTACGTCATCTCCATGTGGACCGCGGGTATTACTCAAGGGTTGATGTGGAAGGCGGTGAACCCGGACGGCTCACTGACCTACCCCAGCTTTGTGGAAACCCTCATCCCGCTGCGCGCGCTGTACATCACACGAATGGCCGGCGGCCTGCTCTACTTTGCCGGCTTCCTGATGATGGCGTGGAACCTGGTCAAGACCATGCTGGCGGGGCAGCCGGTGAATGTCTCAGCCACCGTGGTGGACCTGGAGCGCACGCCCGGCCCCAGCATGGGTGAGCTGCTGACGGCGCGGCCCATTGTCTTCTCCGTGGTGGGCCTGGTCCTGATGTTTGCGCTGGGCCTGACGGACGTCATCAACCATGTGCTGGCGCTGGTGGGCGCGGCCACCTTTGTGCTGGCCCTGGTGGTGTTTGGCTTCCGTCCCACGCCAGCGGGCGGCGTGCCCTGGCACCGCGCGGTGGAAGGACGGCCCATGCTGTTCAGCGTGCTGGTGCTCATTGCCGTCCTCATTGGCGGCGTCTCCGAACTTGTCCCCACCATCATTGCCGGCAGCAACCTTCCGTCCGCCGGGAGCAGCGCGGTTCCCTACCGTCCGCTGGAGCTGCACGGCCGGGATCTCTATGTGCGTGAAGGGTGTTACAATTGCCACAGCCAGATGATCCGGCCGCTGGCGGGTGACGTCCTCCGGTATGGAGAGGTGTCCGTGGCGGATGACTCCCGGTATGACCACCCGTTCCAGTGGGGCTCCAAGCGCACCGGTCCGGACCTGGCGCGTGTGGGCGGAAAGTACCCGCACCTCTGGCACTATGAACACTTCAAGGACCCGCGCGCCATGTCCCCGGGCTCCAACATGCCGGACTACGCGTGGATGGCCACGCAGAAGATTGCCGTGGGAGACACGTCCATCAAGATGAACGCCATGCGCTCGCTGGGGGTGCCCTACGCCGCGGCGGAAGTGGCGCACAGCACGCAGGATCTTGAGAAGCAGGCGCGCTCCATCACGGCGGAGCTGGCCAAGGCGGATGTGGTTCTGGAGTGGGACTCAGAGCTGGTGGCGCTCATTGCCTACATGCAGCGCCTGGGTCAGCCCAACGCAAAACCGGAGGCGGCAACCACCGTGTCCATGCAAGGAGGTCAGTGATGTACGGCTGGTTCTACAAAGGCAGTGACCTGCTCTCCCTGCCAATTGTATCACTCATACTCTTCATGGCGGTGTTTGTGGCCGTGGTGGTCAGGACCTGGTTCCTGCGTGACCCGGACAGCACCACCCTGAGCATGTCCCAACTGCCGCTCAACGACGAGAGCACGCCTGACAACGGAGCCCGCCATGGCTGAGAACAAAGTCATCCATGAAGTGGATGGAATCCAGGAAGAAGACAACAAGCTGCCGCGCTGGTGGTTGGCCTCATTCTACGGCGCCATCCTCTTTGCGGTGGTCTACTGGCAAGTGTACCACGTTTTTGGCGTGGGAGACTTGCCGGCGGCCCAGCTGGCTGCGGACCTGCGGCAGATCAAAAAGGCCACGGGCGCTCCGGTGGATGACGGCGTCACCAATGAGCTGTTGCTGGCGGCGGCTGGTGGCCAGGCGGCGCGCACGGGTCAGCAGTTGTTCACGGAGAATTGCGCGTCCTGCCACGGTGCGCAGGGTGAAGGAAAGATTGGGCCCAACCTGACGGACCCGTTCTGGCTGCACGGCTCACAGCCGGTGGACATCCACAAGAGCATTGCGGATGGGTATCCGCTCAAGGGTATGCCGGCGTGGAAACCCGTGCTGGGCGCAGAGAAGACCACCCAGTTGGCGGCATTCCTCCTCACCCTCAAGGGACGCAACGTCCCAGGCAAAGCGCCGGAAGGTGAGAAACACAGCAGCGCCGCCACCCCTGCCACCACCATCCTGGCAGCCAGCAAGTGAAGTGACCCATGCTTCCCACCTCCACGTCCCTGCAGAGCAACGGGCTGCGGCCTGATGGCCACCGCCTCAAGCTCCACCCGCTGGAGGTGAACGGACGGCACGCCAGGCTGCAGCGCATCCTGTATCCCATCATGCTGGCCATCTACGCAGCGTTGCCGTGGATCCATGTGGGAGGAAAGCCCGCCGTCTGGCTGGACCTGACCCAGCGGCGCTTCTTCTTGATGGGCATGGCGTTCAATGCGTCTGACACTTATCTTATGTTCTTCCTGCTCAGCGGCCTGGGGTTCCTGCTCCTGGTGTTGAGTGCCATGTGGGGACGCCTGTGGTGTGGCTGGGCATGTCCGCAGACGGTGCTGTTGGAGGGGGTCTTCCGGCGCATTGAGATCCTGGTGGATGGACCGGCCCGCCAGCGCAAGCAGCGTGAACGCGGCGCGTGGACGCTGGACCGGGTCCTGCGCCTGGGCGTGAAACACGGGCTGTTCCTTGCCGCGGCGCTGGTCTTCACGCACCTGTTTATTGCGTACTTTGCCAGCATGGATGACGTGGTGGAGATGGTGCAGCGGCCACCTTCCGAGAACCTCCCGGTCTTCACGTGGATGGTGGTCATCACTGGTGTGCTGTATTTCAATTTTGCCTGGTTCCGGGAGCAGCTCTGCCTGGTGGTGTGCCCCTATGGGCGACTGCAGTCCGCACTGGCGGATGAGGACACCATCTCCGTTGGCTATGACACCCGCCGGGGTGAGCCGCGCGGACGCAAAGGCACCACCGGAGCGGCGGACTGTGTGGACTGCTCGCTGTGTGTCCAGGCGTGTCCCACCGGCATTGACATCCGCAATGGGCTGCAACTGGATTGTATTGGCTGCGCCCATTGTATTGACGCCTGCAATGACGTCATGGTGCAGATTGGCCGGCCACCCGGTTTAATAAGGTGTGACTCTTTGAACGGGTTGGGCGGGAAGCCCAGGCGTTTCTGGCGGCCGCGCGTGTATGGGTACATTGCGGCTGCGGTCCTGGGTGTGGTGGCACTGTCCATTGGGATCAATGCCCGGGAGCCACTGCAGGTCTCACTGCTGCGCGCGCAGGGAGTGCCAAGAGAAGTTACGCCGGACGGCGTCCTCCACCGGCTGATGGTGCATGTGACCAGCAAGAGTCCGGACCCGTTGAATGTAGAGCTCAGCGTGGAGACCTCACCGGCGGTCCGCGCGGTGGTGCCCATCACGGCCATGCAGCTTGCGGGATTTGAAGGGCGCCACATCCCGTTTGTGATTGTGGTGCCGCGCGGGACCCCTCCCGGTGAGGTCCGGGTCACCGTGACCGCCAAGGACCGTGGCATGCGGCTTGAGCGCCGGATTGCGCTCTGAAGTCCGGAATGGAACGGGAATACATGCGCAGGACCTGGTGTTGAGCGGTTCCACATCCGCACCAGGAGCCGCCCGTGAAGGTCAAGCAGATCATGAACGCCGTTCCGGTGACCGCCCGTGAATCCTCCGGGCTGGACAGCATTGTGCGGGTTTTTGGTGAGCAGGACATTGGCTGGATGCCCATTCTTGACGAGATGGGCCGCGTGGCAGGGACCATCACGGACCTTGAGGTCTGTACCGCTGCGCTCTCCCGCAACAGGCGCCTGGCGGACCTCACCGCCGCAAGTGTCATGTCCCGCAACGTGGTGCTGTGCCAGGAAACCGCGTCACGGGATGAGGTGGAGAAGACGCTGCGTCTCCATCACCTTCATGAAATTCCCGTTGTGGACGCCCAGGGCCGCCTCAGCGGGGTGATCACCTGGGATGACCTGCGCATGGTGCAGTGAGCAGTATGGATTTGGCTGAAACGCCGTACCCGCTATGGTGTCCGCCCACGGACCCATACGTGCGCTGCGGTGAACCCAATGAAGCCGGTTCCGTCCATCACGGAGGAATTTGAGGAGACGCTGGCGCAGTTTCACCGGGAGTGCGCCGGTGACCCCCGCGCGGAGCTGGTCCGCCTCTTCCTCATTGGCCTGGAGCGCGAGCAGATTGTGACGGTTGGCTACCGCGAAGAGCTGCTGGCAACGCGGCTCCAGACGCTGCCCATCTCCAGTGAAGAGCGCGCCCTGCTGCGCCACGCGCTGCTCTGGGTCTGGAAGGATGAGCAGATGCACGCCATCTACCTGCGTGGTGCGCTGCTGCGGCTGGGTGGCCGCCTGCTGAGAATACAATCCTATCTGGGACAGGTGCAGGGATGGATTGGTGGGTGGTCCAGCTCCGTGGTGCAGCACGTCCACTGGCGTGAGGCTCCGTTGTCACGCGCGCTTGCGGGTTTGCTCAATGGTGTGGGTACACTGGCCGGAAAGGTCCCGCGCGCGGTACGAAAACAACTGGAATACACCAGCTTCCGTGAATATTGCCGGGGCAACCTGGAGACGGAGAAGACTGCCGCGCGCGCGTTTGAACGGATGGCCCAGCTTGCCCAATCCATTCCCGGACTGCCCCCATCCGCGCACCAGGAGTTCCTGCGCATGCAGGCGGATGAACTCCGCCACGCGCAGCTCTTTGACGCGCTGGTCTCACTCCTGGATGAGAATGACCATTTCTCTGATGGCGGAGCCTCTCTGGAAGCGCACATCCGGGAGATTGGTGAGCCGTTTCTCCCACGCGCCCGGCGCGCTGTAACCCAGGCGTTACATCCCATTGGCAGCGGCGGCGTGGTCCATGTCCACCAAGGCGCCAGCGCGGAGGAGAAGCTGCCGCTGTTTACGCGTCTCCTTGGGGAAACGCAGCTTTCCCAGGTTCTTGCGGCGCGGGCCAAGGCCACCGGGAAGTCCGTTGCGGAGCTCCAAATTGTCATCAAGCCAACCTTCATGATGGCATACCACCGTCGTGACGCCTCGCCGGTGGTGGACCCGGAGCTGGTGGATGCACTGGCACGCTGGCTGGCAGCGCAGGGAGCGCGGGACGTGGTGGTTGCTGAGGCTCCCAACATCTATGACCGGTGGTTCCGCAACCGCTCGGTGCGTGAGGTGGCGGCTTACGCCGGCTTCACGTCCCAGAGCTACCGCATTGTGGATACCTCTGAGGATCAGGTGTCACACACTTTCAACCTGGGCATGGCCCAGCATTCCATCTCCCGCACGTGGCGGGACGCGGATGCGCGGATTGTGTTTGGGAAATTGCGCTCACATCCCTCAGAGGTGGTGCATCTGACGTTGGGTGCACTGGAGGGACTGGGTGAGCGGCATGACGCGTACCTGTTTGAGGAGCGCCAGGCCCACCGCCAATCCGCGTTGATGATGATGCTGGCGGAATTCCCACCGCATTTTGCGGTGCTGGAAGGGTATGACTCAGCGGCGGATGGGTTGAACGGGGTGATGGGCGCCCCGCGTGCGCCGGTTCCGCACCGCCTGTATGCGGGGGTGGATGCACTCTCCGTTGACGTTGTGGCGGGGCGTCATGTGGGGCTGCGGGATCCACGGCGCTCAGAGCTGTTGCGGAGCGCCATCCACTGGTTTGGTCACCCCGCACCGGAGGTCCAGGGTCCGGACACGCCCATCCCGGGCTGGCGCAGTCCACAGGACGGGGATCTCAACACGCTGCTCAGCCTGGTGGCCTACCCGGTCTATGAGTTTGGCAGCGCGCGCGGATCCTACTTTGTTCCCCAGATGGATGCGGCCGCGTTTCCGCCGTCAACCAGGGTGGGATTGCCGCTGCGCATGGTCCGGGGACTCATCCAGCGGTTGTTTGGGCAACGCCTGTCCTGAGTATTACTCTTGTGGCAACCGCCAATCCACGGGCGTCTTGCCGCCCTTCACCAGCTCCGCGTTGATGCGGCTGAACACCTTGGACCCAAAGAACCCCTTGCTGGCGCTCAGTGGCGAGGGGTGTGGTGTCTCCAGAATGGGATGCCGGTTGGCATCAATCAGCGCCTTCTTCTTCTGCGCGTACGCGCCCCAGAGCACAAAGACCACCGGGTCTTCCCGTGCGCTGAGGCGGCGGATGATGGCGTCCGTGAGCCTCTCCCAGCCCTTGCCCTGGTGGCTGTTGGCCTGGTGCGCGCGGACGGTCAGCACGGCGTTGAGCAGCAGCACGCCGTTGCGAGCCCAGGATTCCAGATGACCGTGTTTCACCGGCGGGATGCCCAGGTCTGACTGCAGCTCCTTGTAGATGTTGACCAGGGACGGCGGCGGTCTGACCCCGGGCATCACGCTGAACGCCAGCCCGTGTGCCTGGCCCACGTCATGGTACGGATCCTGGCCAAGGATGAGCACTCTGACGTCGTTGAAGGGGGTGAGCTTCAGCGCGTTGAAGACGTCCTTCTCCGGCGGAAACACTTCTCCCCGCGAGCGCTCCTTCTTCAAGAACGTGTTGAGAACGTCAAAGGAGGGAGATTCAAATTCGGCGCGGAGGGCGTGGTGCCAGTCCTCCGGCACCAGTGTTGTGAGGTCTTTCACAGCGGACTCCCGGGCGGCACGGTCAGAGCCGGTCTGCCTGACGTAAGAGTAACACAAGTTTGTCCGCGTCCAGCAAACCTGGGCAGACCGCCACCACCTTGCCCAGCCAGGTGACGGCGGTGGACGGGATCTCCCGGACGCCCACGTGCAGCGCCAGGTTGGGATGTGCCTGGGCATTGAGCCTGAGGATGAGTCCCTTGCCGGCCACACGCTCCGCGGCTTTGCGCACCTGGGTGGCCATGGCGCGGGATTCCTCTGACCAAGGCGTGAAGAACTCCAGAAGGAGGGGTGAGGCGGCGCGGCGAATGAGCTCGGTGGCCTGGTATTCGGTGACTTCCAGAGGCTCCGCCAGCGGCGTCATGTACGCCTTGCAGGACACGCAGATGCCGCCGCGCAGCAGGTCATCCGCACCTGCGTCATTGGGGACACCGCAACCGGTACAGGGACGGGAGAGCATGCGGGAGGCGCCTGGTGTGCAGCGTCAGTTGAAGAGCTTCACCACCTCATACACCGCGCGGTTGAACAGTCCATGGTTGGTTGACGGTGTGGCGGGTTTGCCAGTGGCGCCCAGGGCATCAGCCGTGGCGTCATCCAGCGGTTCCTGGAGGAGGTATTGCACGCGGGCGCGGAAATACGCTGCGTCCGCGCCGCCACGCAGGCGCTCGGCAACGCGGCCCTTGCGGTCAATGAACAACGTCTCCGGAAACGCGGCCACGCCCAGCGTCTGCCGGAACGCGTCCGACGCCACCGGCACCGCCATGGACAGCCGCTTGTTGTAGCGCAGCGAATCCACGCGCCACGCGTCTCCACTTCCCGCGGCCACCACCAACACGCCCTGGGCCCGGAATTCCTTCTGGATCGCTTCAACTTCGGGCAACTCCCGAAGACACACGGGTCAGAATTCATACCAGACGTTGAGGACACCCACGCGTGCGGTGAGCTGTTCCCGCGTGAACGCGTCCGAGGAGAAACGCCCGCTCAACGGCGTAAACGCGGGAAGTGCGGTGCGCTGGGACGGAGGCACCATGGTATCCGGCCGCGTCACCGGCGCGTTGGCGCCGAGGAGGAGAAACGCTGTCAGCAGGCTTGCCAGGGACACACGCATGCAGCCTCCAGGCGCCGCATCATGCCGCAAGCCGGTCCGCGCGCCCAGCGCAGTCTCTGGTCTGCCCGGTTTGTTCCAACTGGACCAGGCGGCTGGTCCAGGCTGTGTCACACTCTTTTCATGGAATTTTCCGTCAGGGCGTTCACTCCTCAGGATCTGGCTGCGTTCACGCCCCTGGCACGCGCCGCTGGCCTGGCTGCGGCCATTGACTACATGGGGGACTACCTGGCGTGGCAGCCGGATGGATACCTCTGCGGTGTCAACGGAAATGGCCACATGGTGTCCGCGGTTGGCGCGCAGCGCTACGGACACGCCGCGTTCATTGGCGCCATGTGCGTTGACCCGGCGCAGCAACGTCAGGGGTTGGGCGGGCACATCCTGGCAGAACTGCTTCAACATCTGGATGAGGTGGGCGTGACAACGTCACTCTTGGAAGCCACCACCATGGGCCAGGGTCTCTACGCCAAGATGGGTTTTGTCGCAGAGCATGAAACCGGCGTCTTCCGTCGCACCAATTCTGCGGAGCGCACTGCACTTCCCCGTTGCTGCCAGCCCCTGACCACGGCGGACCTGGACGCCGTGACAGCGCTGGATGCGCGGTGCACCGGGCTGCTCCGTCCACGCGTCATCCATGGACTTGCAGCGCAGAGCCGCGGACGCGCGTTTATCACGCGCTCATCCGGCGGCGCGCTCACCGGCTACATCATGGCCAACCCCACGCGGATGGGGCCGTGGGTTGCGGAAACCACCCGTGCTGAGGACGGGGAAGCGCTGCTTGATGCGGCCCTCTCGCTGCCCTTTGAAGACGCGCCGGTGATCTACACGCCACTGTGCAACCAGCGCGCGGTGCAGGTGCTGGAGCGCCGCGGGTTCACCTGTGCACGCACCATGAAGCGCATGCGGCGCGGGCCGGCGGTGGCGTGCGTGCAGGAGGCCATCCACGCGCTGGGCACGGCGGGCGTTGGCTGATGTAGGTGGAAATCCTATCCAATGACGTGGCAATTCCCTGGCGGTCTGAGTAGCAATCGCCCATGACCTTGCGCCTTCCTCCACAGCCCGTCGGAGTGCGTACCCCGTCGTCTCCGGGTGTGAAGACGCCCTCGTCGACAGGCGCGCGCGTCCAATCAGGCACACGCAACCCAACGCTGACCAACCACCCTCTGGCGCAGCAGCAGCCCATCCCGGGTGATCCACCGCCCTCGTCACGGTTCAAGGGATCCGGTGGGCGGGATGAAGCGTCTGCGCAGCAGCCCTCAGGTGCGGACAGCCGGCGCAGCATGGCGGGTCTAGGTGCCCGCACCCGCGCGTTGACGGTAGAGATGCCCGTCATGGGTGCCACCGGCGCCAACTCCGCTCCGCCGCTGGACCAGGTGCGTGATGGCAGTGCCAGCATTGGACGCGGGCAGAGTGGTGATTCAGCGGCCAGGGCACAGGAGCTCATCCGCGCGGCCGGGTATGAGTCACCCACCGACGGACGGTTTGGCCCCGCCACGGAACGCGCGGTGCAGTCTTTCCAGGTGGACAACGGGTTGGAAGCCTCCGGCCGAGTGGACCGTGAGACGCTGAGCGCGTTGGAGGGAGGTGACGCACCGCCGCCCGCGCCCGTCTTCAACCAACCGGTGGTGGTGGGCGGAAACCGGGAGTTGGATCTGACGGAAGCACAACGCCTCTCCGCCGCCACGCTGACCCGTCACGCGGCGCAACCGCACACGCTGACGGACCGCGAGCAGGTGGGTGAGCTCATCCGCCGCACACCACACCCGGATGCCAGTGCGCGGACCGCGGAGGATCAATCCCGCAGTGTTGGCGCCGCCGTGCTCAGCGGGCTTCTGCTGGACGGAAATCCTTCAGCCAACGCCGGCGCCATGGAGCGCGCCGCGCAACAGGTGAACACGCCGCCCAATGCAAATGAGGGTGCCGCGCTGCGCGCCATGCAGGCCGGGACGTTGACCGTGCAGCAGGCCGCGCATCTTCAAGGTCTGCTCAACCGCATGCTGGAAGGCCACGCACTTCAACGCGCTGCACGGTCCACCACCGCCACCCATGACGTGGGAGCGCTGGTTGCAGGGTTGGAATCCCACGGTGGGTTCGCCAACACGCGTGACCTCTCGTTGGACGTGGAGCGCGTGCAGGGCCTGGCAGGCAGCCAGGTTTTCCACTGGACGGTGAGCAGCCGGACCCAGGACGGACAGACCGCACACGCGGACCCGTGGCCCAACCCTGACGGGTATGCGGTGGTGCAGAAAGGGCTGGGGCCTGCACGGGACTTCACGCCCGGCGTGCCACCCAGCCCCGGCTTTGAAGGTGAAGTGTTCCTGGACCGCACCGCGGGAGGCAGCAGCACCTCCGTGGTGGGGCGTGTGCACAATGCAGATGGACGGGCGGCCCGCGCAGCGCGGGACGGATTTGCCGGCGAGGAATTCCAGCGCGGCACACAACCGCTCCAACGGCAGTCCACCAGCTTTGATGAACACGGATACGTCCGCGAGTGATCAGCAGGCTCAGTGTTTGCCCGCCGCCAACGACGCCACGCGCGCCATGGTTTTGCGCGGCAAAAACCGCAACATGAACATCTGCGCACGGTTTGCCACGCCGGGAACAATGGTGGTGCGCCCGGCGAACAATCCATCCAGCCCAATCCGCACGCAGTCATCCGCGCTCATCATCTGCGTCTTGACCATGCCGTTGAGCGCATGACCGGCCACATGGTGGAACTCCGTCTCCGTGAGGCCGGGACACAGGGCTGACAACGTCACGCCGCTGGTGC
>Ga0163144_10021359_pt1 | contig 12870 bp, 11 predicted proteins | sample OliLak19BULKMAT1_FD_123175 | JGI IMG/M metagenome (GOLD analysis project Ga0163144, IMG submission 123175) | Freshwater microbial mat bacterial communities from Lake Vanda, McMurdo Dry Valleys, Antarctica - Oligotrophic Lake LV.19.BULKMAT1 | ecosystem: Environmental > Aquatic > Freshwater >...
GCCAAGGAAGCCGCTGACGAGGCGCTCGTCTCTGGTCTCGGATCCCTCGAAGATTTTGATCCGCATTCAGAGGATGAACGACCGGCAGAACCTGGAATCTATGTTCTCTACGACATAAGTGAACGTCCCGTCTACGTCGGAGAGGGCAGTAATGTAAAAAAACGTATCCGAGATCATGAGGAGAAATTCTGGTTCAAGCGACCCATAGTTGACTCTGCATCGTGGATCAAGGTTCAGGACGATAAGCTACGCAAGCAGATTGAGACAATCCTTATCAAGTTCCTCAAGTCGAACGCTGTGATTAACAAGCAGAACGTCGACCGAAAGTAGAGGGGACGCTCTCAATCGACATCGAGCACGGCTCTCGGCGGTGCTACGGCCACTCCAGCCTTGGCGGTTTGGTTTAGCGAAAATCCATTGGGCCGACGTGAGTTCATTCGGCAAACAGTATTTGTGCGGCCATAGTTGGCGGAACTCGCCGGACGAGTACCTTTGTGACGCTCTCCCGGTGGCGGATGCGGCGGGCAGATGATCGAGCGGTATGCGCCGGAGGCGGTGATGTCGCCGCTGGGGGCGGCGGATTTGGGCGTTCCGGTTTAGTCGAAGACGGAGAAAGCGGTTTCAGAAAGCATCTGGCGTTTCTGTTCGGCGGAGACATCGAGAAGCAGGAGCTTCAGCATTTCGACGTCCGTGTTTTCGAGTAAGTCGGAGCCCGCCATCAAGCGGCTCGCCGGGATGTGCTGAAGAACCTCGTGAACGTGGTTCGGCATCAACGTCGACAGATCGAGATAGATATTCGGGCAGAACGACGCGGCGACGATCGCATCAGGAAGCAGCAGGCCGCCGCCGCCGCAGTGGGCGAGGACGATCTTCAATCCCGGGTAGCGCCGGGCGGCGAACATGAACACCGAAGGCAACGCGTGCGGGATGCCGGTGCCGGTGTGGGCGATCAACGCCATGCCGTTCTCCAAAGCCGATTCGAAGATGAAGTTACTCTGCGTCCACAGCGCGCTAATCCCTTGATACTGGGGTTGAAACTTCAAGGCGCGAAAACCGAACTCTTCGCGGCAACGGCGGACTTCGTCGCGGTAAGTCGCTTCGGGTAGAAAGGGATTAATGCAGGCGGCCCCGACTAAACGGCCGGGATAGCGGGCGATCGCCGCCCCGATTTCGTTGTGTTGGGCCCGGTAGTCGTCGACGACCGGGAACGGGATGGCCACCGACTTATCGATGCCGAAACGGTCCATTTCGCGGAGTAACTGCTCGGCGGTCTGGCGACGTCCGTTATGGCGGGCATGGCCGATGTGAGTATGCGTGTCGTAGAGATAATAGCCGTCTTTCATACGCCGCGTTGGTTCCCCCACAAGTCTACATGAAGGCGCGGGCTGAACCGGAAACCATGCTCCAGACAGAGCGGGGCGATCCAACGGGCGCGGTCGCGGAGAAGGTCGGCGCTTGTACCTTCGGGCATCAGGATCACATCGGCGGGGTCGACGGCCAGAGCGTTGACGAGCGAACGGATTTCGACGAGGTCGGACGGTGCGGCGACGACGAACTTGAATTGGTAGGCGCATTTGGCCATGAGGGTCCGGAGCACGGGGAGGTTGAGGCGGGTGGCTTCGTGGCGGATGGCCCAATCGCCGGCGGGGGTGGAATTGGCGAGCTTGGGGCTGATGCTCATCAGGTCGCAGGCGACCGGAGCGTCGACGGTGCCGGCGGTTTCGACCGTGATGTGCCAACCGGCTTCGCGGAGGGCCTGGGAGAGGGGAACCAGTTGGGGTTGGATCATCGGCTCGCCTCCGGTGAGGACGGCGTGGCGGGCGGGATAAGCGAGCACACGGGCGATGAGATCATCAAGGGCAACCTCGTCGCCTTCGGGCTGCCAGGAGGTGTAGGGGGTATCGCACCAGGAGCAGCGGAGGTTGCAGCCGGTGGTCCGGACAAAGACCGAGGGGACGCCGAGGAGGCTGCCTTCGCCTTGGAGGGAGTAGAAGATTTCGGCAATTTTCATGTCAGGGTGGGGTCGGCGAGACCGGCTTCGGCGAAGCCCTTGGCGCGGAGGAGGCAGCTATCGCACTGGCCGCAGGGACGGCCGGCGGGCGTGGGATCGTAGCAGCTATGGGTGAGGCTGAAGTCGGCTCCGGCGGCGAGGCCGAGGTGGATGATTTCGGCTTTGGTGAGGGTGATGAGGGGCGTGCGGATGGTCAGGTTCGTGTGGCCTTCGACGCCGGTTTTGGTGGCGAGGTTGGCCATGTGTTCGAAGGCGTGGATGAACTCAGGGCGGCAGTCGGGGTAGCCGGAATAGTCGACGGCGTTGACGCCGATGAAGATAGCGTCGGCGCTGACGACTTCGGCGTAGGCGAGCGCGAAAGAGAGAAAGATGGTGTTGCGGGCGGGGACGTAAGTGATGGGAATGCCCGAACCCATTTCGGCGGCGGAGCGGTGTTTGGGGACATCGATTTCCGCGGTGAGGGCGGAGCCGCCGAAGGCGCGGAGATCGATGTGAGCGACGCGAAAAGCGTGGGCCCCGAGATGGGCGGCGACGCGTTCGGCGGCGGCGAGTTCCTGGCGGTGGCGCTGGCCGTAGTCGAACGACAAGGCGTAGGTTTCGAAGCCCTCCTGGCGGGCGACGGCGAGGCAGGTGGTGGAATCGAGGCCACCGCTGAGGAGGCAGATTGCGCGGGGCATGGGTTAGGCTTTCTCCGGAAGGGTGCGGGCGAGGAACCAGCCGGCCAGCGGCAAAACACTGACGGCGGCGAGCGCGGTTTGGAGGCCGAAATGGTCGGCGACCAAGCCCGTGAGCGGAATGAAAATCAGACCGGCGCTGCCCCAGGCGAAGCCCATCAAGAGGGCGGAGACGGTGCCGGCTTGGTCAGGGACCAGACGCTGGCCCATGAGCAGGTTGACCGGAATCGTGAACAGCAGGAGGAGGCCCCCGAGGGCGAGGCCGAGGAGAGAGACCCAGCCGTCGGTGAGGAAGAATACGCCGAGGAAGGGCAGACAGCCGAGCATGGAGATGAGGATGACGCGACGGCCGCCGAAGCGGTCGGCCAAGTGGCCGCCCACGAAACCGCCCAGGGCTCCGAAGGTCATGTAGAGCGTCAGGCCGAGGGCGGCGGACTGGATGGAAAACGAACGCTCGCGGCTGAGGTAAAGCGGCAGGAAATGCGCAAAGCACATGTGGACCACCGAGCGAATGAAGACGAGCAAATAGTGGACCGAGAGCGGTCGCCAGACGGCGCGTAAGGGGGCGAACGTTAGCTTGCCTTTGCGCGAACTGACGGGCGGATGGCGGAGGGATTGCCAGAGCACGACCGAGATGACGAGGCCAGGAATGGCGCCCCACCAACTGCCTTCGAGTCCGAGACGACCGACAAGGATCGAGTAAAACGCGGGGCCGATGGCCATGCCGAGGGTGCCGGAACTGATGAAGACGGCCATCCAACGGCCGGGATTGCCTTGGATGTTGGCGGTGGCATTGGCGGTGGCTTGGGGATGGAAGGAGGCGACGCCGGCTCCGCCGAGGAGAACCATGACGAAGAGCCAGGGATAGCTGGGGGCCCAGCCGAGCAGCGAGATGAAGACGCCGGCAATGGCGGGGGCGAGGACGGTAAACATCCAGGAGGGATAGCGGTCCGAGAGGATGCCGTAGAGCGGCTGCAGCAACGAAGAGGAGAAGACTAAGGCTCCACCGAGGAGACCGGCTTGGGAAAGCGTAAGCTCGTGCTTGGCCACTAACAGGGGCTGGAAGCCGCTGAGGGCGCCCGAGTAAAGGTCAATAAAGAAATGGGCGAAGGCGAGAACGCCGAGGGTGGCGAAGCCCGATGGCGGCGCGGAAACAACCGGCCGGGCGGCCAGCGACGCACTGGCGCTGTTCGATATCATCAAATCGTTATTATAGCGAAACCTATTCAGGTTTCCGGGGTTTTTGATAGTTATGGCTAAGTTGCGCGCACTCCTGGTATTGAGTCTGGCTGGCGGGGCTTTTGGGCAAGCGGCTTTGGGGCAAGCACCGACGGCACCGGTGTTGAATCCCCGAGGGGCCGTGAACGCGTTTACGGTGCAGCCAGCGCCGAGCAGCGTTTCCGCGGGCGGGATTTTGACGATTACAGGGATCAATCTGGGCCCGGCAGCGGGATTTATTGCCGAAGCTGGAACCCTGCCGACGACGATCGGGGACCCGGCGGTGGAGGTGCGGATCAACAACCGGCCGTCGCCGATTTACGCGGCGACTCCGGGGAGCATTACGGTGCAGGTGCCGTACGAAACGGCGAATGGGGCGGCGCAGGTGGTGGTGCGGCGGGGGACCCAGGCCAGCCAGCCGGCGCGGTTCAACGTGATCGGAGCGGTTCCGTCGGTACAAACGGCCAACGGGAAAGGGTACGGGATGGCGGGCGAGAGCGACGGAGTGTTGATGAAGTTGCGGGCGGCGGGACTGGGGTTGACGGACCCGCGGGTGGATACGGGCGAGTTGCCGGAGGCGGATCAGGCGGCCGCCCTGCGGGCTCCGATCCGGGCGACGGTGGGTGGTTTACCGGCCGAAGCATCCGCCCAACTATCGGCGACGAACGTCGGTGAATTTGATATTGCGGTAAGGCTGCCCGGGGGCAGCGTACCTACGGATGTGGTGGCGGTTTACGTCGGCAACGCGGTGGGGAACCGGGTGACGTTGGGGGAGACGAAGTCTGTAGTGAGTGAATATCTCCCGCTGCCGGCGAGCGCCCGGGATCCGCGGGGGTTGGCGGCCAGTGACCTGCGGCCTGGATATCTGACGCTCAGCGGAGCGCGCGGCGAGAACGGATGTTGGCCGTCCTGGCTCGTCGATTTCTCGCGCCAGGCGGTGCAAAGCTTAGACGGATGCGCGGCGTCGGCGAATCGGAACGCGGCTTCGCCGTTCCAAGCCAATAACGAGGGGTCGGCGGTGGCGGCGTTTGTGGGGCCGGCGGCGGCGGATATCGCGCAGGGAGTGAGCGACAAACTGACGATTCTACACCCGGCGAATGCGGAGCCGATGACGGTGACTCTGCCGGCGGCGGGGTTGGCGCTGGCCGGGGCGCAAGGAGGCAATATTGGCGTGGTGTTGGCCACGACTCCGGCGCGGAACGTGGTGGTGAACCCGGTTACGGGAGAGATCACCGAAGGCGCGATCGGCGCGGGGCCGGGCGGCGGCGGAATCAACATCAACAACCTGACGGTGGATCTGGGCGATGGGGTGAAGCAGGTGGTTTCGGTGCCGGTGACCGTGGCGCAGGGCGCGCTGGCGGTGTTGGCGGTGGATAGCGACACGGCGCTGACGAAGGCGAAGTTCGGGGTGGTGAACGCGGCCGGGCAGCCGACGTCGACCCAAGATTTCCCAGCCGAATGGCTGCCGCTGTTGGCTCCCGTGCAGCCGGCGGGGCCAGGGGGCGGAGGACTGCCCGGGATTCCCGGACTGCCGGGGGGCGGCGGCATTGGAGCGGCGTTGACCCGGCTGCGGAGCGCCACTTTCTACGACGCGCAGACGCGGTTGTTTTGGACCCTGGGCCGGAGCCGGCAGAACAACGCCGATGCGTTTATCGCCTTTTCACTGGCCCCGAACACGGCGCCGCAGGTGGTGCCTTTAGGAGACGGCGTATACGTAGCGTCCTGCGCGGCGCAGACGCGGCTGTTTACGATTGACCTGACGCGGCGGATCGCGGTCTCGACCGGAACGGTGGCCGAGAAAGAAGTCAAAAACCCTTGCGCGGCGTCGAGCTTTGCGCTGCTCGACTTGACGGCGCGGCAGTTGGCGACGATTAGTCTGCCCGGCCAAGGCCAGTTCAGCGTGTCGGGCAACAGTGCGAACGAGATGAACGATTACGTCTACGGTACAAACGCGGACCCTGCGCGGCAGGGGCGGTCGGATACGATTTACGTACTGGACGGGGTGGGTGGCTCGACCTTTCGGCTGGACCTGCCGCCGGAGATTTCGACCTTCGCCAACCCGGCGCCGTACCCGGAGATGAGCCTGCTGGTGGCGCAGGCGACGGGACAGAACAGCAATGTGAACGGCGGCGCGGGACTGGTCCTGTTCGACATTGAGAACCAGCAGGCGCGGCTATTGCCGACGCCGGCGGGCTTCTCGGCCGTGCAGTTACGGAGCATTTTCCCGACGACCCGGAAGCTGCTGGCGCGCGGGACCCGGGTGGAACCGGTGGGCAGCCAACTGCTGGTTTACGACATGATCACCGGCGATCTGCAAGTGGTGGCCAATCCTGCGGGCGTAATTTGGGCGGGGCCGGTTCCGGCCATTCCGACGCCGGGTCAACCGCCACAGCAGGTTCAGCCGTTACAGCATTTTTCGCCACGTTCGAACGCGGTGCACGTGGTCGGCTACGGGGCCGACCGACGCGCGGCGGGCGTGATGCTGCTCCGGATCAATTAATCGCGAGGGAAGAGCGCCGAGTAGGCTTCAAGATATTTAAGCCCGGCGCCGGTGTTGTAGATCACCATGCGTTCGTCCGGTTTCAGAAAACCGTTGGCTAGTAGCTTCTCCATGGCGGCAACGCAGGCCGCGCCTTCGGGGGCAACGAAGACCCCGTCGTCGCTGGCCAACCGCACCCCAGCTTGCATCATTTCATCGTCGCTGACGGCGATCGCGGTGCCGCCGCTTTCGCGCACAGCGCGCAGAATCAGGAAGTCGCCGAGGGGCTTGGGAACGCGGAGGCCGCTGGCGACGGTAGTAGCGTTTTCGAAGAACTCGCTGCGTTCGGCCCCTTGGTTAAAGGCGCGAACGACGGGCATACAGCCTTCCACCTGCACGGAGATCATCTTCGGCCGCTTCGAGCCAATCCAACCGAGCTCTTCCATCTCGGCGAACGCCTTCCACATGCCGATGATGCCGACGCCACCACCGGTGGGGTAGAAGATCACGTCCGGCACCCGCCACTGCATCTGCTCGACGAGTTCGTAAGCCATCGTTTTTTTGCCTTCGATGCGGTAGGGTTCTTTCAACGTGGAGACGTCGAACCAGCCCTCTTCATCTTTGCGGGAGGCAACGATTTTGGCGCAATCGCTGATGAGGCCGTCGACGAGGGTGACGTGAGCGCCGAAGGTTTTGCATTCGATGAAGTTCGACTGCGGCACGTCCTTTGGCATAAAGATATGGGCTTCGAGGCCGGCGGCGGCGGCGTAAGCGGCCAAGGCGCTGGCGGCGTTACCGGCCGACGGGATCGCCACTTTCTTGATCCCAAGTTCGACGCACATCGAGACGGCGCAGGAGAGGCCACGCGCTTTAAAGGACCCGGTGGGATTGATGCCGTCGTCCTTCAGCCATAGGTCCTTCGTGCCGAGACGGGCGCCGGTCCGCTTCAGCTTCAGCAGCGGCGACCAGCCTTCGCCGAGCGAGACGATCGAAGGCGGCTTGCTGACCGGAAGCACGGGGGCGTAGCGCCACATGCTGCGGGGGCCGTTGGCGAGCCAATCGCGGTTCCAATTCTCACGCGCTTTCGTCAGGTCGTAGCGGACGAGCAGCGGCCAGCCGCCGGTGGATGTATTTTGGATGACGCCTGCTTCGTAGCGTTCTCCGGTAATGCTGCACTCGAGGTGCGTAACTGTGGTCATTTCGCCTTTTTTCGACCCTGCCTTTTCTCCGCAGAGCCCTGCCTTAGAGTTTGCCACTTCGGAGGCACCATCTGCCGGTTCCAGGCGTCGAAAGCCGCCGTGAGGTCGCGGACACGGTCGGGCTCGGCGTTGGCAAGATCCTTGGTTTCGCTCAAATCGGTTGCGAGGTTGTAGAGTTCGGAGCTGCCGCCATTGGGCCAGAGCAACTTCCAGTCGCCTTGGCGAATGGCCCGGCTGGCCCCAAAGCGCCAGTAGAGCGCATCGTGCGGGGTGCCTTTGTGGCCGGCGGCGAGGAACGGCAAAAGGTTCACCCCGTCGAGGCCGGAAACCGGCGCGCCGGCGGCGGCGAGAGCCGTGGGATGGACATCGAGCGCAATGACAGGCTTGGCGTAGACTTGGCCGGGCTTCACTTTACCGGGCCAGCGGAGCAGAAACGGCACGCGGATACCGCCTTCATAGACCTGGCCCTTGAAGCCGCGCAGCGGGGTGTTTTTTGACGTGGTCTGCGCCGTGGGGCCGCCGTTGTCGCTGTGGAAGACGACGAGCGTATCTTTGTCGAGCTTCTTCCGGCGGAGGGTTTCGAGCACGCGGCCGACGGCATCATCCATGGCGATGGCCATGGCGGCGTGCGTGCGGCGCAGCGGATCGACAATAGTGGCCACGCGGTCCTTGTACTTTTCGGTGGCCTCCATCGGGGCGTGGACAGCGTTGAAAGGGAGATAAAGAAAGAAGGGCGACCCGGCTTTTTGTTCGATAAAGGCGCACGCTTCGCGGCCGAGCGCTTCGGTGAGGTACTCCTCCTTGGGTGCTTTTTCCGTACCCCGGAGGAGCGGGTTGCCGTCGCCGCGGTCTGGTTCGAGGTAGGAGTGCGCACCGCCCAAAAAGCCGTAAAAGAAGTCGAAGCCGCGCTTGAGCGGATGGAATTCCGGCCGGTACCCGAGGTGCCATTTGCCGACCATCCCGGTCGCATAGCCGGCGGCGCGAAGACGGTCAGCGATGGTGGTTTCCGTCAGGGGGAGGCCGAAATTCGGATCGGATTCTCCGGCGGGGCCGGGGTTCAATTCGTGGCCGAAGCGCTGCTGGTAACGGCCGGTCATCAGCCCGGCCCGGGTGGGGCTGCAGACGGGACAGGAGACGTAGCCGTTCGTGAAGCGGACGCCATCGCGGGCGAGCGAGTCGATGTGCGGCGTGCTGAATTCGCGTTCGCCTTGGACGCTGATGCCGCCGTAGCCGAGGTCGTCGGCGATGATGAGGACGATGTTGGGTTTGGCTTGGGCGCCAACGGCGCAGCCGACGGCCAAGGTGCCGAGAAACATTCTACGATTCATTTCCACGGATGAACACTCCTGTGCGTCAATAGTTGTGTGCGGTTGATCGTGGTCATGTTTGCCCTTTCCGGGGTTTCGATGCAGGCCGCCGAAGTTATTCTACTCTCTACCGGGTTTACGATTCGGGCCGAGCGAGTGGAGTTGCTCGGCGGAGCGCTACGGCTGCATACCGCGCAAGGGACCGTGGATATTCCGCTCGCGCAGGTGGCCGATCGGGAAGAAATCGTTGCTCCGCCACCGCCCGAGGCACCGCAGCCTGCTCCGGCTCCGATTGCGGCACCGGTGCCAGTTCGTGCGGTCGACCCGGTGGAAGCCGCGGCCAGAAAGTTGGGGCTACCGCCGGAGTTCGTCAAAAGTGTCGCGCGGATTGAATCGGCGTTTCAGCAAAAGGCCGTTTCCCCCAAAGGCGCCATCGGCGTGATGCAGTTGATGCCGGCCACGGCGCGGGAGCTGGGCGTGGACCCGCACGATGCCGAGCAAAACATCGAAGGCGGCACGCGGTTGCTGCGCGATCTGCTGTTGAAGTATCAAAACGAACCGGACCAGGTTCGACGCGCGTTGGCTGCTTACAACGCCGGGGCCGGCTCGGTGGCCCGCTACAACGGCACGCCTCCGTATGCCGAGACGCAGAACTACGTCAATAAAGTGCTGGCGGAATATCAGCGGCTTCGGACTACCCCAAAGTAACGATACACTGGCAATCGTTATGCGCTTTGCCTTTTTCCTCCTCTTGAGTGCGACGCTGTTCGCGCAGCGGCCGAACACGAATTACGACGAATCGAAAGCCGGCACCTACACGCTGCCCGATCTGCTCGGCTCCGGGCCGTGGCCGGCGCGCCGGACCGAAATCCTGAAGCTGTACGAGACGCATGTCTTCGGCCGGGTGATCGCCGAGAAGCTGCCGATGGTCGCTACCGTAAAGGCCACCGGCCCGAACTGGCGCGAGGTAACGCTGAGCTTCAGCGGCCAGGGTAAGCAGAAGGCGATCAACATTTTGATCGTTACCCCACCTGGCGCGAAGAAGCCGGTGCCGGCCGTCGTTTGCTTGAGCTTCACGCCGATTTCGACCGTTCTAAGCGGAAACTCCCGTTGGCCGCTCGACGTCTTCGCCAAGCACGGCTACGCGGTGATTACGGCCCATTACACCGACTTCTTCCCGGACGTGAAGGAGGGCAAGCCGGATTCGATTCTGTCCTTGCTACCCGCCGACGAAACGACCAACGCGATGTCAGCCTGGGCGTGGGGCATGAGCCGGATGTTCGACTATGCGTTGACGCAGAAGGATCTGGACGGCAAGCGGATCGCCGTGGCCGGGCATTCGCGCCTGGGGAAGGCGGCGTTGTGGGCCGGGGCGAGCGATCAGCGATTTGCGGCTGTGATTTCGAACGACTCCGGCGAAGGCGGCGCGTCGATTTCGCGCCGCATCATCGGCGAACACGTGGCCGATTTGAACAAGAATTTTCCGCACTGGTTCACGGGGAACTTTAAGGGCTACTCGCAGTCGGTGAATGAACTGCCGGTGGATTCGCATATGCTCTTGGCGCTGGCGGCCCCGCGCCCGTTGTACGTCGCGAGCGCGAGCGAAGACCTATGGGCGGACCCGCTGGGCGAGCTACTGGGATTGACCGAGGCGACCAAGGTGTATGAGGCGCTGGGCGTGCCGGAGCGGACGGCCTATCACCTTCGGCCCGGCAAGCACGACATCACGGCCTATGACTGGGAGCGCTACCTGCGCTTTCTGAAAGCCACGTTGCGTTAGCTTAGCGGACGATGCCGAGGCGATCAAGCGGCCAATACGCAAAGACCGCCTTGCCGTAGATGAAGCGCCGATGGACCGGCCCCCACGCGCGCGAATCATTCGAAGAGCTGCGATGATCCCCCATGACGAAGTAGCTTTCGTCGGCGACCACCGTGGGAGCCAGAGTAAGCCCATCGCGGAATTCGTGCGGGACGTAGCGTTCATCCATGGCTTGGCCGTTGAGAAATACGGTGCCTTCCCGGACTTCGACCGTATCGCCGGGCAATCCGATCACGCGTTTGATGTAGCTTTTGGAAGGGTCGTTCGGGAACCAGAAGACGACCGTATCAAGGCGCTCGATTTCGCCGATGCCGAACTTGTAGACGAACTTGTTGATGAAGATGCGCTCTTGGTCTTCGAGTGCCGGCATCATGCTCGTGCCCTCCACCTTGACGGGCTGGTAGAGAAACAGGATCATGACGATCGCGATAACGACGCTGAACAAGAGGTCACGCAGCCACGCCATCGCTCCCCACATGGCGTGGCGCTCGACCGGCGGCTTGGGCTCAATCTCTTCTGACATCGGTAACGACCTCTATGCTAAATTGTAGACCCGAATGCACGCCGCGCTCATCATCCCCGCCCTGAACGAACAGGAGTGCATCGCCGCAACGCTGGCGGGGATCCCCGCCGGGATGTTTCGATACGTCATTGTGGCCGACAACGGGTCCACCGATCGAACCGCCGAAATCGCGCGAGCCAGCGGGGCGCTAGTCAGCTACGAGCCCGAACGGGGCTACGGCGCGACGTGTTTGAAAGCGATCGCCCTGCTGCCGGCCGAGGTGGAAATCGTGGCGTTTCTACAGGCCGATGGCTCCGAGGACGCAAGCGAAGCGCCGCGGTTGCTGGACCCGATTCGGCGGAACGAGGCCGATTTGGTGCTGGGATCGCGGCCGTTGGGGAATCCGGCGCCCAAGGCGCTGTTGCCGCATCAAGCGTTCGGCAACTGGCTGGCTTGCACGCTAATCCGTATCATTTACCGCCATCGCTACACCGACCTCGGGCCGTTCCGGGCCATTCGCCGGACGAGTCTGGAATCCCTGGCGATGCGGGATCGGAACTACGGCTGGACGATCGAGATGCAGATTCGGGCGCTGCAGAAGGGCCTGCGGGTCATCGAGGTCCCGGTGTCTTATGGGGTCCGGCGCGCCGGGGTGAACAAGGTTTCGGGGCACTTGCGGAGCAGCCTCCAGGCGGGCTGGATTATTGTCGCGAAAGTCTTCGCCTTACGTTGAGGTCGAACCAGTCGCTCTTCACGAGAGCCGTCTTTCCGTAGGACAACGCGATCATCAACAGCACGACGCTGACGGCGGCGAAAAAGGTCATGCCCAGACTCGTGCTCTGTTTCTGTTTTTCGAACCAGCGGCCATAAACGATTTCGATATGGACCCAGTAGATGAGCAGCGAAGTCGTACCCAATTGGCGGGGAATGCTAAAGCGAAGGGAGCTACCGGCTGCCTCGCGGAGGCGCGGTGCCCACTCGTTCCAAAAGAAAGCGAAGGAGCACACCATCAGAATCACACCGCATTTAATCAGCGTGAGGCACGGACTATCGAGCCAGAATTCGCTGTTGGGGTAGAGGCCGTAGGGTAGGTTCGAAATGTACTGGCATAGAAACGCCAAAACGAACCCAGCCCACCCGGCCCACTGCATCACCTGCTCTCGAGACGCTTCCGGAATCAGCCGAAAAGCGGTGCCGCAGGCCATGCCGAAGGCTACGAAAGCCCCCCAGGGGAAGAGCGCAAAGCCGCTGTAATCCGGGGCCAAATAGCTGCGCATCAGGTCGTTCGGCGCCAGTGCTTTCCAGTCACTCATGAACGGCGCACCGAAGGCGATCACGGCACCGATTAACAACGCCCCGCGCACGCGCTGCATCCGGCGCAAAGCCGCCACCGGCGCCAGCATCACGCAAGCGGCGCCCATGCAGTTGAGGATGTCGACGCGAAGCACGTCCGACCACACCCCGTGCGGATAGTAGAACACCCACATTTGAAAACGGAACAGGATGGCCAAGCCACCCAGAAAGCCGGCCCGGCGCAGCGCGGCCAGCGAACGGCCCCACGGCGAGACGCCGCGCTTCTCCCGGCTATCGACCAGAAACGCCAGCGTCACCCCAGCCAAAAACAAGAACACGGCCGGGGCCACGCCGCCGGGAAACTGCGA